>Ga0302314_10008720_pt1 | contig 18019 bp, 20 predicted proteins | sample III_Palsa_N2_3_FD_200533 | JGI IMG/M metagenome (GOLD analysis project Ga0302314, IMG submission 200533) | Peat permafrost microbial communities from Stordalen Mire near Abisko, Sweden - III_Palsa_N2_3 | ecosystem: Environmental > Terrestrial > Soil > Palsa > Peat permafrost | place: Sweden...
CACCGATCGTTGAAGCGTGATTAGCGCTTCGAGAACTGCGTGGCGCGGCGTGCCTTGTGCAGACCGACCTTCTTACGCTCGACTTCACGGGCGTCGCGGGTCACGAAACCAGCCTTACGCAGCGGTGACTTCAGGCTTTCGTCGTACTCGATCAGCGCGCGGGCGATGCCGAGGCGGATCGCGCCGGCCTGACCGGTGATGCCACCACCGGCAACCGTCACCTTGATGTCGAACTTCTCGGCGCTGTCGGTCAGCACGAGCGGCTGACGCACGATCATGCAGGAGGTCTCGCGACCGAAGAACTGCTCAAGTGCCTTGCCGTTGACTTCGATGGCACCGCTGCCCTTGCGCAGGAACACGCGGGCGGCGGAGGTCTTGCGGCGGCCAGTGCCGTAATTCTGCTGAATTGCCATATGGGTCCTTAGATCTCCAGCGCCTGCGGCTGCTGTGCGGTATGCGGATGCTCGGCGCCGCCGTAGACCTTGAGCTTGCGATACATCTCGCGGCCCAGCGGGTTCTTCGGCAACATGCCCTTCACGGCGATCTCGATCACGCGCTCCGGGTGGGTGGCCAGCAGTTCCTTCAGACTCATGGTCTTCAGGTTGCCGACGTAGCCGGTGAAACGGTGATAGAGCTTGTCGTCCAGCTTGGCGCCGGTGACCGCCACCTTTTCAGCATTGACCACGACGATATAGTCGCCGGTGTCGACGTGCGGGGTGAACTCCGGTTTATGCTTGCCGCGCAGGCGACGCGCGATCTCGGTCGACAGGCGACCGAGCGTCTTGTTCGTGGCGTCCACCACGAACCAGTCGCGCTTGACGCTTTCCGCTTTGGCGCTGAACGTTTTCATTTCGGAATACCTGGTCTGCCGCCACTAGAGCGGTGAGTATAATCAGTGAAACAAAGGCCCGAGATGATAGCGGAGCTGTCATCTGTCGTGCAAGCCCACCGACCGGGGAGCTTCGAGCCGGCAATGATAACATGACCGACATGGCGATTGAAAAGACCTTCCAGCATAACGACGCGAACGTGCGTCAGCTGACCCCGCTCGACCGCTTGCTGGCGGGTATCGAGCGCGCATTGGAGACCGTCGCCGGCGCACCGGAACCCCATCGGGTCTCGCCGGCCGCCGGCCTCGATGAGCCCGAACTGGACGACGCCGAACGCCGCCACGCCGCCGGCCTGATGCGCATCAACCATACCGGCGAGGTCTGTGCGCAGGCGCTGTATGACGGCCAGGCGTTGTTCGCGCGGAGTGCGGACAACCGCGCGCACCTGCAGCACGCGGCCGCCGAGGAGACCGATCACCTGGCCTGGTGCGCCGAACGCCTGCGCGAGCTGGACAGCCGGCCCAGCCTGCTCAACCCGCTGTGGTACGCCGGCAGCTACGCGATCGGCATGGCCGCAGCCCTAGTCGGCGATCCGGTCAGCTTGGGCTTCGTGGTGGAAACCGAGCGTCAGGTGGAGGCGCACCTGGCCGAGCATCTGGATCGGCTGCCCGCGGGCGACGAACGCTCGCGCGCCGTGCTGTCGCAGATGCAGGTCGACGAAGTGCGCCACGCCGAACAGGCGCAGCAGCGCGGTGGCGTCGAACTGCCGTTCCCGATTCCGCGCCTGATGCAGTGGAGCTCGCAGCTGATGAAGACGGTGGCCTACCGCATCTGAATCGCCGCCGCCCGGATCGCACAAAAAACCCCGCCAGCTGGCGGGGTTTTTTATGCGATCGGCCAACTGGCCTTACATCAGGTTGCGGCCGTGGAACAGCTCCTCGATCTCGCGGCGCAGCAGCGATTCGATGCGCTGGCGCTCCTTGAACGAAAGGTCGTCCGCGGTTGCCTCGAACAGGTAGGTGTCGAGATCGAAGTCCTTGATGTGCATCTTGGTGTGGAAGATGTTTTCCTGATACACGTTGACGTCGAACATCTCGTATTTCTGCCGGATATGCCGCGCCAGGTAGTCCTGCACCGAGTTGATCTTGTGGTCGATGAAGTGCTTGCGACCCTTCACGTCGCGAGTGAAGCCGCGCACGCGGTAGTCGGCAATCACGATGTCCGACTCGAAGCTATCAATCAGGTAGTTCAGCGCCTTCAGCGGCGAAATCACGCCGCAGGTGGCCACGTCGATATCCGCGCGGAACGTGGCGATACCGTTGTGCGGATGGGTTTCCGGGTAGGTATGGACGGTGATGTGGCTCTTGTCCATATGCGCCACCACGGCACCGGAGATGGTGTCGCGGCCGAGCTTCTCGACCACCGGCTCTTCGGAGATCAGGATGGTCACCGAGGCACCCTGCGGATCGTAGTCCTGCCGGGCAATGTTGAGGATGTTGGCGCCGATGATCTCGGCCACATCGGTCAGGATCTGAGTGAGCCGATCGGAGTCGTACTGCTCGTCGATGTACTCGATGTAGCGACGGCGCTGGTCTTCCGACACCGCATAACAGATGTCGTAGATGTTGAAGCTCAGTGCCTTGGTCAGGTTGTTGAAACCCTGCAGGCGAAGACGGGGAAGCGGTTTAACCACAGCGACTCTCCATGATCGTGTGCGATCAGCAGATGAGGCGGGTTAGCGACAAGGGTCCCCGCTGATTTCGGCGCAGGCGTGAGCCTGATCGATTCGTGTGACCGGCGTGAGACTACATAACAGCGCGGCTACAAGACCCACAAGTATGCGGCATATCGGGTGAAAACTGAATCTGCGGTCATGGCAACGACTTTGCCATAATAGGTGCGTCGCAGCGCAGAAATGTTGCGACGGGAGGCGCAAGATATCCGCTCCGGCAACGGCAGCGCTCGGAATCACCACACTTACGGAATATCTCGGTGCAGCTCATATACCAGCTCCAGCAAGCTTTTGAACGTTCGCAGGCCCCACTGAAATTCGCCCCGGACCCACCGTCCATGGAGCGTTTTCTGGCCTTGTGCCATCGACGACGCTATCCGGGCAAGACGCCGATCATCCGTCCGGGTGATCCGGCCAACACGCTCTACTACATCATCGAAGGTTCGCTCGCGGTGTGCACCGAGGACGAACAGGGGCGCGAGCTGATCCTCGCCTACCTCAGCCGCGGCCAGTTCATCGGCGAGATGGGCCTGTTCGTGGAACAGGCGCAGCGCGAATCGGTGGTGCGCACGCGCACGCCGTGCGAGATGGCCGAGATCAGCTACGAGCGGCTGTTCAAGCTGATGGAAGGTCCGCTGCAGGAGGAGTGTCCGAAGATCCTCTTCGCGATCGGCTCCCAGCTCACCAATCGTCTGCTGCGCACCTCGCGCCAGGTCAGCCGGATGGCCTTCATGGACGTCACCAACCGCATCTCGCGCACCCTGCTCGACCTGTGCCAGGAGCCGGATGCGATGTCCCATCCGGAAGGCACGCAGATCCGCATATCGCGCCAGGAAGTGAGCCGCATCGTCGGCTGCTCGCGCGAGATGGTCGGACGCGTGCTGAAGCAGCTGGAAGAAGAGCGGATGATCGATGTGTCGGGCAAGACCATCGTGGTGCGCGGCACGCGCTAAAGCAGAGCTTTCGCCGCCGGCGCGCGGTAGATCATGTAGACGTCGGCTCGCTGGTAATGCGAGTCGGCGCGAATCGCCGGCTGCAACTCAAAGCCAGCTTTTTCGTACATACGCAACGCCGGCGCCAATGCGCTGTTGGATTCGAGAAACAGCGTGCGCCCGCCGCGCCGATGGAATTCGGCGATGGCCGCATCGAGCAATCGGCGGCCGGCGCCCTGGCCGTGAAAGGCCTCGTCCACGCCCATCTTGGTGAGTTCGTAGACGTCCGGCGATTCCTGCAGCAGCGCGCAGGTGCCGATGATCTGCTCGCCTAGCCGCGCGAAGAAGATTGCGCCGCCGGGCTCCAGTACATACTTCTCCGGATCGCTGAGCACCACACGGTCGATTTCCTCAATGCGGAAATGCCGCTCTAACCATTGCGCATTGAGCCGGTAGAAGTGTTCGCGCAGCGAGGGCTGGAATGGAATGATTTCGAGCGCCGCATCACCCGCCGCGCTCCCACTGGTTGAGGACATGCCCATGACTACTCCGAAACCCGCGGCAATCCCGTACATGCCAGGCCTACGACCAAATGCCCGGCCATCAAGCTCAGAACCACTCGACTCGCGTCACGCTGCGACCTAGCGCCTTCTCGATCTTCTTGCACAACGCGGGCGTGCCGTTGACCAGCACCGCCTCGGCCGCCGGCTTGAGCATCGGCAAGTCCATCGACGAATCGCTGTAGGCCAGTTGCCATTCGCGCACGCCATGCGCAGCCAGCTGCTGCAGCTTACGCCGGCCCACGTTGTGCAACTGCACGCGCATGCCCAGCCAGCTCGGGCGCAGGCGCGAGGCCAACACTTCGAGATCGCGCAGACCAAGCTCGTCGAGAATGCCGGTCACCAGCGCATGCTCGCAGCCGGTCACCACGATCACGCGGTCGCCGGCGGCTTGATGCCGACGCAACGCCTGCAGGCCGTCGCGATTGAACAGCTTCGGCCGGCGCACCAGTTCGGCCGCGAAAGCCCGCACGGTCTTGGCATAGCGCTGCTCGCCTACGCCGAACAGACCCACATGCACCAGCGTCCGCACCGGACGCCGCCAGGAAAACGGCCAGCTCAGCAACAACCAGGGCAGCGTCGGCACGATCATCAGCTTGCGCAGCAGCGAATGCGTATAACGGTCGCGCATAAACAGGCTGAAGGCGTCGCCATGGATCAGCACGCCATCGAAATCGAACAGCACCACGCGCGGCGGCCCTGAAGTAACAGCAGCGACCGCCGGCTCGGCCGGTGGCGTTTCGCTCGACATCGCGTCGTCCTGCATCGCGATCATGCCGTGGCGAACAGCCGTGCGAGTTCCTGGCCCGGATCGTCGGCACGCATGAAGGCCTCGCCGACCAGAAACGCGTGGACGCCGGCGCTACGCAGCCGCGCGACATCGTCCGACGTATGGATGCCCGACTCGCTGACCAAGATGCGGCTGTCGCCGACCAGGCCCTTGAGCGTCAGCGTGGTATCCAGCGAGGTTTCGAAGGTGCGCAGGTTGCGGTTGTTCACCCCGATCAACGGCACCGGCAGCGCCAGCGCGCGCACCATTTCTTCCATGTCGTGCACTTCGCAGAGCACATCGAGGCCCAGCTCCGCCGCCAGCAGGGTGAGTTCGAGCAGGGCGCCATCGTTCAACGCGGCCACGATCAGCAGGATGCAGTCGGCGCCGATCGCGCGCGCCTCGTACACCTGGTAGGGATCGATGATGAAATCCTTGCGCAGCAGCGGCAGCGAGCAGGCCGCATGCGCCGCGCGCAGATAGTCCTCGCTGCCCTGGAAAAAGTCGTGATCGGTCAGCACCGACAGACAGGTCGCGCCGCCAGCCGCGTAGCTGCACGCGATCTCGGCCGGGCGGAAATCGGCGCGGATCACGCCCTTGCTCGGGCTGGCCTTTTTCACCTCGGCGATCACTGCAGGTTGGCCGGCGTCGAGCCGCGCCTCGATCGCCGCGACGAATCCGCGGGTGTCCGGCAGATCGGCGACGCGCGACGCCAGCTCACGCAGCGGCAGTGCGGTGCTGCGCTCGGCAAGTTCTTCCATTTTACGGGCGAGGATGCGTTGCAGAATGTCGGTCATGACGATGGCAGCCCGGCCAGGCGGCGGGTGGTAGCGACGAAGGCCTGCATTTTCGCATGCGCCGCGCCGCTGGCGATGCTGGCGCGAGCCAGCGCGATGCCTTCGCCGATCGACGCCTTGAGATTGGCCGCATACAGCGCCGCGCCGGCATTGAGGCAGACGATGTCGTGCGGCACGCCGGGCACGCCGGTCAGCGCCTGCAGCAGCATCGCCTTGGATTCCTCGGCGTCGGCCACGCGCAGGTTGCGGCTGGACGCCATTGCCAGGCCGAAATCCTCCGGCTCCACTTCGTACTCGCGCACCTCGCCATCGCGCAGTTCGCCGACCAGGGTCGCCGCGCCGAGCGAAATCTCATCCATGCCGTCGCGGCCCCACACCACTAGCGCATGCCGGGCGCCCAGCGCCTGCAGCACGCGCACCTGGATGCCGACCAAGTCGGGATGGAACACGCCCATCAGGATATTCGGCGCATCCGCCGGATTGGTCAGCGGCCCGAGAATATTGAACAGCGTGCGCACGCCCATTTCCTTGCGCACCGGCGCGACCACCTTCATCGCCGGATGATGGTTCGGCGCGAACATGAAGCCGATGCCGGTCTCGGCCATGCACGTGGCGACCTGGGCCGGCGTGAGATCGATCACCGCGCCGAGCGCTTCAAGCACATCCGCGCTGCCGGATTTCGATGACACGCTACGGCCGCCATGCTTGGCGACGTGGGCGCCGGCCGCCGCCGCGACGAACATCGACGCGGTGGAAATATTGAAGCTCGACGCGCCATCGCCACCGGTGCCGACGATGTCGAGCAGATGCGCATCATCGCCCTGCTCGCGCGGCACCTTGGCCGACAGCTCGCGCATCACCCGTGCGGCGCCGGTGATCTCGCCGATGGTTTCCTTCTTCACCCGCAGGCCGGTGACGATCGCTGCGGTCATTAGCGGGCTCACCTCGCCGCGCATGATCTGCCGCATCAGCTCGATCATCTCGTCATGGAAGATCTCGCGGTGCTCGATCGTGCGCTGCAGCGCCTCCTGTGGCGTGATCGTCATGCGGCCAACTTTTTCAGCGGCAGGCCGAGGAAGTTGCGCAGCAGATCGTGCCCATGCTGAGTGAGGATCGACTCCGGATGGAACTGCACGCCCTCGACCGGCAACGTCTTGTGGCGCAGGCCCATGATCTCGTCGATCGAACCGTCCGGGTTTTCCGTCCATGCGGTCACTTCGAGACAGTCGGGCAGCGAGGCCTGTTCGACCACCAGCGAGTGATAGCGCGTCGCCTCGAAGGGAGCGGGCAGGCCAGCGAACACACCCTGGCCGCGATGGTGCACCGGCGAGGTCTTGCCGTGCATGATCTGCTTTGCGCGGATCACCTTGCCGCCGAACACCTGGCCGATCGCCTGATGGCCCAGGCAGACGCCGAACACCGGAATGTGCGCGGACAGCTCGCGCAACAAGTCCAGCGATACGCCCGCATCGTCCGGCGTGCCAGGCCCCGGCGAAATCATGATGTGCGAAGGCTGCAACGCGCGGATGCCGGCGACATCCAGCGCATCGTTGCGCACCACCTTCACCTGCTGCCCCAGCTCGCCGAGATACTGCACGAGGTTAAAGGTGAAGCTGTCGTAGTTGTCGATCATCAAGAGCATGTTTTACCTAGCCATCTAAATGGATGAAGTCCTGCTGGAGCCTGCGTGCAGACATCCCCAGACCATCCTCGCCGCACTGATAAGCCTGCCGGACTATTGTAGCCGGCATATCCCGTCCAACTGTGGTCGCTGAGCACCTCGTCACCGGGTGCACATAAGAGCCACGAACAAAGCCATGGCCGGGTTGGATCGAGCGAGTCGGCCGTGACCCCCTCGATCGTTTTGCGACTGACTTCTCGATTCAACGACCGCGCCACGCCCACGTCTTCCCACGAAATTGACAGCCTGCATACCCCGGAGTACATCCGACGATGATCATTACCAATGGTCGTTAGGGATCGCGCACGACATCTCCACGGGCAAGCTGGCCCCCGATGCTGCCGCTTCATGGCTCAGCGCGGGGAAGCCAACGAGTCTGCCGCCGTCATTCCAGAAAAGGACTATCGCCATGAGCATCACGAACAAGCAGTGGGTGGCCAGTGCAGTCAGCGGTTTGGTTTTAGCCAGCGCCGGCTTGGTCGGCGCTTTGTTCAGCACCACGAGCCAGGCTCTGCCCGTGCCACCGGCCGGCGGCTATGAAATCATCACTTACTACAACCAGGCCAACCAGGTCGTCGCTCAGCAGACCATTCCCAGCGCCCCCTGCCAGGGTCAGGTCAGTGTGCCGAATTGGGGCACCCGGACAACCCGACTCACCTGGCAAACTTTTTTGTGCCCGGGTCAGAATCAAGCCGCGAATCGCCTCCGGCGCTGATCGAATCGTCTCGAAGAACCCCAGCGGCGCGTCGACTAAAGTCACGCGCCGCGCTCGCAAGTTCCGCATGCCATCCGTTATCGGCTTGCTTGGCTCTCGACCATCGACGCGCAACTCCTCCACGTCATCGCCATCGCATCGGCTCAATGCCGCAGAAGTCTTAGATCGATTCGTTCGACAGCTTTAGCTGAGGTGAAAATACCGGCCGGTCGAGCCGATCATGCGCCGGCCCAGGTTGACAGCCGCACCTCATCAAATGAGAATGCTTCGCATTGACTGCTCGTTATAGCCAGCCCACCGGGCCGCGATGACCGATGCCGCGCCTGGAAACCGCACCATGCTGATCGCTCTTGCTCTGCTGCTCAACCTCGTCGGCGCCACGCTGGTCTATCTGACCAGTGCGCGGCAGCGACTGCTGGATAGGCCGCTCACCCCGATCGCCAGCATACCGGCGACCGTCTTGATGGCCGGCGGGCTGGCGAGCTGGATCGTCGATGCGGGAAGCGGCGCCGGCATCGTGGCATCGCTGACCAGTTGGATGCTGGTCTGGGTAGCCTTGCCGTACGCGTGCTGGTGGCGCAGAGGCAACGAGGTCCCGCAAGGGCGTGCCGGATGATCGCGCGTTGTCTCGCCGGCGTGCTGCTCGGCTTTCCGCTGGCGGCGGCGTTGTTGAGCCTGCTGCTCTACGCATTGCCGCAGCATGGGGCGATGTACCTGGTTCCCGTGCTGATCGGTTTCTTCCCGCTGTGGATCGCGCTGATGATCGGTGCTTACGTGTTCCGCAGCGGCCGTCGCGCCTGGCTGGTGCTGGGCGGCGCGAACGTCGTTGCCTTCGGCGCGTTGTGGCTGGGTCGCCAGCTCGGCGGCGGTTGAGGGTGCCGCGATGAAGGCCGCCACGATCCGCACTTTCCAGACCGTGCACACATGGACCGGCCTGCTCGCCGGCTTCGCCCTGTTCATCGCGTTCTATGCCGGCGCGTTGACGGTATTCCGCGACGACATCGCCGCATGGCAGAACCCGCCATGGCGCGCGGCTGCCGATGCCGGTACGAGCACCGGCGCCCTGATCGATCGGCTGGTGACGCAGCACCCGGAAGCCCGCGAGGATTTCGGCATCGTGTTGCCGGCCGACCGCACGCATGCCGCCTACGCGTATTGGCGCGGCAAGGACGGCGCGCTGTTCGCCACCGCCAGCCAGATGGCGCAACCGACCGGCACGCCGCGCGCCGACGACCTGGCCGACTTCATCTACTCGCTGCACGATTCGCTCGGCCTGCCGGTCGTCGGCTTGTACCTGATGGGCATCGTCAGCCTGCTGTACGGACTGGCGCTGGTATCGGGAATACTCATCCACCTGCCGCATCTGCTCGGCGATTTGTTCGCGCTACGCGCCGGGCATAATCTGAAGCGCCTCTGGCAGGACGCGCACAATGTGATCGGCGTGCTGAGCCTGCCGTTCCATGTCGTCTTCGCGGTGACCGGCGCGATCCTCTGCCTGTTTTCGATCACTCTGTTCGCGCTGAATGCGCTCGCGTTCGACGGCAAGCTGCTCGGCGCTTTCGCGCAGGCCACCGCGACGGCACCCGTGCTGACCGCCAGCGGCGTGCCGTCCAACATGCTGACGCCGGAAGAGCTGATCGCACGCGCACGTACGGCGGCGCTCGCCACCGGCGTCAGCAGCTTCGAGCCGGACTATCTGCACTTTGCTCATTACGGCGACCGCAACGCCGTGGTCGAAGTGCGTGGCCTCTCAGAGCACACGCTGGGCACCTTCGGCACGGTGGCGCTCGTCGGCGACGACGGCCGCGTGCTCGCCACGCATGTCGGTTCGCGACACAGCCTCAACGGCATCAGTCAGTCCGCGATCTACGGGCTGCATTTCGGCAGCTATGGCGGCCGCACGGTGCGCTGGCTCTATTTCGCGCTCGGGCTGTCCGGGGCGTTCCTGTTCTACTCGGGCAACCTGCTGTGGATCGAATCGCGGCGCAAGCGGCGCCATGTCGATCAACCACGGCGCACGCGCGCGATGGCGCGCGCCACGCTCGGCGTGTGCATCGGCAGCTGCCTGGGCATCTCCGGTGCGTTCGCCGCCACGCTGATCGCCACGCAGTTGGGCATCAATGCCGCGCTGCCCCAGCGCATTACCTGCTATGGCCTGTTCCTCGTCGCCTGCGCCTATGCCTGCGTGCGGCCGATTCCGCGTGCGGCAGTCGAGCTGCTGAGCGCAACGGCCGTGCTGACCATCGCCGTCGCCGGTGCTGACCTGTTGCGCCATGCCAACGCATGGACCGATACCTGGCAGCCCGGCACCGCCGCCGTACTCGGCGTCGACCTGACCGGGCTCATGCTCGGCTTGGTCTTCGCGCGATTCGCACGTGCCGCGCTGCGTCGTGCGCGCACCGGCGATCCGAACAGCGTCTGGGCCTTGCCAGCGCCGCGGTAGCTGCATCGCCGCGACCGATTCACTCATTGCATCCACTCGACTCCGGCAAGCGATCGCCAGCCGGCTCGCTCAGCCAGGAGTTTTCCATGAAATCCGTCTTTCCCGTCGGGGCATTGCCTCGCCTCGGCCGTCTACGCCAGCAGCGACAGCGTCCGATCGCCATCCTGGCCCTCGCCCTGCTCGCCAGCGCCGGCGCGCATGCGGACGACGATGCGGAGGCGCAGAAGAATGCCAAGCAGCTGAGCACGGTGACCGTCACCGCCAGCAGCGCGGGGCTCTATCGCGCCACCGAGGCCAGCACCGGCGCACTGGGTTCGCGCAGCCTGCTCGACACGCCCTTCAGCATCAGCGCGACCACTGCCGAGCTGATCCAGAACCAGCAGGCGATCGACATCAACGAAGCCTTCAAGAACGATCCATCCACCACGCCCTTGGGCAGCGGCTACAGCGGCGAGGCTTCCGGTTTCGCCGTGCGCGGCCTGCCGGTGGACCAGCTCAACGGCTACAAGATGGACGGGCTGTCGATTCCCAACTGGGGCAGCGACCTGCCGCTGGAACCGTTCAACCAGATCGAGTTGCTGAAAGGCCCCGGCGGTTTCATGTATGGCTTCGGCCAGCCCGGCGGCATTCTCAATTTCGTCTCCAAGCAACCGACGGCACAGCCTTACACGAGCTTCACCCTGGGCTACCTGTCCGACGGCGTGTTCAAAGAGGCCGGCGATTTCGGCGGCACCCTCGGCGGTCCGGGTGGCCTCGGCTATCGCTTCAACCTGGCGCGCGAAAATGGCAACACCTTTGTCGACGGCGGCCATATCACGCGCAACGCAGCATCACTGGTGCTGACCAAAGATCTGATGCCGAATCTGCATTGGCACTTGAACAGCATCTACCAGAAGCGCGATATGCGCGGCACCTACTACGGCATCATCCTCGGCCAGGACTACGGCATGCCGATGAGCATGCCGCAACACGTACCGCCGCCGATCGCCGGCAGCCGGCGCGTGAGCCAGCCATTCACCGGCTACGAAACCTCGATGCGGATCGCCAACACCGGCCTGAAGTGGGATATCTCGCCCGACTGGAATTTCAGCGTCGACTACAGCTATGCCAAGCAGACGCGCGAGAACCACGACAGCGCACTGATCCTCACCGACAATCAGGGCAGCTATACCGACCTCAATTACATGGGCTACTCGCACTACAACTATCAGCAGTGGCAGGGCATGTTCAACGGCAAGTTCGCCACCGGGCCACTGCAACATGACGTCGTGCTCGGCGCGTCATGGCAGAGCCAGATCGCACACTACCCGGCGGGCTTCGATACCTCCGCGATCCTCGGCTACGGCAACCTCTTCGATGCGCCGCTGTTTGCCGATCCGCATATCGCGATCGACCGCGGCAACTACATCGCAGAGACGACCACCCAACGCTCGCTGTTCGCCAGCGACACGGTGGCGCTGTCGCCGCAGTGGTCCGCCTTGCTAGGCCTGCGCTACATCGACTTCATCGACAAGAGCTTTAACCAGGACAGCAGCACGCTGGCCGCACGCTACGAGAAAACCCCGCTGACGCCGACCGTCGCGCTGATCTACAAACCGATTGCGCCGGTTTCGCTCTACGCCAGCTACGTGCAGTCACTGGAGCAGGCCGCCAGCGCGCCGCAGACCGCGAAGAACGCGTATCAAACCTTCGCACCGATGACCAGCAAGCAATACGAACTCGGCGCCAAGACCGACTTCGACACGTGGAGCGCCAACCTCGCGCTGTTCCGCGTGCAACGTGGCCTGCAATATCTGACTAGCGACAACGTCTATGTGCAGAACGGACAGACGCGCTACCAGGGCATCGACCTGTCCGGACAGTTGAGCGTGGCCACCAACTGGACCCTGCTCGGCGGCGTGATGTACCTCGATGCCAGCAACGTGCGAGCCGCCGTCGACGTGAATGGCAAACGCGCCTTCGGCGCACCGCGCCTGCAGGGCAATCTCTACGTCGAATACAGCGTGCCGCGAATCGCCGGACTGGTGCTCGACGCCGGCGGCCGCTACGTCGGCAACGAGGCCGTCGAAGCCGACAACAGCAACTTCATCGGCGCATATCACACCTTCGATGTCGGCGCCCGCTACACCACCACGCTGGACCACCACACGGTGACCTGGCGCGCCGGCATCGACAACCTCACCAACGAACGATACTGGCTCGCCAGCTGGGGCTTCATCCTCAATCAGGGTTTGCCGCGCACGGTGCGCGCCAGCGTGACGCTGACGCTCTGAACTTCCACGAGCGCGACATCAGTTAATTCGCCGATGTCGCGCGATCGTTTAGCCGGCGGAATGCAGCGGAACGCAGGCAGCGTCCGTGCATTCGATCTGCAGCGTACGGCTTGCCGCGCAAGTGGACTTGAACAGTGCGCGCTGACCATCCGCCATCACGACGTGGATGGCACGGTCGCATTGTTGAGCCGCAGCGACGTTCTGGGCTGCGTCGAACATGTCTTTGCTGATTCGCGGATCGAGACTGGCCAGATCGCTGGATGGCCGGGTCATGCCTAGTGGATTAACTGCACTTCCGTTTGGCGTTGCGTAGAGGCCGTAGGCAGCAACCGATGACTGGGTCCCAGCCGACATGATCGTCAGCACATTCGGATAATGACGTGCGGCGCCGTTGCTGAAATCGACAATGATGCCCACCAGGCCACCAAACACAAGATTGCCCCAGACCATCCCGCGCACGCTCGAATCAAATTCCTGTTCGCCGACCGGTGCACCATCCTTCGCGCAGTGCACATCCAGCGGACCGCTGTCGCGATGCACCGTGACCGTGCCTGGCGTGGTCACGTTCTGCGAACCGCGTTGGTTGCTTACCGTGCAATTCGCGCCAACGATGTCCTGCCCGGCCGATCGTGTCTTCACGGTGAGCTGCTGGTGTGTGCCGCCGACAATGGATGCGCAGGCGGACAGCCCGCAGACCAAAGCCAGCACAATGGCTTGCTTACTCAACTGATGCATCGCCCCTCTCCTTTTGATGATGTCCACACATTGTCTGGCGCTCCAAGGAGCGCCAGTGCAAAGGCACCGGAAGTAAACAACCCCGCATCGTCGTGCCCGGCAACCCAGGCCTTGCCATAGCAATGGCGGATGCATGGCGCGAGCCTCCCCTAAGCCATCGCGCGCAGCCATTCTTGCAGATATCCCTAGCGGAATTCGAGCGCCCATGTCGGCCCCTCGACGCGAAGGAGCCCCGCCGCACCCGGCGTAACCCCGCAAGCATGGCCAGTGCCCGCCGAAACTAAGGCGATTCGAAGCGGATCGCGTAGATATCGGAACGACCGCGTTTCGCCTCCGGCCGGCTGCTGGAGAACAGCAACACGCCGGGGCGGCCCGGGTCCAAGGCCGGGCCGAGCGCGAAACCATCGGCGACATTGACCCGCGCATCCAGCGGCGCCGGCGCGTGATAGCCGCCGTCCGCGCCGCGCGCGGCGTACCACAGCGCGATCGGTGCGTTGTCGGCATCGCTCGAATGCGCGTAGATCAGGCCACGGCCGCCGCCGACGAAGATCGCGTCGAACTCGTCACCCTCGGTATTCACTTCGCCCGGCAACGGCTGCGCCGGTTGCCAGGTGCCGTCGCGCCGGGTACTGACGAACAGATCGTGCCGTCCCTCGCCGCCACGACCATTGCTCGCGAACAACAGCTGCGTGCCGTCCGCCGAGGGCGATGGCGCCCATTCGTCGCCGGCCGAATTGATCGCCGCGCCCATGTTCCGCGGCGTACCGAAGCGGCCACTGCGCGGATCGAAGCTCACGCTCCAGATATCGTCGCCGCCGAAACCGCCGGGTCGATTGGAAAAGAAATACAGCGTGCGTCCATCTGCGCTGAAGGCCGGGTCGAACTCCTTGGCCTTCGTGTCGAACGACACCGGCATCGGCGCGCTCCAGTGTGTGCCCGTGCGGCGGATCATCCAGATATCCCAGCCGCCGGGACCACCGGGCCGATCGATGCTGCCCCATAGGACGCTGCGACCGTCAGGGCTGATCGCGATGCGCACTTCCGAATATTTGGTCGACACCAGGTCGGGCAGGTACAACTCGGCCTTGCCGTCGAGCTTGAGACCCGTTGTCGCATCGGCCACGGTGGAAGCGAGCAGTAGCGTGGCCAACAGGATGGCGCGCAACGTTATGCTCCACTCCCGATTCGCTTCGCGACGAACCCAGCGTCGCATCACGGCTTGTCCGCGCCGCCATCGTGCGGAAACGCCAGCACCTGCTCGGTATAGGTCTCGATCAACGCACTGAACGGCTGGCCGTTGGCGGCATACAGCACCGCGCGATGCTGCAGCAGCTGGTGTGGGATGCGCAGTGCTTCGCGGTCATGTGCCGGAGTCGGCGCCTGCATTTCCCAGCCGGCCGGCAACGGCGACCACAGCAGGGTCGCATCCAGCGTCTGCCGACGGAAATGCAGCGGCTGCACCACGCGACCGAATGGCGTGTCGGTAGTATCGAGCTGCTGGTTCATCGCCGCGGTGAGGCGACCCGGCACATACCAGTTGTCCGCCTCAGACAGCACGTGGCCGCCGCAGCTCAGCCGTACGCGGCGATAGCGCAGCGGCTCGTCGGCTCCGATCGCCAGCTGCGCGCGCAGGTCGGCCGGTATCGGCTTGTCGGCCCCGGTGACGCGTTGCGCCACCACCTTCGCCGGCGTCGCCATGGCATGCGCGGCGCACCAGCGTTCCAGCGTCAGCGTCGCGCTGTCGTGGCTGAGCAGGTCGGCATTGAAGCCTTGCAGCAGGGCGAGGACTTCGGCGCGGGCGAGTGGATTGTCCGGCCATGCGGTCTTCGACATCGAGTCCTGCGCCGGCGTAGAGGCGGGCAACGCCAGCAAGGCGACCGAAGCCAGCCCGAACAGCCGGCGGCCAAGCGCCGATTTTCGCCACGCGGCCATCGACTGCCTAATTCCCGGTGAGATAGACGGCATACATGTCCTGTTCGACTTCTAAAGTGCCTACGCGCAAGTCGGGGTCAGCTATGCGTGAACCGGTGACGGTTACCGTGCTCAGTTCCTGTGCCGCATACGCGGTGCCGGCACCCCAGCTTCCCGCACGGATGCCGTAGGCGAATTGGGGCGCGACTTCGGACACGCTGTAGACGCCTTTCAGATTCATCCCGTAGGCGGCCGCCATCTGCTTGGCGGTTTCCTGTGAATTGGCGATCGCGCGCTTGCGCAGGTCCTGTCGAATCTGGTCGATGTCGCTGCGCGATGCTTCGGTGCTCTGCACCTGCACTTCCTCGCTGGCATCCAGCTGGCCCAGGAATGCGCGCAACTTGGCGAGATCGTCGAAGCTCGCCGCCACGGTGCGGCGGACTTGCGTGCCGAGGAACACTGTCTTGCCCTCAACGTATTCGCTGCGCGGCTCGATCTGCAGCGTGCCGGCCTCGGTCTGCTTGCGCAGCGCACCGCTCTTGTCGAGCGCGGCAAACAGCTGCTGCATATGCGTCTCGACCCGTTCGCGCGCGGTGTCCGGCAGCTTGTCGGTCACTGCCACCAGCAGATTGACCGTAAAGCGATCCGGCACATAACGACCTTCCGCATGCCCCTTCACCAGCAGGTGCGGTTGCGGCGGCAGCGCATTGATCTGCGCCTGCGCAAATACGGGTACCAGCAGCAGCACAGCGATGACGATCCAGCGTGACATGTCGTGTTCCTTGCGCTCGTTGAGTGACCTACGTTTACAAACCCTTCGCCGCCTGCGCCACCGCGCGGAAAAGCGCGCGGCCCTTGTTCATGGTTTCCTCCCACTCGGCGGCAGGATCGGAATCGTAAACGATGCCGGCGCCAGCCTGGACGTATAGACGTCCATTCTGGATTACCGCGGTGCGGATCGCGATGGCGGTGTCGGCATCACCCCACCAGCCGATCCAGCCGATCGCGCCGGCGTAGATGTTGCGCTTGGTCGGCTCCAGCTCCTGGATGATCTCCAGCGCGCGGATCTTCGGCGCGCCGCTGAGCGTACCGGCCGGGAAGGTCGCCTTAAGCACATCCATGTAGCTGAGATTCGGCTTCGCCGTGCCCTGCACCTGCGACACGATATGCATCACGTGCGAGTAGCGCTCGATCGCGAACGAATCGCTGACCTCGACGCTGCCGGTCTCGCTGATTCGGCCGATATCGTTGCGGCCGAGGTCGATCAGCATCACATGCTCGGCGCGCTCCTTCGGATCGGCCAGCAGCTCGGCCTCCAGCGCCTGATCCTCCTCCTCCGTGGCGCCGCGCCTGCGCGTGCCGGCCAACGGACGCACCACCACCTTGCCGTCCTTCAGTCTCGCGAGAATTTCCGGCGAGGAGCCGACGATCTGCGTGTCGCCGAGATCGACGAAGTACATGTACGGCGACGGATTCAACGCGCGCAGCGCGCGGTACACATCCACCGGCCGCGCATTGAAACCTACGCTGAGCCGCTGCGACGGCACCACCTGGAAGATGTCGCCGGCGCGGATGTATTCCTTCGCCCGCTCGACCATCGCCTCGAATTCTTCCTTGGTGAAGGACGAGGTGAAATCGGCTTCATCCAACGCGACCGACTGTGTCAGCTGCGGATACGACGCGCCGCCCTGGCGCAGCCGATAGACCAGCGCATCCAGCCGGCGTTGCGCCTGCGCATAGGCCTGCGGCTGCGCCGGATCGGCATGCACGATCAGGTACAGCCGGCCCTTGAGGTTGTCGAACACCGCGACTTCCTCGGCCAGCATCAGCAGCACATCGGGCGTGCCCAGCTCGTCCGCGCGATCCCACTGCGCCAGCCGCGGCTCGATGTAGCCGATCGTCTCGAAACCGAAATAGCCAACCAGGCCGCCGCTGAAGGCGGGCAGCTGCGGCAGCCGCGGCACGTCGTACTGCTGGCGCAGCTTCTCGATCTCAGCCAACGGATCGTCCAGATGCCGACGCTCGACCACCTCGCCGGCATCCTCCACCTCCAGCTCGTGCCCGCGCAGCCGATACACCCGTTTCGCCGGCAGGCCGATGATCGAATAGCGCCCCCAGGTCGCGCCGCCCTCGACCGACTCGAACAGGAAGGTGTAGCGGCCATCGGCCAGCTTCAGATACACCGACAACGGCGTGTCGAGATCGGAGAACACCTCGCGCACCAGGGGGATGCGCGTGTGGCCCTGGGCGGCGAGCGCGTCGAATTCGGGTCGGCTTATCACTGGGGGTGGGGTCCGTGCTTTAGCAGTGTATGTGATTGTAGATCACGTCCATCCTCGAACGACTCAGGCCAAAGCTTTCACCCTCCTGCGGAGGGCGAGTTACTTCTCTTTTGCGTGCTCAAAAGAGAAGTAACCAAGAGAAAAGAGCACCCCGCCTGGCGCTTTCCAGCCATCCATGGCTGGAAAGTCCGTGAGGCGTGGCCGGGCCCCATAAGAGCGGCGCGCTCCTGCGCGCAGAAGCGAGAGCATTGCAACTTGTGGTTGCACTTTAGCTTTTACACTTGTCGTTGCCTTTGCTTCTGCGCGCAGGAGCGCGCCGCTTTACCCGGGCCCCCGTTTGGCGCGGCGGGCGGGTGGAG
>Ga0302314_10008722_pt1 | contig 18013 bp, 14 predicted proteins | sample III_Palsa_N2_3_FD_200533 | JGI IMG/M metagenome (GOLD analysis project Ga0302314, IMG submission 200533) | Peat permafrost microbial communities from Stordalen Mire near Abisko, Sweden - III_Palsa_N2_3 | ecosystem: Environmental > Terrestrial > Soil > Palsa > Peat permafrost | place: Sweden...
AGTCGGTACCGCAGCCAGCCGCGCGTCGAGCCGACGACTTCGACGTCCTCGACTCCGAGTCCGATTTCCTCGTTGAGTTCCCGGAACAAGGCATCTTCCACGCGCTCGCCGCGATTGATGCCGCCCTGCGGGAACTGCCAGCCTCGCCCGCCGACCCGGCCGCCGAGAAACAACTCTCCGCTCTCGCGCATCAATACGATACCCACATTGGCGCGAAAGCCATGTCGGTCGATGAAGTCGTTGGCGCGCGGATCGGCCATGGCGCTAATTGTTCCACATCACCGGAGGATTGTGGTCCTATTCGCCCGTTTGGACGCTTGCCGCCCTTCCTTCAAGCTCGCCGGACGATCCCGTGGCGCTTCTTGCCGACGCTGAGGCGCGCCGCGCCTGCGGAATCCAGATCGGATTCCGCGACGCTCGCCGTCACGCTGTGAACGACCGCGTCGTTCAACCGTACGCCGCCTTGCTCGATGAGCCGGCGCGCCTCGCTGCGCGAGCTGGCGAGGCCGAGCGCCACCACAATCTCGATGACCGGAGCCGCGCTGCCGGCTTTGAGCGGGAAGGTCGGCAGGCCCTCCGCGGTGGCGCCCGAGAAAGCGCGCGACGCGGTCGCGAGCGCCGCTGCCGCCGCCTCTGCGCCGTGGCAGAGACGCGTGGCCTCGCTCGCCAATATTTTTTTGGCCTCATTGATGTCCGCATCGCGCAACGCCTCGAGCCGCGCGATCTCTTCGAGCGGCAACTCGGTGAACATGCGCAGAAATCGCCCGACATCGGCGTCCTCGGTGTTGCGCCAGAACTGCCAATAATCGTACGGCGACAGCCGCTTGGGATTCAGCCATACCGCCCCGCTCGCGGTCTTGCCCATCTTTGCGCCCGACGAGGTCGTGATCAGCGGGCAGGTGAGTCCGAACAGTTCCGCATCGCGCACTCGCCGCCCGAGCTCCACGCCCTGAACGATGTTGCCCCACTGGTCCGAGCCGCCCATCTGCAAAATGCAGCCATGGCGCTTGTTGAGCTCCATGAAGTCATAGCCCTGCAGGATCATGTAGTTGAATTCCAGGAACGTGAGCGGCTGCTCGCGCTCGAGGCGTAGCCGGACGCTGTCCATCGTCAGCATGCGGTTGATGGTGAAATGCCGGCCGATGTCGCGCAGGAACGGGATGTACTCGAGCTTGCCCAGCCAATCGTCGTTGTTCACCACGATGGCGTCGCTCGAGCCGCTCCCGAACTCGAGGTAGTGCTCGAATATCTGGCGGATGCTCGCAATGTTCGCCTCGATCTGCGATTCGGACAACAGCTGCCGCGTCTCATCCCGGCCGGACGGATCGCCCACCTTCGTGGTGCCGCCCCCCATGAGCACGATCGGCCGATGCCCGGTGCGCTGCAGGTGCCGCAGCAACATGATGGACACCAGGTTGCCCACGTGCAGGCTGTCGGCGGTGGCGTCGTACCCGACGTAAGCCGTCACCACGCCGCGCCGCGCCGCTGCGTCCAGAGCGGCCGCGTCGGTTTGCTGGTGAATGAAGCCGCGCTCCTGCAGCGTTCGTAAGAAGTCAGATTGAAATGGGTTCATGCGGTGCGACCTTTAGCTGGCTTCGGGCTCCTTTAGATAGTGAGCGAGCCAGCGATGAACTTCCTCATAGAAATGCAGGCTGTCCTCGGGCTTGAGGATCCAGTGCCACGCGTCCGGCCACACCAGCAATCGACTGGGCACGTGCATGCGCTGCAGTGTCGCCCAGTTCTCCAGCGTGTTGCCGATCGGCACGCGATAATCGCGCTCGCCGATGCTGAGCAGCATCGGCGTCTTCCAGTTCGCCGCGTACGTAATGGGACTTTGCTCGCGCCAGATCGGATTGCCGGCCCAAGGCGGACCGCCGTTCACCACCTCGCGTTCGTAGATGAAATCGCTCTCGCCCCATTGAGTGGTGAGATCGACCTCGCCCGCGTGGCTCACGATGCACTTGTAGCGGCTGCTCGTCGCCTCGATCCAGTTCGACAGATGCCCGCCATAGCTCGCGCCCGCCGCGCACATTCTCGAACCGTCGATGAAAGGATATCGCTTCAAGGCCTCGTCGACCGCCTGGTCGATCTCCTCGCCCGGCGTCTTCAGGGGATCGAGCTTGATGGCCTGCGCGAATTTCTCGCCGAACGACGTCGAGCCGGTGTAATCCGTCATGAGCACGACATAGCCGGGCGCGGCGAGAAGATGATAGTTCCAGCGCAGGCTGATTTGATCGGGATTGCTGCTCGCGGGACCGCCGTGGATGAACACCAGCAACGGATACTTCTTGGATGCATCGAATGCCGGCGGCCGCACCAGCATGTTATGGATGCGGCGGCCCTTGGCGCTCGTGAAGTAGAAATGCTCGGGAGCCTGCCAATCGATCTCAGCCGCCGCGGCCGTGTCCACCTGAGTCAGGTTGACGTGCGAGCGGCCCTTGGGGTCGATGCGCACGATCTCCTGCGGTGACACCGAACTGCCGTAGGCGGCGATGAGCAGCGGCCTCGTGCTCTTTTGCGGAATCTCGAGTGCGGTGTATCCGCCGCTCGCCGGCTCCACCACGGGCACCGGCTTGCCGCCGCTCGCTTCGACCTCATAGAGGTCGTCCTTGCCGGCGTCCTCCACGAGCAGGTACACCAGCTTGCCGTCGGCGGCCACGGCGTAGTGCGGGACGGTGCCATCGAAATCCCGCGTGACCAGGGCTGCCTCGCCGCCGCCGGGCCACGATATTCTGTGCAGCCGCGGAAGGTTGTAGATCTCCTCGTTGAGCGGCGCATATTTGCAGAAAAGCGATTTGCCATCGGCGCTGAAGCGCAGCTCCGCATACTCTCCCCGTGTCGGGCTCACCGGCTTGGGCTCGCCGCCCGTCGCGGGCATGCGATACAAATGTTGCCGGACGTGGCCGAACGCCGCGTTCCAGCGCTCAGTCGTCGCAACGAACAGAATCTCGCGGCCATCCGGGCTCCACAGCGGCGCGAGCGTGACACTCGTGTCGGTCTCGGTTCCGTAAAATCCGCTCTCGTGCGCGAGCGCCGTCGGCGACAGAATATCCCTTGCCGATTCGGCGTCGACCGATTGCACCAGGATGGTCGGCAGCCGCTCGTCGAGCCACTCGTTCCAGTAGCGCACCGGAAAATGATCGTAGGCACGCACGTTGTATTTGCGCGCCTTGAGCTCCGCCGCGATCTTTTTGTTCGCCTCATCATCGAGCGCGCCCGGGTAGACGCGCGACTGGAAGAGAATGGCCCCGCCGTCGGGACGCCACTTGGGCCTGGAGGCGCCGGTCGAAAGGTTGGTCAGACGCCGGGCATCGCCGCCGCCCGGCGAGAGATCGAGGATGTAGATCTGTGCGACCTCGTCGCCTTCCCGCTTGGTCGCAAAGGCGATGCGCGTGCTGTCAGGCGACCAATCGACGTCGTCCTCGGCCTCCTTGGTGTGGGTGATCCGGCGCGCCGGCGTGCTGCCGTCGGTCGCCACGAGCCACAAATCGCTGACCGCATCCTTGGGGTCGTACGAAGGCTCCAGCACGGAGTACACGGCCCACTTGCCATCCGGGCTGACCACGGGTACGCCGACGCGCTTCATCATCCACAGCGTTTCGTGCGTGATGGGCTTCTTGACCGCGGCCGCATCCGCCGGGACTACGGCGAGCAGCCACCCGCAGAGCGATATCCCGATCCATCCAATCGTTCGTTTCATAGTCCCCTCTATCAACCCGTGCCGACCTGGACCCGATTTCGCCCCATCGCCTTGGCCCGGTACAGCGCCGCATCCGCGTCGGCGATGAGCCGATCGGCCACCGCTTTCAAGTCAGCCTCGTGGCGCCCGGGCGCAACGGCCGCGACGCCCACGGACACCGTGAGCGTGCGCTGAATTTCCGCGGTCAAGTGCACCGGGTCCGCCGCGATGCATTCGCGAATGCGCTCGCCGAGCTTGGCCGCCTCGGTCGCGCTCGACTCCGGCAGCAGCACGGCGAGCTCGTCGCCGCCGAAACGCGCGGCGGTATCCATGCTGCGAATCTTCGATTCGATGCGTTGCGCGATCTCCTTCAGCGCTATATCGCCGGCGAGATGGCCGTAGCCGTCGTTGATTCCCTTGAAGCGGTCGATGTCGATCATCAGGCACGCAATCGTTGCGCCGCGGCGCTGGGCGCGCGCCAACTCCTCCTTCATGCGCTGCTGCAGATAGCGCCGGTTGTGCCAGCCGGTGAGAAAATCGGTGATCCCCGCGCGCAGCAACCGCGCCCGGTTCACCGCATTCTCGATGCATACGGCCGCCACCGCGCCCAGATGCGCCAGGAAATCGGTGCCGTGATGCCGGGTGAAGCGCGCCGGGTCGCGGCTGCCGAAGCACAGGGCGCCGGTGGCGATGTCCTTGCGCGGCAGGGGCAGAAGTGCCGCGCTCTTGAGGTTCTGGCTCCCGGGAAACAGCAGGTGATGATCGGCGCCCACGAACGGCCCGAGCCATGGCCTGTGCAGAGCGGCCAGCTGCGGCGCAAGTCCCACCAGCGAATCGACGAAGAAGATCTGCTTGAATTCTTCTGGGCGATCGCCGCCCGCGATCAGCAAGTGGCGGATCTCGTGCTGCGGGTCCAGGAGCACTACGCTCACGGCATCGAGCCCGTACGAATCGCGCAGACCGTCGACCATGGCGTGCAGCAGCGGACCCAAGCCGTCAGCGCGCAACAGCGTGAGCTCGCGGCCCTGCGTGCGCTTGAGAATGCTCTCGTTGTTGGCCGCTTCCGCGGTCATCTCGGCGAGGCGCTTCTTGAGCGCGTCGATTTCCAGACGCAGATCTTCCATGAATGCCCCGTGAGCTCAGCCCGCCCGCGCTTGGGCGCGCACGTCGAAGTACGCCCGCCCCCGATTCATGAGCGCGGTGAAGGCGGCTGCGTCCTTGGTGCGCACAGCGGCGAGCAAACGCTCGACAGCCTGCTGCAGGGCAAGCAGTGATTCGCCTCCGTACTCGTTCAGGCTTTGAATCTCGAAATAAAGATCGGGGCTCTCGGCTGCGACGTGGCTGGCCACCTCGGTCTGCGCATCGAACGTGGTGCTCGACAGGCGCGCGAGCCGTGGGGCCGCCTCGCCGCTGTCGGCGAGCGCAGTGAAGAATGCAATGTTGAGCGCGTGCGAAAGTCCCAGCACGTAGGCGATCAACCGGTCGTGCTCGTCGAGACTCATGACCACGCGCTCCGCCATGGTCGATGCAAACAGATCCTGCGCCTCCTTGAGCGCGCCCGGGTCTCCCATGTCGATGAATATCACGTGCCGGCCGGACAGCAACTGCGTGTCCGGGCCGAACATCGGGTGCAGCGAGGTCACGCGGCATCCGGCCCGCGCGAGCGCGTCGAGTCCGCCGCGCAGCGGCGTCTTCAGTGAGCCCAGATCGAAGATCAGCCCCGGCGGTGCCCGGGCGGCAAGTTGCTTCAGGATCTCCGCGGTGGCACTCAACGGGGTCGCGAGCACGATGAGCTCGGAGTCGAGGTCGTCGTCCTGCCAGTCGTCGAGCTGATCGAAGCCGGGGGGAGCACCGCGGGGATCCGCGATCGTGACTTGAAATCCCTGCGAGGACAGGAACTCCGCGAACCAGCCGCCCATCTTGCCGCGCCCGCCGATCACCAGCGCGCGCTTTCCCGTGCCCTGCCCCTGCGCCGCAACACGCGCCGCCTCCTGCGTCGCGAGGGAGGACTGGATGAGCTGGCGCAGCAGCGACTCGGCCAGGTCGGGCTCCAGGCCGAGCCGCTCGGCCTCCCTGCGACCGCGCAGGATTACGTCTCGTTCGCGCGCGAAATCGCGCGTGGCGCGACCGGTCGCCCGCTTGACCGCCGCCACCTGTTCACTCAAGGTTTTTCGGCGCGCCACCAGCGCGAGGAGCTCGCCGTCGAGGTCGCTCAGCGCCGCGCGCAGCTCATCCAGAGTCATCGACGGCTCGGTCTTCATCCCCATCCTTTTTACTCAGCGCGCACCGCTACCGCAAGTGCGGCAGCGCGGCTACCATGGAGTCATGAGCCCGAGCCCAGAGCCTCCATGGACCGAGACGCTGCCTGACCCGTTGCCTGCCGACCCGCTCGAGCTGGCCTCGCAATGGCTCGCGCAAGCTCGACTCGACGCCGCTCAGCCCAATCCTAACGCCATGGTGCTGGCGACCGTCGATGAGCGTGGCCAGCCGTCGGCACGCGTCGTGCTTTGCAAGGATATCGCTCCACAGTCCGGCCACATCGTCTTTTATACCAATTACCAATCGCGCAAGGGTCGCGAGCTGCGCAAGAACCCCCGCGCCGCCATCGTCTTTCACTGGGACCACCGGCATCGGCAAGTGCGCGCGGAGGGACACGTCGAGCCGCTGGACGACGCACAGAACGACGCCTATTTTGGCACCCGTCCGTGGCAAAGCCGTATCGGGGCGTGGGCGAGCCGGCAGAGTGAGCCCGTCGCATCGCGTAGCGACTTGGGGGAGAGCGTCGCCGCAGCCGCGCAGCGCTTCGGCATTGCCTATGGGGGACCGGGTACGCCGGAGCCCGCCGAGGTCGCCGTCGAGGTGCCGCGGCCGCCCTACTGGGGAGGCTTTCGACTCGACGTCGAGGCAATCGAGCTTTGGGTCGAAGGCGAGTTCCGCATTCACGACCGCGCGCGCTGGACGCGCGACCGGCGCGCAGCGCCGCCGCAGACCGCCGCGGCTACCGCTCCGGCTCCGTTGTGCTGGACGGCGACCCGCCTTCAGCCCTAGGCAACCGCCGTGGATTTCATTCAAGGACACGAAGCCACCTGCCCTCATTGCGGCGAGCGCATCGACCTGACCCTGGACTTGTCAGTACCCGAGCAATCCTACATCGAGGACTGTCCGGTCTGTTGCCGCCCCATGGCCGTCTCATACGCCTCGGTTGACGGCGAGCTGGCCGAGCTCAGCGTCGAATCCGTCGATTGACGGCCCGCCCGCTTCATTCGACGCCGCGCGGCGGCACTTTCCGGCAACTGCGCATCGTCCTCTTGCTGATCGTACTGCTCCTGGTCAGCGTAACGACCTGCGAGACGCGCTACTTGAGCACGCACTGGCGCTCCCCGCTGTACGTCGCGATCTACCCGATCGCCGCGGACGCAAGCCCGGTCACGCGCGCTTATGTCGAGGCGCTCGACTCCGAGCGCTTCAAGCCCATCGACGCGTTTTTTGCGCGCGAGGCGAAGCGCTACGGTGTCGAGCTCGACGATCCGGTGAAGACTCGGTTGCGGCCGGAGTTGCGCGACCGCCCCCCGCAGCGCGCGCCGGACGCCTCCATCCCGATGACCATGCTCTGGAGCCTCCAGCTGCGATTCTGGGCGTGGCGCGCGAGCGGACATGTCGCGGAGCCCGAGGACATCCGCATGTTCGTCCTGTACCACGATCCGGCGTTGACTCCGGTGGTACCGCACTCGCTCGGCTTGGAGAAAGGACTCATCGGCGTTGTGTACGCATTCGCGACACCCGACATGGACGGCACCAACGACATGGTCATCGCGCACGAGCTCCTGCACACGCTCGGCGCCACGGATAAGTACGATGCGCAAACCGACGCGCCCTCGTTTCCCAACGGCTACGGCGATCCCCGTCAAGTGCCGCTCTATCCCCAGGCTACTGCCGAACTGATGGCCGGCCGTCGCATGCTGTCCGCCACCCGTTGGGAAGAGCCCCGCGATCTGGACGAGGTGATCGTGGGGCCGGCCACTGCGATCGAGATCCGCTGGCTGAAGAGCGCTCACTGAGCGCTCGATCCGCGGACAGCGTATCCACGCACGGTCACCGCCCGGCGGCCTTCCCCGCAAGGGCCGCGAGCAGCGGTGCATGCAACCGGCCGTTGGTCGCAAGCACTGAAGTCGTCTGCAACCCAACCGGCGAGCCGTCCAGATCGGTGAATCGCCCGCCGGCCTCCGACACGATGGCGACACAGGCGGCGATGTCGAGGATGTTCACGTCGCTTTCCACCACCGCGTCAATCTTGCCGGCCGCAAGCAGATGGTAGTGGAGGAAATCCCCGTACCCGCGGATGCGATTCACTTCGGCCACGACCCGGCCGTAGTGCGGCCACCGCTCGCCCGCCGCCAGCGACTTCAGATTCCCCGACGAGAGCGCCGCCGCGGAGAGGGTGTCGATCTCGCTCACCCGGATCGGTCGGCCGTTCAAGTACGCGCCGCCACCCCGCTCGGCATGTGCGATCTCGCCATAGACCGGAGCGCTCGATACCCCGAGCACGATCTCGCCGCCGCGCATCAGCGCGATCTGCGTGGAGAAGAACGGATACTCGCGCACAAAAGACTTGGTGCCGTCGATCGGATCGACCAACCAGACACTCTCGGCCGACAGATCCCGCGGGTTGGTCTCCTCGCCGAAAAAGCCATGCGCAGGGAAACGCGCCTCGAGGATTTCCCGGATCGCCAGCTCGCAGCGCACGTCCGCCTCGGTCACCGGCGTCCGGTCCGCCTTGATGCGCACCTCGACGTTGCGGAGGTACAGCGAACGCGCGATATCCGCCGCGCGTGTGGCGGCCTCGAGCGCGGCCTCGAGCTCGGCTGAAGGATGCATGGCGCTCCGTCGTACTAGGGTGCCTGCCCCACCATAGCAGACGTATGCTAACGTCGCCTGACGCGAGGAGGCGAGCATGGGCAATCGGTTGAGCAAGATCTATACGCGGACGGGCGACGACGGCACGACGGGCCTCGGCGACGGCGGTCGGGTCGCCAAGGAAAGCCTGCGAGTGGAAGCTTACGGCGCGGTGGACGAGGCCAACAGCGCAGTCGGCATGGTGCTCGCCGTCGCCGGACTACCGGACGCGGTACGGCGCTGCCTCACCGAGGTGCAGCACGATCTGTTCGACCTCGGCGGCGAGCTCTGCATTCCCGGGCACCGCATGATCACACCGGCGCACGTCGAGCGCCTCGAGACCGAGCTCGACGGCTTCAACGACGCGCTGCCGCCACTCAAAGAATTCATTCTGCCGGGCGGCGGCGCCGCAGCTGCCGCCTGCCACGTCGCGCGCACGGTCAGCCGCCGCGCCGAGCGCCGCGCCTGGTCTCTGGCGCGCGTCGAGGACGTCGCTCCCGATGCGCTCAAGTACCTGAATCGCTTGTCCGATCTGCTTTTCGTCCTGGCGCGGGTGTTGGCGCGTCACGAAACCGGCAGCGAGGTGCTCTGGCGCCACCGGCGTTGAGACCCCGACTCGCCGCCGCGACACTCGGGGTAAGATTTATGCCGCGCCCACACCGCGGTCTTGGTTCGACAGCAGCCAGTCCGTGTGCCAGCGTTCCAGATCGATGATCGACAATGGCTTGCAGAACAGATACCCCTGTACTTGATCGGCGTCGCGGTCCCGCAAATATTGCCACTGCGCATCGGTCTCCACGCCCTCGGCGACCGTAGCGAGTCCCAGGCTCTTCGCCATGGCGATGATCGCATCCACCAGCGGTGCATTGCCGGCGTTGCGCGAGGCGATGTCGCGAACGAACAAGCGATCGATCTTCAACGTGTCGACGGGAAAATGGCGCAGGTACGACATGGAGCTGTACCCCGTGCCGAAATCATCCAGCGCCGTGGCAACTCCGAGCTCCTTGAGCGATGTCACCGCCTTGCTCACCGCGCTCGAGTATTCGATGAGTGCGCCCTCGGTGAACTCGAGCTCGATCCCTCCCGGGTGAATGCCGGCCGATGCGATGGCGTCCTCTACCCGGCGCACGAGACTCCCGTCGCGGAATTGCACGCCGGACACGTTCACAGCCACTTGCCAGGACGAAGTGTCGAGGTCGTGCCAGCGCTTGGCCTGGGAGCACGCCTCGCGCAACACCCAATCGCCGATTTCGACGATCAAGCCGCTTTGCTCCGCGATCGGGATGAACTCGTCCGGCGGCACCAGACCGCGTTGCGGATGGGGCCAGCGCAGCAGCGCCTCGACGGCCTCGACCTGCAAGGTGTCAAGCGACAGTCGCGGCTGATAGTGCAGCACGAACTCCTGCCGCTCGACCGCCTTACGCAGCTGCGACTCGAGCGACATGCGCTTCGCGGCGCGCGCCGAGATGGATTTTTTGAAGAACTCCATTCCCCCCACGTGGGCCTTTTTCGCGTGATGCATCGCCGCGTCGGCATTGTTGATGAGCGCCTCGGCGTCTGCTGCGTCCAACGGGAAGACGCTGATCCCGATCGCCGCGGATAGCGGGTACTCCTGGTCGCCGATGATGAGCGGACGTGCCAGCGTGAGCTGCACGCGCCGGGCCACGCTGTCGGCGGCCTCCGCCGTGGACACACCGGGCAGCACCAGGCCGAACTCGTCGCCGCCGGTGCGCGCGACGCAGTCCTTGATGACGCCGGCCGTCGCCTTGGCCCCCGCGTCGAACTGCGACCGGTCGCAATCGCGCAAACAGTGCTGCAGTCGATTGGCGACTTCCTTAAGCACGGCATCGCCGGCCGCCGGGCCTTGCGTGTCGTTGATGCGGGAGAAGTTGTCGATGTCCAGCATGAGCGTCGCCACGCCGCTCTGCCGTAGCATCGCCCATTCGACCTGATCCACCAGCAGCTGCTTCAGCGCCTGTCGGTTCGGCAATGCGGTGAGCGGATCGTAATAGGCGAGATAACGCACGCGTGCCTCGCTGGCGACCAACTGGTCTTGTGTTCGCTTGGTGCGCACCAGGAATTTCACACGCTGTGCGAGCAGCATCGGGTTGATGCCCTTCGAGGAGAAATCCGTGGCGCCTGCGGTATAAGCGCGATTGACCGACTCCATGTCCTCGAGGCTCGTCTGCATCAGGATGGGCACATGGTGGCAGTGAGGCAGCGCGCGCAGCGCCGTGCACGTCTCGAAACCGTTCATACCCGGCATGACCACATCGAGAATGATGCAATCGACCGGCTGCGCGCGAAATGAGGCGAGTGCGGCGGCGCCGTCGGCGGCCGAGGTGACCTGAAATCCCGACATCTCGAGTGCGGTGCCGAGCAGCAGCCGCGCACCGGGGTCATCGTCGACGATGAGCACCGTGGGGGCGGGCTCGACGCTGCGGTCAGGAGTGGTCATATGCGCTCGCCCCTGTCATGCCGCCAAGGCCGATCGTTCGCGGATCAGCGCCTCGCAGAATTCGTGATAGGCGGCTGGCAGACGTGCGAGTTGGGGCACTACCACCGCGCCGCGTTCCTGCACGAGTGCCTCGCACTCCCGGAGCAGCTCGGTAAGGCGCGCCCCGCCGAGATTGGCGCTGCTCGACTTGAGCGTGTGCAGCGCCTCGGCCAATCCGATCGGCTCTCGCCCCTGCACCGCCGACTCGATCGTCGCAAGCAAGGGACGCGAGTGCTCGAGGTACAGATCGACGAGCGAGCCGAGCAGCGCGGGACGTCCGAGGGCCGCGATGTTGCGCAAGACTTCCGTGTCGATCACCGCCATACCCATTACCGCGGCCGCTTGCTCGTGCCGAGGCGCCTGCGCGAAGGGCGCCCAGCGGCCGAGCACCGCGGTCAGCTGCAGTTGCGTGAAGGGCTTGGGGAGAAAGTCGTCCATGCCGGCGGCGAGGCAGCGCTCGCGGTTGGCTTCCATGGCATTGGCGGTGAGCGCGATGATGGGCATCCGCCCGTTCGACCCTGCCTCGCGGCGGCGGATCTCCTGGGTGGCGGTCAAGCCGTCCATCACCGGCATCTGACAGTCCATCAGCACGGCCGCATAGGTCGTCTCGGCGACCGCCTCGAGCGCGAGCAGTCCGTTGATCGCCGACTCGGATCGATACCCGAGGTTCTCGAGCATGCCGGCCGCGACCTCGCGATTCACCGCATTGTCCTCGACTACGAGGATTCGCGGCCCGAGCGACGCCGTCGCGGACGGCGCTATCGTCAGGGGTGGCGCCGCGGCGGCGGGCAGGCGCGCTGCCTCGGAACGAATTGTCGGCAGCGGCAGGACCGCAGGAGCCGCAACCGGCTCCATGCGAATCTCGAACCAGAACGTCGAGCCGCGGTCCTGCTCGCTCACGACACCGATGACGCCGCCCATCAGCGCGACCAGCTGGCGGCAAATGGCGAGCCCGAGACCCGTGCCGCCGTATTTGCGCGTGGTGAAGGAGTCGGCCTGCGTGAAGGCGCTGAAGATCTGACTCTGTGCCTCGGCGGCGATGCCGATGCCGGTGTCGCTCACCTCGAATCGCAGCCTCCCATCCGCCTCTTGCGCGGCCACTCGCACCACGACCTCACCGGTCTCGGTGAACTTGATGGCATTTCCCGCCAGATTGATGAGGACCTGCCGCAGCCGTACCGGATCACCGCGCACGGCGGCGGGCACCGAAGGCTCAATCTCGCAGCGCAGTTCGAGCCCCTTGGCGCGCGCGCGCAGTAGCAGAATTTCGATCGTCTCTTCGATAGTCTCGCGCAGCGCGAACTCGATGTGCTCGAGCTCGAGCTTTCCCGCCTCGATTTTGGAGAAGTCCAGGATGTCGTTGATGATCGCGAGCAGACCTGTGGCGGAGCGGGTGATGGTCTCCGCCAGGCGCCGCTGCCGCGCGGAGAGCTCGGTACCCTGCAGCAGCTCGGACATTCCCATGACGCCGTTCATCGGCGTGCGGATCTCGTGGCTCATGCGCGCGAGAAACTCGCTCTTTGCGCTGCTCGCCCGCTCCGCCGCCTCCTTGGCCACCGTCGCTTCGGCGATCGCCCGTTTGAGCTCGCGGTTGGCGTTGCCGAGATTGATCGTGCGCTCCGAGACCTGCTGCTCGAGGAATTGCCGATATCGCTCGAGGCGCGAGTCGCGCTGGCGAATCTGGCTGAGCATCTGATTGAAGCCCTCGATGAGGGAGCCGATCTCGTCCTGGGCGCTGCCCTCCACCCGCAGGGTGTAGTCCTCTTCGGTCGACACACGCTTCATCGTCTGCGCGAGATTCACGATGGGCCCGGAAATTTGATGCTGCAGCCGAGCGGCGATCCAGTAGGCGCCGACCAGCGCCGCGGCCAATCCGGCGAGGGTCGTGAGCAAGAAAGCGAGCCAGTCGGGATAGACGGCATCGAGCGGCGCAATGATCAGCACCGTACCGAGGACCTTGCCGTCGGCCACGGCGGCGGCCGTGATTCTCACACGGCCATCTTCCAGTGCGGACGCCGGGCGTTGTTTTGGATCGAACGCCGCGGGCGCAGGGAGCTTCACGGACCCCAGGGTCTTGGAGATCGGATCCAACTGGATCTCCGGCGCACCGTCCGGCCCGCGGTGATAAGTCGCAACGACGCGGCCGTCGGGCAGCGCGATCTGCACGCTGCCTGCCTCCGGCTCCTCCCGCAGCGCATGCAGTGCCTTGACGGCACCCTTGTCGTCGCCGGCCTCGAGTGCCTCGATGACGTTTACACCGGTAACCCCGGCGACACGTGTGGCGAAGCGACGCAGCTCCGCGCGTGAATGCACCAGGTTCGTGACCATGGGCACGATCACCGCCAGCGTGAACGCGGCGATCGCCGGCGCTCCGATCACGATGCGGAGCTTGCGCTCGATCGGGAGGTCAGCGAACCAGCGAATCAACCCGCCTCCGGGAAATACAGCGAAAGTGCACGGCCGCTCCAAACGTGGCGGACGACCCGCCTCCTAAGGAGGATGTCGGCTTTCCAGAGGATTTCTGCTGGCTGCGAAGGTGATGCGTATCACGGTGCACCCAAACCTAATGAGCGCAAACCAGGCGGCGCTGCGGCGCCATCGGGGAGCCCCTCAGCGCTCCCGGATTATGTTTTATCGGTGGTGCAGGCCGCGGCGATGGAGCGGTGCGCGAGCGGCCAGTCGAAGGCAACGCCGGGATCTGTCTTGCGTCCGGGAGCGACGTCGCTGTGCCCGGCAAGACGCGTCGGTCGCAGGCTCGGATAGGCCCGACAGAGCGCCGCCACCACCTCCGCCAAGGCCTGGTATTGACGCCCGTCGTACGCGACGGTGTCGGTGCCCTCGAGCTCGATGCCGATCGAGAAATCGTTGCACGCCTGCCGGCCCTCGTACTCCGAGACGCCGGCATGCCACGCACGGTCGTTGAATCCGACGTACTGGGTCACGCTGCCGTCACGGCGTATGCACAGATGCGCCGACACGCGCCTGCCCGCATTCTCCGCGAAATAGGGATGCGCATCGGCGGGCAGCGAATTGGTGAACAGCCGGTCGATCCACGGACCGCCGAACTCTCCCGGCGGGAGGCTGATGCCGTGCACGATGATGAGGTCGGCGGCGATGCCCGCGGGCCGCGAATCGAAATTCGGCGAGCGCACCTGGCGCGCCTCGCGCAGCACTCCGCTTGAAGGGTCTACGTGCACGTCGTCATCCGTCTGGAAAGGTCTCGGACCCAGCTTATGCGAGAATCGCATCGATATGAACGGTGAGCCGTGACGTGCGTCTGAATCGGGTGTATGTGGAGGCTGCCCTGAGCGAAGGGCTGAGTCTCGAGCTGCCTCCCGCCGCGGGCGTGCACCTGGCCAAGGTGCTCCGGGTGCGTAACGGGGACGAGTTGGTGGTGTTCGCCGGCGACGGGTACGAGTACCCCGCCAGCGTCGAGAGCGTCCGCGGCACCCGGGTGGCGGTCGCGATCGGTGAAGCGCGCGCCGTCGACCGCGAATCGCCGCTCGCCGTGACGCTCGTGCAATGCATCGCACGCGCCGACCGCATGGATGTCATCGTGCAGAAAGCGACCGAGTTGGGCGTCGCCCGCATCGTCCCCGTACAGAGCCGCCGCGGCGTGGTGCGCCTGGAGGCCGCGCAGGCGCAGTCGAAGGCCGCGCACTGGCGGGCGATTGCGGTGAGCGCGTGCGAGCAGTGTGGGCGAAATCGTCTACCCTCCGTCGAGGCGCCTCGCCGCCTGACCGACTACCTGGGGTCGCTCCCTGCCGGCGGTACGCGTCTGCTGCTCGAGCCCGGCGCCGAGGTGCGCCGCGCGGCACCGATCGCTGGTGAAGTAACCATCGCGATCGGGCCGGAAGGCGGACTCGACGACGAGGAAATCGAGGCGTTCCGGCTCGCGGGATTCGAGGCGATGAGGCTGGGTCCTCGCGTGCTGCGCACCGAGACCGCGGCCATTGCCGCGCTCGCGTGGCTACAGGGCCGTTACGGCGATCTCGCGGACGCCTAGGAGCCGCGCTCGAGACCGCCCCGCCCTCAGGTCATGACCGAGGTCTCTTCCGCGATCATCTGCTCGAGCCGCGCCAGGTCCGGAATGAGCGGTGTCTCGTTCACCATGCGCACCTGGCAGATCACGGGCACCCGCTCCGCGAAGCTGCGCGAGGCGTCGGGACGGATGACGTCCGCATTGACCCGTACGAGCTGAGGAAAGCCTTGCGTCATCATGCCCAGGCAGCCGCCGGGCAAGAGTCCCGCGGCAGCGTGGAATATCACGATGCGCGTGCGGGTCGACACGATCGGCAGCGGCTGCCCGAGGGTGCCTTCGAACGATACCACCGGCACGCTGCGTCCGCCCCAGACGACGAGACCCGCGTACCACGGCGGCGCGTTGGTCATCTGCGCGGGCGGCTGATAGCCGATCACCTCGGCGACGCATGCCCGGGGAACGATCAGACGCTCGCCGCTGAGTGGGACCAGCAAACTGTAGAGCTCGTCGCGCAGGTCGGACATGAGCTACCGTGCGACGGCGCTGCGGCGGTTCACGAGGGGCTCGATCGCGTCGAGCAGCTGGCTTTCCTGATAAGGCTTACCCAGATAATCGTCCACACCGAGCTCGATAGCCCGTGCGCGGTGTTTCTCACTCACCCTTGACGTGATCATGACGATGGGAATGTGCTTCAACCGCGGATCGCCGCGCACATGAGCGGCGACCTCGTAGCCGTCCATGCGCGGCATTTCGATGTCGAGCAGGATAATGTCGGGCAGGTTGTCCTGCAGGAGCGACACGGCATCGACGCCGTCCTTCGCAGTGAGCACGCGCATGCCGTTGCGCTCGAGCAATCGCTGCGTAACGCGACGGACCGTGATGGAATCGTCGACGACCAAGGCGAAGGTGCGCCGGTCGCGCTGCTCGAGCACCGTGGTGTCCGTGGGACGCGCGCGCCATTCCGAGCGCACCAGTGATCCCATATCCAAGATCACGACGATGCGCCCGTCGCCCAAGATGGTTGCACCGGCGATGCCGCGGATGCCCGAGATCTGCGGCCCCAGCGACTTCACCACGATCTCGCGGCTGCCGACCAGCTCGTCCGTGACCAGCGCGGTGGAGTGCTCGCCTGCGCGGATGAGCACGACGGACATCGACACGTCCGTCTCCGGCAGACGGGTGGCGCCGAGACCGACGAAAGTACCGAGCTGTTGGAAGCGATATTTTTGGCCTCCGTATTCGAACAGCTGCGAGTCCTTGCCGAGGTGTCGCGCCACGATGTTGCGCGGCAATCGCACCACGCCCTCGACGGTCGCGAGCGGCAGCGCATAGACCTCTTCCGCGACGCGCACGATGAGCGCTTGACTGATGGCGAGGGTGAAGGGCAGCCGGATCGTGAAGCGCGAGCCCGTGCCCGGCGTCGACTCGATGAAAAGTCCGCCACCGAGCTTCTTGACCTCGGTCGCGACCACGTCCATGCCCACGCCGCGGCCCGCCGCCTGGGTGACACGGCCCGCGGTGCTGAACCCCGGCTCGAGGATGAGCTGCATTGCCTCCTCGTCGGTAAGCTTCGAGTGGCGGTCGGCGAGCCCGAGTGCCACGGCCTTCTCGCGAATCAGCTTGACGTTGATGCCGGCGCCGTCGTCGGCCACCACGATGACGACCTCGGCCCCGTCGCGCGTCAGGCTGACCGCGATCCGGCCCACATCCGGTTTGCCCAGCGCGGCGCGGCGCTCGGGCGCCTCGATGCCGTGCACGACGGCGTTGCGCAGCATGTGCTCGAGCGGCGGCACCATTCGCTCGAGCATTTGACGATCGAGCTCGGCAGCGGCCCCTTGCACGACGAGCTCCGCCCGCTTGCCGGTGTCGTTGGCGGCCTGACGCACCAGCCGGGTGAGCCGCTGCACGTGGCGCTGGAAGGGAACCATGCGCGTGCGCATCAGGCTGTTCTGCAGCTCGGTGATGGTGCGAGCCTGCTGGGTCAATAGGTTCTGTGCCTCCCGCGTGAGCGTCTCCAGCATTCCCTGGATGCTGGCGACATCGCCCGAGGTCTCGGCCAGCGCGCGCGAGTATTGCTGGATCGAGGAGTAGCGGTCGAGCTCGAGGGGGTCGAAGTCGTCGCGGCGCGGATCCTCCTCCTCCTGATGCCGGTTGAGCACCTGCGCCTCGGTCTCGATCTCGAGGGCCCGCAGCTGGTCTTTCAAGCGCGTCACCGTGCGCGCGAGCTCGGCCAGATTGAAGTCGATGGAATTGACTTGCTGATCGAGGCGCGAGCGGAAGATGCTTACTTCGCCGGCATTGTTCAGCATCGCATCGAGCAGGTCCGCATCCACGCGAGCCATCTCGACGCGCTCGGTCGGCATACTCTCGCGTCCCGGCAGTACCGGTCCGGTGCTCACCTCGAGCTGCGACAGCGAATCGTCGGACACCGACATCGACGGCTGTGATTCCTCCGCGATCGTCGGCGGCGCGGGCACCGCGCGCCCAGTGATCGGCGTTGCGGGTGAGGGGATCGGAGCTGCGGGCTGTGGGGCGACGGGCTGCGCCCTCGCCGGCTGCGCAAGCGCGGGCTGCGCGGCGGCTGTGGCGGCTGGCGCTGAGGTTGCAGGCGCGGCGTCCGTCGCGACTCCGCTGCTCAAGTCGCGGATCTGCTTCAGCAACGCCTGCGCAGAAGCTGGCAGTACACCGGTGCTGACCAGATCGCGCATGCGTGCAAGCTCGTCGAGGCTCGCCTGCATCACCGCATGCGCATGGTCGTCCGCCGTTACCATGCCGCCGTCGATCGCGATCACCAACGTCTCAAGCTCGTGGCTCAGATCGCCCATCGCGGCGATGCCTGCCATGCGGGCGCCCCCCTTCAACGTGTGCAGCGTGCGCTGCAGCTCCGCGACGGGCTGCTTGTCCTTGCGATCGTGATTCCAGGCGGTGAGCGACAGCTCGGCCGCCTCGATCAGCTCGGTCG
>Ga0302314_10008723_pt1 | contig 18012 bp, 17 predicted proteins | sample III_Palsa_N2_3_FD_200533 | JGI IMG/M metagenome (GOLD analysis project Ga0302314, IMG submission 200533) | Peat permafrost microbial communities from Stordalen Mire near Abisko, Sweden - III_Palsa_N2_3 | ecosystem: Environmental > Terrestrial > Soil > Palsa > Peat permafrost | place: Sweden...
TTTGGCGCTGCGCTATTGGGACCGCTTCATGAACGTCAGCGGGTCGGCGGACCCGGCGCTGGACGCCATCTCGCCAGCGCTGCAGGCGGACAAGGTCGATATTCCCGTTCTGCTAATCCATGGCCGGGACGATACCGTGGTGCCGTTTGCACAGAGCCGGATCATGGCGGACGCCCTGAGGCGAGCCGGCAAGCCGGTTACCGTCGTTACGCTGGACCGCGAAGATCACTGGCTTTCCAGCAGCGAAACCCGTCAGCAGATGCTGAGGGCGACCATGGATTTCGTCGAGGCCAACGACCCGCCGAACTAGCTGTTCGCCAGCGCCTCGCGCTTTTCCTCGAGCGCCAGCCATTCGTCCTCAGCGGCGGAGAGTCGGGCGCGTAGCCGATCCAGGTCCTTCATGATCCGGTCGAAGCCTGTCGGGTCGCGGGCGTACAGGGCGGGGTCCTCCAGCCGTTTCTCCTGCGCGGCGATGTCGCTCGTCAGCTTGGGCGTCAGGGCCTCAAGTTCGGTCAGGCGGTGCTGATCCTTGAACGACAGTTTGGCCGCCTTCTTCGGCGCGGCGGCGGGTGGCGGCGCGGAACCGGCCTTGGGCTTAGGCGCCGCGGAGGTCTGGAAGGTGAAGAAGTCCGGGTTCTGCTCGATGAAGTCCTTCCAGCCGCCGGGCGTCTCGGCCGCGCGGCCGTTGCCGTCGAGGGCGATGGTCGAGGTGGCGAGGCGGTCGACGAAATCGCGGTCGTGGCTGACCAGGATCAGGGTCCCGTCGTAACGACCCAACACGTCCTCGAGCAGGTCGAGCGTGTCCATGTCCAGGTCGTTGGTCGGCTCGTCCAGCACCAAAAGGTTCGCCGGTTGCGCCAAGGCCTTGGCCAGCAGCAGGCGATTGCGTTCGCCGCCCGACAGGCTGGAGACCGGCTGGCGCAGCTGGCTGTCCTGGAACAGGAAGTCGCGGGCGTAGGCCGCTACATGTTTTGGCGCGCCCTGGACCATGACCTGGTCGCCGCCGAAGGGGGTCAGCGCGTCCCACAGGGTGGTGTCGTTCTTCAGGGTGTCTCGCGCCTGATCGACATAGGCGACGGTCAGGTTGGTCCCCAGCTTCACCGAACCCTCGTCGGGCTCGATCTCGCCGAGCAGCAGCTTGACCAGCGTCGTCTTGCCCGCGCCGTTGGGGCCGACGATGGCGATGCGGTCGCCGCGCTGGATGCGGGTGGAGAAGTCCTTGATCAGCACGCGGTCACCGAACTGTTTGGACAGGCCGCGCGCCTCGACCACCCGTTTGCCCGACGCGTCGCCGGACTGGGCGGCCATGGTCATCGACCCGGTGCGATCGCGCATCAGCTCCGCCCGCTGCTGGCGCATGGCGTTCAGTTCGCGCGCTCGGCCCTCGTTGCGGGTGCGCTGGGCGGTGATGGAGCGGTGGAACCAGTAGGTCTCGCGCTCGATCGCCTTGCTGAGCCTCCGCAGGGTCTCGACCTGATCGGCGGCGATCTTCTCGGACCAAGCGTCAAAGGCCTCGAACCCCTTGTCCAGCCGCCAGATGCGGCGGTCCTCGAGCCAGAAGCAGCGCTGCGTGGTCCGTTCCAGGAAGGCGCGGTCGTGGCTGACCATCAGCATCGCCATCCGGCGCGAGCGCAGCTCGGCCTCAAGCGTCTCGATGGCGAAGATGTCCAGGTGGTTGGTTGGCTCGTCGAGCAACAGCACTTCGGGCCGCTCGGCCAGGGCCCGGGCGAGGGCCACGCGCCGGGTCTCGCCGCCGGACAGACCCTTGGTCGTCCGGTGCGGGTCGAGCCCGAACAGCATCAGCTCCGCTTCGGCCTCATGCGTCTCCGCGCCGCCGGCGCTTGCATAGTCCAGCAGGGTCTCGCCGGTGATGACCGGTTCCTGGGCCAGAAGCACGACGCGCACGCCCGGGGTCACAATCCGGTCGCCGCCATCAACCTGGTTCTGTCCGGCCAGGATGCGCATCAGCGTGGATTTGCCGGCGCCGTTGCGTCCGACTAGGCAGGCGCGCACGCCGGCCTCCAGCGCCATGTCGACGCCGTCGAACAGCATGCGCGGGCCATCGGCCAGGCGCACGTCCTTAAGAGCGATCAGGGGGGCTCGAGCGTTCAGGGCTGAGGGCTCGGCGGATTGGCGGGATTGGGCCTGGGCGGCGGCGCATCGGGATCGTCGTTATCGTCCGTATCGTCGTGGCTGCGCGGTGGCTCGCCCGCCGGCGGCTGAGCGTGCTGAACGTTGGCGAAATCGTCGCCCAGGTTGTCGTAGAAGCTGGCCTTGGGATCCGGCGCCGCGTCGATCGCTGTCGTCGCGGCGGGCTCGTCGGAAGCCGGCGCGTCCGAGGTAGCGGCGTCTGCGGGGGTTTCAGGCGGAAGCCAAGGGAAGTCGCGCACGGGCATGTCCTGGTGCGCCAACAGCATCATCTTGCGCCAGATCTCGGCCGGGATCGCGCCACCGGTGATCTTGTTCATCGGCGTGTTGTCGTCATTGCCGATCCACACGCCGCACATCCAGTCCGGCGTGAAGCCCATGAACCAGGCGTCGCGCCAGTTCTGGGTGGTGCCGGTCTTGCCGGCGGCGGGGCGGCCGAACGCGGCTCTCGTCGCGGTCCCGTGGGTGATCACCCCTTCCATCATTCGAACCATGTCGCCAGCATGGGCGACGTCATAGACTGGTGCGCCGGCCGAAGCGACATGGCTGTAGAGCACGTCGCCCCGCGTCGTGGCGATCTGGTCGATCAGATAAGGTTCACTACGCACGCCGCCCTGCTGAAACACCTGATAGCCGCCGGCCAGTTCGAGCAGGTTCACCTCGTAGGAGCCGAGCGCCACCGAGAGATTCGGGTCGTCCGGAATGCTCTTCAGGCCGAATCGATGGGCGATTTCCGCAATCTTGGGGGTGCCGACCTCACTGGCCAGCTGGGCCGCGATTGTGTTGATCGACAGCGCCAGGGCGTTGGCCACCGTCATCGGGCCACGATAGCCGGGCTCGTAGTCGGTCGGCGCCCATAGGCCGAATCGGACGGGCTTGTCGGTTCGGATGTCGGTGGGCTTGACCCCCGCTTCCAGGGCGGCTGCGTAGACGAAGGGCTTGAACGAGGAACCCGGCTGACGCTGCGCCTGGGTCGCGCGGTTGAAGGCCGACAGATGGTGGTCGACGCCGCCGACCATAGCCCGCACCGCGCCGTCCGGCGCCAGCAACACGAGCGCCGCCTGTTTGACGTGAGCGCCGGCGCCCTCAGCGGCGATGGTCTGGCGAATGATGGCCTGGGCCTGGGTCTGCAGCGACTGGTCGATGGAAAGCCGCACCACCAGATCTGGCGCCTGGCCGCCGGCGATCTTCACCGCCTCGGCCGAGGCCATGTCGATCACGTAGCCGAAGTCGCCCTCGCCCTGCGCTTCGGGCGCGAGCTTGGGCGGCGCATCGATCGCGGCCTGTTCTTCCTCGGTGGTGATCCAGCCCTCGGTCCGCATGTTGTGGAGCACGAGGTGTGAGCGCTGCAGGGCCGCGTCCATGTCGTTGGTCAGCGCCAGCCGCGTGGGCGCCTTAGGCAGGGCGGCGAGCAGGGCGGCCTCTTGCAGGCTCAGCTCGCGCGCCGGCTTGCCGAAATAGGTCTGCGAGGCCGCGTCGATGCCATAGGCGTTATCGCCGAAGAAGATGCGGTTGAGGTAGAGCTCCAGCACCTCGTCCTTGCTCATCTCCTTTTCGAGCCGCTCGGCGATCACCGCCTCCTGCAGCTTGCGCTTCAGCGTCTGGTCGGGGGTGAGAAACAGGGTCTTGGCGAGCTGTTGGGTCAGGGTCGAGCCGCCCTGGACCGTGTGGTGGGCGCGCCAGTTGACCCAGGCGGCGCGGGCCATGCCTCGGAAATCCACCGGACCGTGATGATAGAAACGCCGATCCTCCGCCGCCATGAAGGCCTGGGGCACATAGGTTGGCAGTTCCGACAGGCTGACGGCATAGCCATGCTTGGGACCGCGCGTGGCCAGAACCTTGCCGTCCTTGTCCTCGAAGGTCATGCCCGGCGCCTGATTGACCACCGTCAACGTCGCCTTGTCCGGAATCTGCGGAATGCCGTCCATGAAGCGATTGACGGTTATGACGCCGAAGATACCGCCGCCGATCAGCACCACCGCGGCGAAGGCGGCCAACGATCCCCATATCCACAGACCACGGTCGCGGCGAAACAGCTCGCGCCAATCCGTCTTCGGCCGCTTAGGCGGTGGCGCGCGGCCAAACGACGACGGGCCTATCGGCTCCGGGTCCGGCGGTGGCCGGTTCGCGGAGTCGATGGACTTGGAAGGCGGAAGAATCCAATCGTCGTCGTTCAAGATGGTCTACTGTCGGCGCGTACGGGCCGGCGCCTTATGCCGCTTCAAAGGTGTCATCGCCATGACGCAAAGACCTTTCTGGGAAACGAAATCCCTGCCGCAGATGACGGCCGCCGAATGGGAGAGCCTATGCGACGGCTGCGGCCTTTGCTGTCTCATTCGCTTCGAGGATGAAGACACCGGCGAAGTGATCCCGACCAGGGTGCATTGCAAGCTGTTCGATGGCGATCTTTGCCGCTGCTCCGATTACGACAACCGCAAAGCCTATGTGCCCGATTGCATCAAATTGACGCCGGGCAATGTGAAGGACCTGTTGTGGATGCCCAAGAGCTGCGCCTACCGCCGGCTCCACGAGGGCCGCAACCTGGCGTCCTGGCATCCCTTGATATCGGGTGATCCGGAAAGCGTTCACCGCGCCGGCGTCAGCGTGCGGGGCCAGACCATCTCCGAGGCGTCGCTAAAGGACCCAGAGGACGCCATCGATTTCGAGGCGCCGGACCTGATGCCTGAGCGCGGTGTGAGATAGGATCGCCTTAGTCGCACCTGTTGTGGCATTTTTACAACAATTAGGCTTGCGCCCTTTGCCGAACGCCCTAATTGAAGGGCCTTATCCATCGATCGAAAGCAGGCGAGTTTCTTGGCGCAGGATCCTTACACAGAACTCGGCGTGGCGCGCGGAGCCAAGGCGGACGACGTGCGCAAGGCCTTTCGCAAGCTGGCCAAGGAACTGCACCCCGACAAGAACCCCGGTAACGCCAAAGCCGAAGAGCGCTTCAAACGGGTATCGGCCGCCTTCGACATCCTGGGCGATGAGGAAAAGCGCAAAAAGTTCGATCGTGGTGAGATCGACGCCGATGGGCGCGAGGTCATGCGCGGGTTCAACGGCGGAGGGGGCGATCCCTTTGGCCGCGGCGGCGGCGCTCAGGGTGGATTTGGCGGCAATTTCGAAGGCGTCGATCTGAACGACATCTTCGGCGAGATTCTGGGCGGACGCGGCGGCGGTCGTGGTTTCGGCGGCCCGGCCCGTGGCCAGGACGTGCGGGCCAAGGTCGAGATCGATCTGGAGGACGCCATCCAGGGCGGCCGCAAGCGGATCGCCTTCTCGGACGGCCGCACCATCGATGTGAATATCCCCAAGGGCGCCATCGACGGGCAGATGCTGCGGCTGAAGGGTCAGGGCTCGCCAGGCCGCGCCGGGCCGGGCGACGCCCTCATCGAATTGACGTTCAAGCCACACCCGATCTTTCGCCGAGAGGGCGATAACCTGATCATGGACCTGCCGGTGTCGGTGCCGGACGCCGTATTGGGCTCAAAGGTCGAGGCGCAGACGCCCGATGGTCCGGTCAGCCTGACCGTGCCCGCCGGCGCCAATGGCGGCCAGACCTTGCGGCTGAAAGGGCGGGGCCTGCCCACCGGGCGCGCCAATACGCGTGGCGATCTTCTGGCCAAGATCCAGATCGTCCTGCCCGAGGCGCCTGACCCGGAACTGCAGGCCTTCGCCGAGACCTGGCGCGCCGAGCGCCCCTACACGCCACGCCGGAAAAGCTAGGCTGTGATCGAAGGCGCGCGGCGCGCGTTAGGGCATTCAGCCTCCATTCAGGCCGAATGATTAGGATTGCAGCCATGAGATCGATTGCGGCCATCCTCATCGGCGTCGGGCTGTTGGCCGGTCAGCCGGCGCTAGCCGCGCCGCCGCCCCAACCCCCGCCGCAACCTCCGCCGGGCAATGATTCCCTCGGCGCGGACTGGGGCGCCCAACAGAACCAGGCGCGCGAAGGCGTTCGCGAAGGCCACTACGTGCCTCTGGGCCGGGTGATCCGCGAGATCAACAGCCGCGATCCGGGCTACCAGCTGGACGCCGGAATCGAACAGCAGGGCGGACGGGCGGTTTATCGCGTACGTTGGGCGTCGTCGAACGGCCGCCGCATAGACTATATCGTCGATGCGCTGTCGGGCGCGATTCTCAGAGCCCAATAGGGGAGGGCCGTATGCGCATTCTACTCGCCGAGGACGACCCTGATCTGTCGCGCCAACTCAAGCAGGCGTTGTCGGACGCCGACTATGCGGTCGACCATGCGCCGGATGGCGAGGAGGCCCACTTCCTGGGCGACACCGAGCCATATGACGCCATCATCCTGGACCTGGGCCTGCCCAAGATCGACGGAGTGTCCGTGCTGGAGCGCTGGCGTCGCGACGGCAAGGTGACGCCGGTCTTGATTCTCACCGCGCGGGGCGCCTGGAGCGACAAGGTCAACGGCTTCGACGCCGGGGCCGACGACTATCTGACCAAGCCCTTCCATACCGAGGAGTTGCTGGCCCGGCTGCGCGCCCTGCTGCGGCGGTCGGCGGGGCACGCGGCGGCGACCCTGTCCTGCGGGGGCCTGCGGCTCGATCCTCGCGCCGCCCGCGCGTCGGTGAATGGCGAGCCGCTGCGGCTGACGTCTCTGGAGTATCGCCTGCTGCATTATCTGTTGATGCATCAGGGCCGGGTGATCGGCCGCACTGAACTGGTCGAGCACCTCTACGACCAGGACTTCGACCGCGACTCCAACACGATCGAGGTGTTCGTCGGGCGCCTGCGCAAGAAGATCGGCCCCGACCGTATCGAGACGGTGCGCGGACTTGGTTACCGCCTGATCGCCCTGGAGGGTGAGGCGACCGCGTGACCCTGGCCGCGCCGTGATCCTCTCGGACCTTTGGCGCGGGTCACTAGCCCGGCGCCTGGTCGTGCTCGCGGCGATCTGGAGCGTGCCGTTGCTTGCCGGCGCCGGCATCGCCCAGACGGCCTTGTTCCATCAGGCGGCCGTGAGCCGGTTCGACGACGACCTGTTCGATGTCGCCAACGGGCTCTATGCCAGCTCCACCATCGATCCTGACGGCTCGGTCGACGCGCCTCCGCTGACAGATAGCCGCGCCACGCGGGCCTATTCCGGAAAATACTGGGAAATCGCCGAGCCGAACGGCTCGAACCTGCATGCGCTCTCAAGGTCGCGGTCGCTATGGGATAGCGAGCTGGGCGGGCCTGACATCGGCCTGGCCGGACTTAAAGCCAAGGCCGGCAAGCCCTACTACTATGACACGGTCGGGCCTGTGCATGAGCCGTTGCGGGCCGCGGCCCTGATGGTCAGTCTGCCTGGGCGTCCACAGCCGGTGATCTTCATGGCCGCCGAGGACCGCTCGGCCCTTGAGGCGGACGCGAGCCGATTCGCCCTGGAAACCGGCGTCTTCCTGTTGATCCTGGGTATAGGCCTGATCCTGCCGATCCTGATTCAGGTGCGGGTGGGCCTGCAGCCGCTGTTCGCCCTGCGCCGAGAGATCGCCGACGTGCGCACCGGCCGCGCCGATCGGCTGAAGGGCCGGTATCCTTCCGAACTGACGCCGCTCGCCGAGGAACTCAACGCCCTGGTCGAACACGACCAGGAAGTGGTGGAACGTCAGCGCGCCCATGTCGGCAACTTGGCCCATGCCTTGAAGACCCCAATCTCGGTCATGCTGAGCGAGGCTGAACTTAACCCTGGTCCCTTGGCGAGCGTGGTTACGCGCCAAGCCGAGGCCATGCGCAACCATGTCGACCATCACCTGCGCCGCGCCCGCGCCGCCGCGCGTGCGCAAGGGCTGGGCGAGCGCACGCCGATTGCGCCTATCCTGGAGGAACTCGCCCTCACATTGGAGCGCATTTTTCGCGACCGCGACATGGAGATCGACTGGCGCGCGCCGGACGAGCTTTGCTTTCTCGGCGAGCGGCAGGACCTGCTCGAAATGGCGGGCAATGTGCTTGAAAACGCCTGTAAATACAGTCGCGGCCGGGTCCGGGTGGTCGCCGCGGCGACCTCGCCGACCCGGCTTTCGCTGAGGGTCGAAGACAATGGACCCGGCCTCCCGCCAGAAGCGCGCGCGGAGGTCCTCAAGCGTGGCGCGCGGCTGGACGAAACGGAGCCCGGCTCGGGGCTCGGCCTGTCCATCGTCGATGAGCTGGCCCGCGCGTATGGCGGCGGCGTCACCCTGGCGGATTCCGCCATGGGCGGCCTGATGGTGACGCTGGAGCTGCCCCGAGCGGAGGGTTAACGGTCTTCGGAAAGCCTTAACTCAATTTGGGCATTCTGAAGACTTCGTTATTGGGGTGCGCCGACCGATCATGCCTAGCTTGACCGAGCAACAGGCGAGCCTCTTGGGGGGCCTGTTCAAAGCTGTACCTGATTCAACTGTCGCTCGCCTTGAGATCGCCTTGGCTAACGAGGCTGAAAAGGGCGGTTCCCTGGCCAATGTCCATGGCTTGATCGCCCGCGAGGCCGCCGAGCGTAGGGTGCGCTGCGCCGTGTTCGGCCCGATCTCCGCCCTGTGCGGCGTCGGCGATTCATCGTGCGTGCGATTCCCGCGCCGAACGATCGCCCAGCTTTGGGCCGCGCTCGAGGAAACCCAACCCGGCATGGTCTCGGCCGCGAGAAACGCCTGGTCCCGAGGGCCCGACGACCAGGTCGCGCCTGCCGATATTTATAACCGTCTCTGTGCTTCCGCGGGCGCGGGCCTGCGTAGCTCATCGCCCAGCTTCGACGCCGCGCGGGCGACCCTCGAGCAGAGTGGGGCCGAGGCCCTTCAGGATTTCAATGGCTTCCTCGATCTTGTTCCTCTTGGACGCCAGACGATCGCCCGCCTGCCCGAGTGGATGGGCCGCCTGAACGAAGAAAAGTCCGCCGCCGCGAGGCTGGCCTACAAGGACGCGGGCGATTTGTCGGAAGACGCCGGTCCGCGGCTGTTCGACATGCTGCGCGCCAACCTGCCGCAGCCTTGGATGATCTTGCGGATAATGTCGGCGGTGATGGATCGTCCGAAGGACAGCTTCGCCGCATCCTCCGAGCTCGCCCGGTTCGGTGAATTCGTGCTGGACGATATCGAGCAACGGCTTTCGCGGGTTCGCGGGTTTGATGCGGACCAGGGCCGCTCGGCTGGCATCCAGGCCAGCGAGATGCTGCATGTCGCCGCTCAGGAAATCGCCGAACTCGAAACCGCTATCGACCTGAAGAAGGATGGCCCGTGGGGGCAGCGGGTGGTTAAGCAGCGGCAGGCGTTGGCCCAGATGGCCGAGACGCGGTTCGGCCAGATCGAAAAGGCGTTGGACAAGGCGCTGCCGCTGGAAATGGCGCGGTTCGGCAAGGGCATGCGCGGTCATCCCAATCTCGGCGTCGATCCTGATCCGATCCTGGTGAAGCGGGCGGCGGGTCTGCTCGGATTTTTCGATCACACTCGAACCTATGCCGCCCAGTATGGTTTTGGCGCCAGCCGCGCCAAGGTCGCCGAGATGATCCAATCGCGGCTCAACCATTACGTCGAAGATCTGCTCGAACTGCTGCGCGCCAATGAGCTTTCCGACGTGACGCGCCTGCGCGCCTACCTGGACATAGCCGCTGAGTTCACCGGCGCAGCCGATGGCGAGAAGGCCGCCCAGATCGTCCGACGCCGGGCCGCGGCCTGACCCCGATCCGCATCGACCCCGTCGGCTTGACCGGCGCGTCAGAGCCAGCTAGCGGCAGCCTGTGAACTCGCCGGTCTGCCGCCTTTACCTGATTACCCCGCCCAGGATCGACGATCTGGCTGGCTTTAGCCGTACCTTGTCCGCGGCGCTGGAGGGCGGTGATGTCGCCGCGTTGCAGCTTCGGCTGAAGGACGTCTCGGACGATGCCATCGCCGCTGCTGTCAGCGCCCTGTCGCCCGTCGCCCAGAGACATGATGTGGCGCTGATCCTGAACGATCGGCCGGATCTGGCCGCGAGGTTGCGCTGCGATGGCGTCCATGTCGGCCAGGAGGACGCCTCCTATGATGAAGCGCGTCGCCTGATCGGGCCTGATCGGATTGTGGGCGTCACCTGCCACGACAGCCGCCACCTGGCCATGGAAGCCGCCGAGGCAGGCGCGGACTATGTCGCCTTCGGCGCCTTCTTCGAGACTTCGACCAAGGAGGCCCCGACGCGCGCCGAGGCGGACATTCTGACCATCTGGCAAGAGAGCATGCAGACTCCGTGCGTGGCTATCGGCGGGATTACAGTCGAAAACTGCCGCGCCCTGGTCACCGCGGGCGCCGACTTTATCGCCGTCTCGTCAGGCGTCTGGGCCCACCCGGAAAGTCCCGCGTCCGCCATCGCAGCCTTCAATGCCGAGATTGCCGCGGGCTTGGCCGAACGGGGCAAGACGCCAGCCTGATATGACTGCGGCTTGATATCGCCGGGCGCCGCCGATAGGTTCCGCGCCCAATTCGCCGCCTGCCTGCCGTCGTTCGGCGCGCTAGCGGCCACCCAGCCGAGTTCATTGACATGTCCACCCAGACCGCCCTGCTAAAAGTCATGAGCGACGCCGTTCGCAAGGCCGCCAAGGGGCTGACGCGTGATTTCGGCGAACTGGGCGAACTGCAGGTCTCAAAGAAGGGGCCGGCAGACTACGTTTCCGCCGCCGACATCAAGGCCGAGCAGGTCTTGTTCGACGCTCTGTCCACCGCCCGCCCGGGCTATCGTTTCCTCGGCGAAGAGCGCGGGATGATCGAGGGGACGGACAAGACCCACACCTGGATCGCCGACCCGCTCGACGGCACCACCAACTTCCTGCACGCCATCCCGCATTTCGCCTGCACCGTGGCGCTTGAGCGCGATGGCCAGATCGTCGCTGGCGTCACCTACAACCCGATCACCAACGAACTGTTCTGGGCCGAGAAGGGCAAGGGCTGTTTCGTCAACGACAAGCGTCTGCGCGTGGCTGCGCGGCGTGACATGAGCGAGGCGGTGCTGGCCACCGGCATCCCCTTCATGGGGCGTCCGGGCCATGGCGTCTTCCTGAAGGAGCTGCATCAGGTGGCGCAGAAGGTCTCCGGCGTGCGCCGCTTCGGCTCCGCCGCCCTGGACCTGGCCTATGTCGCCGCTGGCCGTTTCGACGGCTACTGGGAGCGCGGCCTGGGCAAATGGGATATCGCCGCGGGCATTCTGTTCGTAACCGAAGCCGGCGGCATGGTCACCGACGCCGACGGCGGTGATGATCCGCTGGGGACTGGAACCATCCTGGCGTCAAACCTCGATCTGCATCCGCAGGTGCTGGCGAGGCTGAAGGCGGTCTAGACCGTTACGGCGGCTCGTCCGTCGGATTCCAATGGACGATCTCCTGTAGCCGACGTTTTCGTTCGCGTCTGAACCAGGCGTTTGCAACCACGCCCGCAACCTCCATCGCCACCGAGAGTCCCAACGGGGCGTGGAACAGGAAGCAAAGCAGGCCGGGCGATACAAATATCAGACCCAAGGCCCAGGCCGCGAGCCATCGGCCGCGCTGATCACGCCGCCAATCCGCGAACTCGGACGTGGCTGAGTATTCTTGCTCGTCCGGAACGGCCCTGACGTATTCCGCTACGGGGGTCGACGTTCGGACATCGGTCGGACTGCCAAGCGAGGCCGCGCGGGTCGAACCTTTGCGCCCGAAGACGCGTTCGTGCGCCAATGCCAATCTCCCTGCAGAAACTAGAGGCTAGCAGCGCAAGGTTATGGTCGGGTGAAGGCGGCCGCCTGGATGGGAGCTGCCGACAAAGCGCGGCCTTCAGCCCGAATGCGAACCCAAAGCACTGCGGCGTTTAGAACCGAGAAGATCGCCGCAAAATAGAAGAGGCCGAATGCGATCGGCAGGACCGCGATCTCGCCAATAACCACCGCGTAGTTGGGATGCGACAATAGCCGGTACGGCCCCTTCGCGATCAAGGGCGCCCCGGGCAGAACGATTATTCGAGTGGTCCATCGTTCCCCGAGCGTGGCCAACACCCAGACGCGCAGACCCTGAAGAATCAGGAACACGCCAAGCCATATAAGCGAGATGGGACGGTCCCAAGCCAGTATCCACAGGCCCGCAAGCCAGGCGGCGTGTAACGCAACGACGAATGGATAGTGAGCCGCGCCGACCTCCTGGGCGCCGCGGCTCTTCAGACGCGCGGTGTTGCGCCGCGCGATCACCAGCTCCGCCAGCCGCTGGACGGTCACCAGCCCCAGGACGACGACGGAGACGATCACGCGGCCTGCTTTAGGGTAACCGTCGTGGCGCTGAAACCCGGGCCCAGGGCCGTTACGACCGAGAGGGAAGGCAGCCCGGCGCGGCGCGCGCGGTCCAGCACAAATAGCGCGGTTGGCGCGGACATGTTGCCGTGATCGGCCAGGACCTGTCTTTCGAAGTCCAGCTGTCCCTGGCCGAGCGACAGCGACTGTTCCAAAGCTTCAATCACCTTTGCGCCGCCCGGGTGGCAGATAAACCGATCAACGTCTCCCATGCCCAGCTTCTGGCCAGCCAGCATCTGCTCCATCGCGGGGCGCATGTTGTTCTTGGCGAACGGAGGGATTGCGCGGTCAAAAATGACGCCGAACCCGGTGGTGTCGACGCGCCATCCCATGATGTTCAGGGTGTCGGGCCAGAGCCGCTCGGCGGATCCGACCACGTTGGCGATGCCGCCTTCGCCGGTCCTCAGGACGCACGCGGCTGCTCCGTCCCCGAAAAGCGCGGCCGCGACAATGTCGGCCTTGTCCAGGTCCGATGTCCGCACGGCAAGGCTACAAACCTCGACAACGACCAGCAGAACGGTGGCGCCCGGCGTCGCACTCGCCAGCTTCGAGGCAAGCCCGAGGCCCGTGACCCCGCCGGCGCAGCCCAGACCAAACACCGGTATCCGGGCAACGTCGGCGCGAAATCCCATACGATCAAACGCGCGGGCTTCTAGGCTTGGTGTCGCGATCCCGGTTGAGGAAACGGTGACGACGGTGTCGATGTCGCTGCCCGTCAAACCAGCTTCATCCAAGGCCTTGCCGGCCGCGGCGACGAATAGGTCGGTGGCGCTTTCCAGATAGGCCTCGGTCCGCTCCGGCCATCCCCTAGGGGTCATGTACCAATCGATCGGCCGCACCATTTGGCGCGTGCGAATTCCCGCGCTGGTGAAGACTGGAGCCATCCGCTCGAAGTTCGGAAAGGTGTCCCGGAATAGTCTCCGCGCCGCCATCTCCGCGTCAGTCTGAGTCAGCTCATACGGCGGCGAGGCCGTCGCCAGCGAGAGCAGAGCTACTGGGGCGTTCATGCAAAACTCCACGGCCCGCTCATGCGTGCGCTTGGACTAGGGAACAGATTGGAGTTCCGCCTGTTCCGAAGGCGCTGACAATTGTCGTCCAACCCCAAGTTTTGGGCGATTTCTCGACGCTAGGGGCCTTCAATGCAAAGCGGTGATGAGTTGAGTTCGACGCCGCTAAGAACTTGGCTCGGGTTCGCCATGATGTGCCTCGGCATGTTCATGGCCATACTCGACATCCAGGTGGTCGCCACCTCGCTGCCAACGATCCAGACCGCGCTGCGCGTTCGTCCAGATCAGATGAGTTGGGTGCAAACCGCCTACCTCACCGCCGAGGTCATCGCCATCCCGCTGACGGGCGTCCTCACACGGATCATGTCCACGCGAGTCCTGTTCGTCACCGCGATCAGCATCTTCACCCTTGCGTCGGCGGGCTGCGCGGCGAGCCAGAGTTTCAATATGCTCCTGGCTTTCCGGGTGCTGCAGGGCTTCTCGGGCGGCACCTTGATACCGTCGGTCTTCGCGGTGGTCTTCCTGATGTTTCCCCCGCGCCATCAGGGAGTGGCCACCACGATCGCCGGCGTGCTGGCGGTTCTTGCGCCGACCGTGGGGCCGATCGTTGGCGGCTGGATCACCCAGACCTATTCCTGGCATTGGCTGTTCCTGATCAACATCGCGCCCGGCGTCATCGCCGCTGTTGGCGGCGCCGCCCTCCTGGTTCGCACGCCAGCCAATCCGGCCGCCTTGCGGACGATCGACGTCCTGAGCCTGATGCTGATGGCCGTCGCCCTGGCTGCATTGGAGATTGGGCTCAAGCAGGCGCCGGACGCCGGCTGGGGCGCGCCGTTAGTTCTCGGGCTTCTCGGACTGAGCGCTATAGCCGCCGCGACATTTGTCGTTCGTTCGCTCTCATCCCGGCGCCCGATTGTGGAACTAAGCACCCTCAAGAACCCCAACTTCGCCATTGGCTGTGTGCTGAGCTTTGTGCTCGGGATTGGCTTGTTCGGGTCGGTCTACCTCATGCCGGTTTTCTTGGCGCTCGTGAGGGGGCACGGCGCGCTGCAGATCGGTGAGATCATGTTGGTGACAGGCGCCGCCCAATTGCTGACGGCGCCCGTCGCGGTCGCGCTTGAGCGGCGTGTCGACGCCCGTCTTCTGACCACTTTCGGGTTTGTGCTGTTTGGCCTTGGCTTGGCCGCGAGTGCGTTCGAGACCCCCCAGACCGACTTCAGCCAGATGTTTTGGCCGCAGATCGCCAGGGGTGTGGCGATCATGTTTTGTCTCTTGCCGCCAACCCGCCTTGCACTCGGCCGCCTTGAAGCGTCCCAGATCCCGGACGCGAGCGGGCTGTTCAACCTGATGCGAAACCTTGGCGGCGCGATCGGCCTTGCGCTGATCGACACGGTGATTTTCGGGCGTGCGCCGAAGCTGGCGCAGGCCATTGTGTCGAAGCTCCAGCAAGGGGATTTGGACACGGCGCGGGCGGTCGGCATTCCGTTGGCGCTATTCCAAGCCCACGGGAAAGGCCCGATCGATTCCGACACCGCCGAGATGCTTCGGCCCATGGTGCAACACCTGGCGCTCGTTCAGGCGATCAACGAAGCCTGGATTTTGGTTTCGGTGCTGACGCTGTTGGCCCTGCTGACCGTCCCGTTCGCCAAACCAGAAACGCCGGCCTTGTCCGTGGTGGCTCCCGGCCCGGCTTAGGCCGCCTCCACCCCGAACTGCAACTGCGCCAGACGGGCGTACAAACCGCCCTTGGCGACGAGGTCGGCATGGACGCCTTCCTCAACCACATGGCCGTCGTCCATGACGATGATGCGGTCGGCCTTCAGCACCGTCGCCAGCCTGTGGGCGATGACCAAGGTGGTGCGCCCGACCATCGCTTTTTCCAGCGCCTGCTGGACGAGACGTTCGTTCTCGGCGTCCAGAGCGCTGGTGGCTTCGTCGAGCAGCAGGATGGGCGCGTCACGCACCAGGGCGCGGGCGATGGCCAGGCGCTGGCGCTGGCCGCCGGACAGGGTCTTGGCGCGCTCCCCAATTGGGGTGTCGAAACTTTCCGGCAGGGCGGAGATGAAGCCGGACGCCTGGGCCGCGTCGGCGGCCGCACGCATTTCCTCCAGCGTCGCATTCTCGCGGCCGAAGCGGAGGTTCTCATAGGCCGATCCGGAAAACAGCGGCGCGTCCTGGCCCACCAGGGCGATGCGGGCGCGAGCTTCCGCTGGAACGGTGGTCGTCAGATCGACCCCATCGATGCGGATGACGCCCTCTTGTGGATCATAGAACCGCAGCAACAGACGCAGCACCGTGCTCTTGCCCGCGCCCGACGGGCCGACCAGCGCGACCCGCTCACCGGGCCGGACCTTGAGCGAGAAATCTCGCAAGGCGGTTAGGTCGGGACGGCCTGGATAGGCGAAGGTCACGTGCTCGAAGGCGATCTGCCCACGCGGGGGGACGGGCATGGCGACCGGAAGAGCGGGCGGCGCGATGCCGGGTTGGGCTTGCAGAAGCTCCTCGATCCGCTCCATCGCGCCGGCGGCTTTCTGCACATCGCCCATAACTTCGCCAATCTGCGCCATCGAGCTCACGGCCATCATGGCCAGGAACAGAAACTGCAGGAACACGCCAGCCGTGATGGTGTGCTCAATGAAGGCGTCCTTGATCGCCAGAATGATGATCGTACCGACACCGGCGTACAAAAGAACGATCACCAAGGCAGTCATCATGGACCGTGCGCGGATACGTGACAGCGAGACCTTGAATGCGGACTCAACCGCCGCGCCGAACCGGTTGGCGACACTGGTCTCACGGCCGAAGCCTTGCACTGTCTCCAGGGCGTCGAGGCTTTCGCCCGCGTAGCCCACGGCCTCGGCGAACCGGTCTTGTGCGAGCGCCGAACGGGTGCGCACCCGCCGTCCAAAAAAGAACAGCGGACCGAGAATCAGCGGAACGAGGACCAGGACGAGCAAGGTGTAGCGCGGCACGATGACGACCAGCATAATCAGAGCGCCGGCGAACATCAGACTGTTGCGCAGGGCGACGGAGACCGATGTACCCAGCATGTTCTCGACGATCGTCAGGTCGGTCGTCATCCGCGACAAAACCTCTCCTGTGCGAGTCTTCAGGAAGAAGGCTTGGTCGAGCTTCAGGATGTGGTCGTAGATGGCCTTGCGGAGATCGGCGACGACGCGCTCACCGAGCTTGGTGACGAAGTAAAAACGCATGGCTGTTGCGAGGGCCAGCACCAGAACAATGCCGCTGAGTACGGCCATGGTGCGGAACAGGGTGGCGATGTCCGTGAGGCCGTGGTCGGCGACAAGTCTCACGCCGCCGGTCATCGCCAATGTGGATGCTGTCGAGATCAACAGAAAAATCAGCGCGAAAACAGCATCGCTCAGGTGCGCCTTCGCGAGCGGCCAGAGCGCGCGCAGGGGCTTCAGGTCCCGCTGTTTCGGTCGTCGTTCCGCTGACTGCGCCAGCTGATCGGCCAGCAATGCGCCCGCGCCGGGCCGTCCCGCCGCCTCGGCGTCCACTTCACTCATTCAACGCCCCTGAATTGTTTCGCGATCATCCGCGACCGGCCTATCTTGATTTGACTCATGGCCTTCGTGTATAGCCGCCCATCCTCGCGGCCCGGATTGCGAAAGCTCCTCCGGCCGCGTCTTTCGTTTAAGTCGGTCCGAACCTGCGATGAAACAAGACACTCACCCCGACTATCACTTCATCACCGTGGTGATGACGGACGGCTCGACCTATCAGACGCGCTCGACCTACGGCAAGGAAGGCGCGACGCTGAACCTGGATATCGACCCGACGACCCACCCGGCGTGGACGGGCGGCAACCAGACCCTGCTGGACCGTGGCGGCCGCGTCAGCCGCTTCAACGCCAAGTTCGCCGGTTTCACCGCGAAGAAGTAGGGCGCAAATCCTCGTCCTCCGAGGCCGCTTCGCGGCGCCTCAGGATGAGGATTTCCAACTAAGCCTGGAATTCAAGAAGACTCCTCATCCTGAGATGCTCGGCGTAGCCGAGCCCTCAAAGGACGCAGGCGGCTACCGCCCAAACGCGGCTTGCAGCTTCTCATATTGCGACAGCACCGGATGCGGGGCTTCGTCTTCGGGCGCCTCGATGTACATGCGGCGGTCCAGATGCATGACCCGCTCATAGAGCCGCTCCGAGCGCGTCAGCAGCTGCGCCAGGGCCGGCGGCAGGCCGATGACATCGTCTCCGTCCGCAACCGGGCCAGCTTCCCGCGCAAGCCGATAGCGATCTTCGCAGGCGTGCACAGCTTCCATATTGCCTTCGCGCACCGCGCGCTGGACCAATAGCCATGAGGCCACCTGCATCAACCGGGTGGTCAGGCGCATGCTCTCGGAGGCGTAGCTAAGGCCGCCCTGGCGGGTTAGCCGCTTGGATTCCTGCCGGCCCGGGCCGTCCAGATAGGCGGCGGTCTCCTCGACCAGCTCCATGCCTTCCTGGAAGGTGCGGTCGAACAGCTCCGAGCGGGCGAAGTCCAGCACGATGCTCGCGCGCCAAGCGCCAGCCGGCAAAGCGCCGGGGACCAAACCCAAATCAATCATCTACTCGCCCCTGAACAGGCCGCGGGATCAACTACCCCGTCGT
>Ga0302314_10008724_pt1 | contig 18012 bp, 15 predicted proteins | sample III_Palsa_N2_3_FD_200533 | JGI IMG/M metagenome (GOLD analysis project Ga0302314, IMG submission 200533) | Peat permafrost microbial communities from Stordalen Mire near Abisko, Sweden - III_Palsa_N2_3 | ecosystem: Environmental > Terrestrial > Soil > Palsa > Peat permafrost | place: Sweden...
GCTTTCGACGCACGGCACCATCAGGCTCACCACCACGGCGCGGTCCGGCCAGTCGCGCTTGACCTGCCGGATTTCGTCCAGGTTCACCTGCAACGGCCGGTCGGTGATCAGCTCGATGTTGTTGAATCCGGCGACGCGCGTGCCGTTGTAGGAAACCGCCCCGTAGCGGCTGGAGACATTCACCACCGGCGGGTCTTCGCCGAGCGTCTTCCACACCACGCCGCCCCAGCCGGCCTCGAACGCGCGCACGACGTTGTACGCCTTGTCGGTCGGCGGGGCGGAGGCCAGCCAGAACGGATTGGGCGAGCGGATGCCGGCGAAGTTGGTGCTCAGGTCTGCCATGGTTGTGCGCCCCCTCTCAGCCGGCAAGGAAGGAAAGAATGGCCTCGGCGGCGAGTTTGCCGTCCTGCACGGCGGCGACCGTCAGATCGACGCCGGCGACGCAATCGCCGCCGGCATACACGCCGGGCAGCGAGGTGCGGCGTTCGGCATCGACGGCAATCCGTCCATCCGAGACCGCGAGCGCCAGATCGTCGCCGTCGCCCAGCGGTTCGGCGACGAATACCTGTCCCACCGCCTTCAGCACCATGTCAGCCGGCAGCACGTAGGTTTCGCCGGTTGGCACGGCGCGCCCGGCCGCGTCCGGGTTGGTGCGCATGAACTCGACGCCGGTCACGTGGCCGCCTTCGCCGAGCAACCGATGCGGCGTCGCCCAATGGCGGATGCGCACGCCGTTGGTCTGCGCCCATTCCCGCTCGTCCTTGGTCGCCGACATGTCCGGCGCACCGCGGCGATAGACGATGGTCACGTCCTCGGCGCCGAGCCGGCGCGACTGCGTCGCCGCGTCGATCGCGGTGTTGCCGCCGCCGATGACAATTATGCGCCGCCCGATCGGCAGCGTGCCCTTGTTGCCCGCCTGTCGCAATTCGGCGATGAAATCGACCGCGTTGCGCACGCCGCCCAGCGTCTCCTCGGCAAGGCCGAGCGCGCGCACGCCGGCCTGGCCGATGCCCAGGAACACCGCATCGAAATCGCCCTGCAGCCCGGCGATGTCGAAATCGCGCCCCAGCCGCCGGTTGTAGTCGATGCGGATGCCGCCGACGGAGAGGATGAACGCGACCTCCCGCTGCGCGAAGTCGTCGGCAACCTTGTAGGCGGCGATGCCGTACTCATTGAGGCCGCCGGGCTTCGGCCGCGCCTCGTAGACGGTGACATCGTGCCCGTGCAGCGCCAGCCGATGGGCGCAGGCGAGGCCGGCAGGCCCCGCGCCGACGACGGCAACGCGCTTGCCGGACGGGGCCGCGCGCTCGAACGGCGCCGGGTCATGCTCCATCAGCCAGTCGGTCGCGCGCCGCTGCAGCGCGCCGATGCGCACCGGCCGTTCTTCCTCCGCCATGCGCACGCAGGCGGCCTCGCATAAAATCTCGGTCGGGCAGACGCGCGCGCAACTGCCGCCGAAAATGTTCTGCTCGAGGATCTTCAACGCCGAGCCGCGCAGATTATCGGTGGCGATCTTCTTGATGAAGCCCGGAATGTCGATCCCGGTCGGACACGCCTCCATGCACGGCGCGTCGTAGCAGAAATAACATCGGCTCGCTTCCACCACGGCCTCGTGCGGCGTCAGCGGCGGGTGCGCGTCGGCGAAGTTGGCAGCAAGCTCCGCCGGTGAGAGACGCCCGGCAGTGATGTCAGAGGTCTCGGGCACGGGGCGGGGCCTCCATTCAGGGCTGACACATGCGCAAACTAAAGGCGCGCCATGCGCGGTCGTCAATGCGGAATCTTGACCGGACGGTCAGATTCGGTCTGTGATCGCCTGGCGGCAACGGAGAACCGGCGACCGGCCCGATGGATACGTCCTCACCCCTGCACAGCGAGAGCACCGCAACCGGCAGCGTCCGGCGCGAGAATACGACCGCCATCCTGGCCGCTGCGGAACAGGTGTTCTCGCGCGGCGGTTTCGATGGTGCGCGGATGGCCGAAATCGCTGCCGAAGCCGGGCTGCCGAAGGCCAATTTGCACTACTATTTCGGCACCAAGGAACGGCTGTATGCCGCCGTGCTGGAGGATATCGTCACGCAGTGGCTCGACGCCGCAGCAACATGGATCGTGCCGGAGCGGCATCCGGCGGAGGCGCTGGCGGGGTATGTCCGTGCCAAGCTGGAGGATGCCCGCGCCCGGCCGGACGCGTCGCGGATCTTCGCTGGCGAACTGCTGCGCGGCGCGCCGCTGCTGATGCCGTTCCTGCGCGGCGAACTGCGCCGGCGCGTCGAGGCGATGGGCCGCGTGATCGAGGGATGGAGCGCACGCGGCCTGATGGACCGGGTCGCGCCGGCGCATCTGTTCTTCAGCATCTGGGCGATGACGCAGACCTACGCCGACTTCGACGTGCAGATCCGCGCCGTGCTGGGCCGCGACGATGGGCCGGACGACGAGATGTTCGCGACCGCCACCGCGACGGTGACGGCGCTGGTGCTGAAAGGCTGCGGCGTGCGCGCCGCGGCGTGACAACAGGGAAGGTTCGGGCAATGTCGCTTCTGGTGCGTGGCGGAACGGTGGTGAACGCGGATCAGAGCGTTCGCGCCGACGTACTCTGCGAGGACGGCAGGATCGTGCAGGTGGCGCCGACGATCGAACCGCCCGCCGGCGCCGAGGTGGTGGACGCGGGTGGCATGCTGGTGATGCCCGGCGGTGTCGACCCGCACACGCATATGGAACTGATGTTCATGGGGCAGGTCGCCAGCGACGATTTCTTCACCGGCACCTCCGCGGGCGTCGCCGGCGGCACCACGATGATCATCGACTTCGCGATTCCGGCACCTGGCTATTCGATGGTGCAGACCTGGAAGGACTGGAGCGCCAAGGCCGAAAAGGCCGCCGCAGACTTCAGCTTTCATGTCGCCGTGACCTCGTGGTCCGACACGGTGCACGAGGAGATGGGCATTTTGACGCGCGAGTATGGCGTCAACAGCTTTAAGCACTTCATGGCCTACAAGGGCGCCCTGATGGTGGACGACGGCGTGCTGCTGAACTCGATCGGCCGCGCGCTGGAACTCGGTGCGATCTGCAACATCCACGCCGAGAACGGCGATGCCGTCTGGCACATGCAGCAAAAGCTGCTCGCCGCTGGTATAACCGGGCCGGAGGCACACGCGCTGTCGCGGCCGCCCGGCGTGGAGGGCGAGGCGGCGCAGCGCGTGATCGCGATTGCGGGCCTGCTCGGCGCGCCGATCTACATCGTGCATGTCTCCACCCAGGAAGCGACCGATGCCATCGCCCGCGCCCGCGCCAACGGCCAGCGCGTGTACGGTGAGGTACTGGCGCAGCATCTGGTGATCGACGAGAGCGTCTATCAGAGCCCGGATTGGTCCACGGCCGCCGCCTACGTGATGAGCCCACCGTTCCGCGCCAAGCACCATCAGAAGGCATTGTGGGCCGGCCTCGTCTCCGGCGTGCTGCAGACGACGGCGACGGATCATTGCGTGTTCTGCGCACCGCAGAAGGCGATGGGCCGCACCGATTTTACCAAGATCCCGAACGGCACCGGCGGCATCGAAGACCGCATGGGCATCCTCTGGCACCACGGCGTCGGCACCGGGCGAATCACGCCGAACGAATTCGTGCGGATCACCTCCACCAACACTGCGCAGATCTTCAACATCCATCCGCGCAAGGGCGTCGTGGCCGTCGGGTCGGACGCCGACCTCGTCGTCTGGGACGCGCACGCGAGCCGTACCATCTCGATGAAGACGCACCACCAGAACGTCGACTTCAACGTCTACGAGGGCATGGAGGTTACCGGCCTCGCGCGGCACACCGTCTCGCGGGGCAAGCTGGTGTGGACCGACGGCGACCTGCGCACCGTGCGCGGTGCCGGCCGCTACGTGGAGCGGCCGGTATTTCCGGCGCCGATGCAGGCGCAGGCGCTGGCGAACGCGCTGCATCCGCCGACGGGCGTCACGCGGCCGGCCGGTTGAGCCGATGTCCATGACCCCGCTTGTCATCAGTGACGGCAAGGCACGTGCTGTGGTTCGCCCGGACCTCGGCGCTGGCCTCGCGCGCTACGACCTCGCCGACGGCACGCCACTGTTCCGCCCGGCGCCCGACGGAACGACGGAGCCGTTCGCGCTGGCCTGCATCCTGATGGTGCCCTGGTGCAGCCGCATCCGCGGCGGCGGTTTCGAGTACGACGGCGAGTACTACGCCTTGCCGGCAAACGTGAAAGGCGAGGCGTTGCCGCTGCACGGCAGCGGCTTTCAGCAGCAGTGGCGGGTGACGCGGGCGGAGGCGACGCGCGTCGATCTCGAACTGGAGTGCAACGTGCCGTTTCCGTTCCGCTATACCGCGCGCGCCAGCTACGAGTTGCGCGACGGCGCGCTGCACATGCTGCTCGCCGTCGTCAACGCGTCGGATCGGGCGCTGCCGTACGGGCTCGGTTTCCACCCCTGGCTGCCGCGCCCGCCGGGCACCACGCTGCAGCTTGCGGCAACCGGGGTCTGGCTGTCGGATCCGCAGGTCCTGCCGACGCAGCTTGTGCCCGTGACAACGCAGCCGGATTGGGATTTTTCCTCCCCGCGCACGCTGCCGTCAGCCGGGATCGACAACGTGTTCGCGGGTTGCTCCGGCCGCGCCAGCCTCGCATGGCCCGAACAGCGCCTCGCGCTCGACATCGACGCCGGCGCGGGCCTCGACCACTGCATCGTGTTCTCGCCGCCGACGGGCGACGCGTTCGTCTGCGTCGAACCCGTCACGCACGCGCCGGACGCCTACAACCTGCCGGGCGGCGCGGTCGCGAACGGCCTTGTCGAGCTGCTGACCGACGAGGAACTCGCCGTCGAGTGCCGCTTCGTGCCGCGCCGCCTCTGACCGCTCAGGCGAGCGCGAAGATCGCCGCGCCCGCATCGGCGCGGCCGACGCTCGCACGGAACGCGCCGAACAGTTCGCGGCCGACGCCGACCTGATTTGCCGACAGGTCGGCCTCCGCGGGCGTGCGGCCGGCCCACTCGGCCGGGTCGACGAGCACGTCGATGCGCCCCGCCACCGCGTCCACCCGCACCACGTCGCCGTCGCGGATCAACGCAATCGCGCCGCCGTCCGCGGCTTCGGGCGTCACGTGGATCGCCGCCGGCACTTTCCCGGACGCGCCGGACATCCGCCCGTCGGTCACCAGTGCCACCTTGCGGCCGCGGTCCTGCAACACGCCGAGCGGCGGCATCAGCTTGTGCAACTCCGGCATGCCGTTCGCCTTCGGGCCCTGGAAGCGCACGACGGCGACGAAATCCTCGTCCAGCGTGCCGGCCTTGAATGCGGCTTGCAGTTCTTCCTGGCTGTGGAACACGCGCGCCGGCGCTTCAATCACATGCCGCTCGGCCGCCACCGCCGAGGTTTTCATTACCGCGCGGCCGATATCACCGTGCAATACGCGCAACCCGCCCGTCGGATGGAACGGTTTTGCGGCGCCGCGCAGGATGGAATCGTTGCCACTCACCGCCGCCGCCGGCCGCCATTCCAGGCTGCCGTCTTCCGCTAACCCCGGTTCGGCCACATAGCCGCGCAGGCCCTGACCCCACACGGTCGAGACGTCCTCATGCAACAGCCCGGCGTCCAGCAATTCGCGGATCAGGAACGGCATGCCGCCGGCGGCATGGAAATGGTTCACGTCGGCCTTGCCGTTCGGATAGACCCGCGTCAGCAACGGCGTGACTTCGGCGAGGTCGGAGAAATCGTCCCAGTTCAGCGCGATGCCGCCCGCTGCCGCCATTGCGACCAGATGGATGGTCAGGTTGGTCGAGCCGCCGGTTGCATGCAGCCCGACGATGCCGTTGACGAACACCCGCTCGTCCAGCACGCGGCCGACCGGCGTGTAGTGGTTGCCGAGCGCCGTGATCGCCAGCGCCCGCCGCGCCGCCGCCGTGGTGAGCGCGTCGCGCAGCCCGGTGCCGGGGTTGACGAAGCTGCTGCCCGGCAGATGCAGGCCCATGATCTCCATGAGCATCTGGTTGGTGTTGGCGGTGCCGTAGAAGGTGCAGGTGCCGGGGCCGTGGTAGCTCTTCATTTCCGCGTCGAGAAGCTCGGCGCGGCCGACTTTTCCTTCGGCGTACAACTGGCGTACCCGGCTCTTCTCGTCGTTCGGCAGGCCGGAGACCATCGGCCCGGCCGGGATGAACACCGCCGGCAGGTGGCCGAAACTCAGCGCGCCGATGACCAGCCCTGGCACGATCTTGTCGCAGACGCCGAGGAACACGGCAGCGTCAAACGTCTGATGCGAGAGTGCGACCGCAGTGGACAGCGCGATCACGTCGCGGGAGAATAGCGACAGTTCCATCCCCGCCTCGCCCTGGGTCACGCCGTCGCACATCGCCGGCACGCCGCCCGCGACCTGCGCCGTCGCCCCGGCTTCCCGCGCCGCCTGCCGGATCAGTTCGGGGAACCGTTCATAGGGTTGGTGCGCGGACAGCATGTCATTGTACGCGGTGACGATGCCGAGATTCGGGGTGATGCCGTCCTTCAGCCGGTCCTTGTCGGTCGGGCCGCAGGCGGCGAAGGCATGCGCCTGGTTGGCGCAGCCGAGCCGCTGGCGCCGCCCGGTCGGCTCGGCGGCGCGGGCAATCCGGTCGAGATAGCGGGAGCGCCCGTCATGGCTGCGCCGGATGATGCGTTCGGTCACTTCGGCAACGCGGGCGATCGGGGCCATATGTCCTCCGGAACGAGCACCGCGCGACAAGTCAGTGCGCGGCTTGCTGCGGCGCGGTATGAAAGCGACCGTATTAATCAACTGGGCTGACAAAGACCACAGGGGAGTGCAAGGCATGCCATTCGACGACACCGGCAACGGAGGTGGGCCGGGCCGCCGCCCGTCCCGCAATGTGCTGGGCGAGGCGCTGTTGCCCTGCTCGGTTTCGCCGATGACGGGATTCTTCCGCAACGGCTGCTGCGACACCAGCCCGCAGGATGTCGGCAGCCACACCGTCTGCGCCGTGCTGACCGCCGAGTTCCTGGCCTTCTCGCGCGCCACCGGCAACGACCTTTCCACCCCGCGGCCGGAGTTCGGCTTTGCCGGCCTGAAGCCGGGAGACCGGTGGTGCCTGTGCGCGCCGCGCTGGCAGGAGGCGCTGGAGGCCGGCCACGCGCCGCGCGTCGCACTGCGGGCGACGCACGAGGGCGCACTGCGCTACTGCGATCTGGCGGATCTGAAGCGATTCGCGGCGGATCTGGACTGAAGCGCCGGCTGAGCATCAAGAGTCCGGGATTGGCGGCGCTGGCCCCTCGTCACACAGCAGTCCCGGCCAATATCGCTCCCGGCGCATCACAGTCGGGCGCCAGTAAACCCCCGAACGATCATGAGAGCCTCGTCATGTCCACGACATGTCGCACGACAACGGTTCAGGCCGTCGCCCCGGCGGAGTATCAAAATCCCGAGATTTTCCGTCGCGATCCCTCGTCATACGGCCGCCCGTTACAAATATGGGTGCCAGCGCGCTACTTCGACGCGCCAGCATTTTCCAATCCAGCATGAGAGTCTGATCATGTCCATGACATGTCGTCCTGCTACGCTCCGCGCCGTCTGCGCGGCGGCGTTGACCGCAGCCGTCGCGCTGCCGCTGACCTTCGCTGCCGCCGAGCCGGCCTGGGCGCGCGGCGCGCCGGGGCATGTCGGTTTCGCCTATGGCGGCGGTTATGTGCCACCACCAGTGCTGCCGACGCCGCCGACCGTCTGGTCGCCACCGATCGTGTCGGCAGTCCCTCCGCCGATGGCGACCTACGCGCAGATACCGCCGGCAATGGGCTCTTTGCCCGGCTCTGTCTGGGTCGAACCGCATTGGGTCGACGGCGGCTTCGTCGGTGGCCATTGGCATTGATCCGACGCAGGCGTCGGCACGGCCCCAGACGGCCGGCCGGCGCCTCCTTCCTGGGGCCGGTTGCTGGCGGTGCCGGCCCGGGCTCGGCTGCCGCCCGGTCGGGCGCCTACTTGGCCGCGAGCTTCGTCGCTGCGGCCTCCGTCCCGGCCAGGGAAATATGTGCCGGCACCGGCAAACCGGGCTCCAGCCAACGGCGCCAGCCGCCCTCGGCGGCCACGAACCCGCAACGCTCGTAGAGGTCGCGGCAGGGCAGATTGCGCTCCGTCGCCACCATTGCCGCGAAGATTGTCTCGGCGCCACCAGCGCGCAACAACCCGAGCACGTACGCGAGACCGGCGATCTCGGCGTCCAGCCCCATGATCCGGCAGCTCATGACGAACTGCACGATCGCACCCGGCTCGACCACCAACACGCCGACCAGGCCGTAGTCCGTGTACGTATCCGCCAGTTCGAACGCATGAAACACCGTGCCGCTGGCCAGCGCCGCGGCGCATTCCTCGCGCGTCCAGCGCCGGCCCGTAGTGTTGAACTGGTTGGTCTTGTTGATCAGTTCCAGGACGCGAGCAAACCGCGGATGTTGCAGGTCGCCGACGACGAACGGTGTCATCCGCACCTCCAGCGACGCCAGGAACTGCTCCCTGGACAGGCGGCCACGCTGTTGCTCACGAACCACCTGGGCGCGCACCATCTCGGTCCGTGCGGCAGACTCGGCCGTCACCTGCGGCACCTGCGTCTCAGCCGACCAAAGCAGGATGCGCCGCCACAGCAGCGGGTTGCCGCCGAGTACGCGGATGTCCGGGAACGCGCCCTTGATCGCCGCCCGCTCCGCCGGATTGTCGTCGATGTAGACGACATTGCGCGGCAGCAGATTCACGTGCTCCAGGATCTCCGCCATGTTTTCCGCCTTCGGGCGCCAGTTGATCCGGCGGATCGCGAAGTCGTCCAGCGACAGGTTGCGGCGCAGGATCTGGTCCCACACCTCCAGCACGCGCTGTTCCTCGTTCTTGCTGATGATGGCGAGCAGGATGCCACGTCGCTTGAGGAACGCCAGCGCCTCCCAGAATGCTTTCGGCCAGCCCTCCGTGGTCGGCAACTCATCCACGCCGAGTTCGGCAACGACCCCGCGCCAGAGGGTGTCGTCGAGGTCGACGACAACCATCTTGACCATGTCGAGCTGACGGACGGTGCGATACATCGCCAGCAACTCGGCCCAGCTCGCCGCGACGATCTCGTCGATCCGCTGCTCGATGATTTCGGTCGCCTTCGTGACGGGCTCCAGCCGGTGCGCGTCGTGATGAAAATCGCCGTTGCTGATGAAGCCGTTATGGTTGAACGCGCCGAGCGCATCTTCCTGTACATAGCGCCGGCCGAACGTGGCGACGATCTCGTTGAAGTCGAACAGGTAGGCATTGGCGTAGCCGCTGATCTCCTGCGCCAGCGCCTCGTTGAGTTTCTCGACGAAATGGACCGGGTTGCGCAAATCGTAGCGCGGCATCAACCGGCCGACCGCGTTCTGCTGCGGTGCGATGAAGGGAAACACGAATGTCAGCAGCCCATGCTCGCGATTCCATCGCATCGCCGTGTCGAGCAGGCGCCGCATGCCATTGAGCGCGTGCGCGAACAGCTTTTCATGCCCTGCGATATCCGCCTGGCCGAGCCTGGCAAACCATGTGTCCGGCAAGATCACCCGCAACGGAACCTGCACCAGCTGGAAGTCGTAGGCATCGACCGGTTGCGACGGCTGGTCCGGGAGATCGCGCCCAAGCAGGTAGGTATCGCTCGGGCAGGGCGGCGACATGGTTTTCAGCCGGTTCGCCCAACCTTCGGAGAGGCAGGAGCCGACCACCAGCACCCGCCGTACCGAGAGCGGCGTCACCGCAAGGTCGGCCGGCGCCCGCAGCACGCGAGGTTCAATCAAATCGGACATCGCCAGATACCGGAACGCTGGTTTCGACCGAGGGTTGTTGACGTCGGGGCATTTGTCAATCACATGCGGCAACGGGCGGCGGTTCGGCCCACGTGCAGCGGTGATGCCCGGGCCGCACCGGGAGCGCCACCGGCCTCACAACTTCGGGAAGCGCCGCGTGGTTCGCGAGCGAGGCGACAGTGTGGTACAACACCGCCATGGTCGCGCCATATTCGCGCACCAGTATAGACGCACCAAAGATGAGGGTTTTGTTATGTCCATGACCTCCCGCTCCACCCTGCTCCGCGCCGTCGGCGCGGCTGCAGTGGCCGCCGCAGCAGTGTTGCCGCTGACTGTCCCCTCCACGGCACACGCCTGGTGGCGTGGCGGCTGGGGTTGGGGCGGTCCCGGCATCTATATTGCGCCGCCCGCGATCGTCGTGGCACCCCCGGTCGTCTACGCGGCCCCACCGCCCGTGGTCTACGCCCCGCCGCCCGTGGTCTACGCCGCGCCGCCGATCGCCTACGCGCCGACTCCGGTGTGGATCGGCCCGGCCTGGGTGGGCGGCGTCTGGGCGCCCGGATACTGGCGGCGCTGATCTGGGGCAACCTGTGGCGCGCGGGAGCGCATGCCACAGGTCGTCAGTCGCATGACGAAATCTTTTCGATACTGTTCCACCGTCGCCGGTCGCTCTGCCCGCCACGTTGACTTGCCTGTTCCGCCACGGGCACAGTCCCCGGCAACGGCGACAATGCCGGGCCGCGCGGGACATTTGCACCGACCCCCGTACGGCCAACCAGGGGGAACCAACCGATGACGAAGCGTGGCGCTTGGCTGCTGGCAACGATCGGCGGCGTGTGGGCGTTGACGGGGGCGGCGGCCTGGGCGGCGGACATGTCCGCCTCGCAAATCCCGACGACCGGCGAGAAGCCGGCGGGCGCGCCGGGCGAGGTAACGATGCCCTGGGGCACCTTCAAGCTGGCGCCCCGCATCGCCGACAAGATCGCCAAGCACGAGAAGATCAACTACGTCTTCTCCTACCAAGGCTCCGGCATCCCGCTGTTCTCCCCGCAATATGCGGCCGGGTTCAAATACGGCTGCGAAGCCGGCAACAAGATCTACCCGTTGAACTGCACCTCGATCGCGCCGGTGCAGACCAACCCGAACGAGCAGGTATCGCAGATCGAGGCCAAGCTTGCCGCCGGGCAGATCGACTGCATCTCGATCGAGCCGACGACGTCAGACGAAACCACCGCGATCGTCAACAAGCTGATGGCGCAAGGCATTCCGGCCTTCACCGCGGGCGTCACCTCGCGCGGCCACGAGTTCACCAATTTCACGCAGCTTCCGCCGAAGGAAGGTGCCACCGCCGCCGAGGTGGTGCTGAAGTGGATGGACGAGACCGGCAACCACCTCAAGGTGTTCGCGGTGTCCGGCGGCGACCCGGCGGAGTTCTGGGCACAGGGTCGCATGAAGGGCTTTCGCGAGGGAATCCAGAAGGCGATCCCGGACGCAAAATTCGTCAACACCGAGACCAACGGGCTCAACACCTCCTATGAGCCGGGCAAAACCTTCGATACCTACAAGGCGTTCTTCTCCGCGCATCCGGACCTGCAGTTCATGGAAAACGTCGATATCGGCGCGGAGCACGCCGACCGCGCGATCCGGGAGCTGAGCCGCGTCGGCAAGACGTTCACGATCGGCTGGAACTCCAGCAAGGGCCAGCTCGACGCAATCGACGCTGGCATCGAGGTGGCCGAGCTCGATCAGCGCTGGCCGGATCAGGCGGCGTTCGGCGGCCCGGCCTGCGCGCAGTTCCTCGGCAATGGCGTGATCCTGCCCAACACGCAGACGCTCAAGGCAGTCACCAAGGCGGATACCGCCGAGGCACGCGCCCAGCTCAACTCCGTGATGTCCTCCGGCAACTGATGCAATGGCCCCGGGCCGCCTGCCGGCCCGGGGCGCTCTTACGATACGGCACGCCCCAGATATGATCGCTCCCGACAAGGCCGCGCCCGCCGCCCCGACCCGCGCCGCGCGGTTCTCGGCGGCTGGCCGCGCCACGTTCGACCTGACATTGCGCCTCGGCGGCCTCGCCGTCGCGATCGTGCTGGTCGGGCTGGTGTTCCAGTCGTTCAACGACGCTTTCCTCAACACCGACGTCATCATCTCGATCCTGCGGTCGATGAGTTCGGTCGCCATCATGGGGCTCGGGCTGACGCTGGTGATCGTGATTGGCGAGATCGACCTGTCGGTCGGCGCGATGTACGGGCTTGCCGCCAACTCGCTCGCGGTAATCTGGATCCTCGGCGGCGTCCCGGTGCAGTTCGCAATTCCGCTGGTGCTGCTGATCGCCGTTGCCGTGGGCATCTTCAACGGTGTGCTGACGACGGTGCTGCGCATCCCGTCGTTCATCGTGACTCTTGGCAGCTACAATCTTTTGTACGGCCTGTCGCTGTACGTAACCCACGCCGGCACCTTCAACCCGAACTATCCGCCCGAGGGCTATACGGTCGAACCGTCGCAGCTCAATTTCTTCGTCGACCTGACCATGCAGTTCGGCACGCACCAGTTCTCGGTGGAAGTCTTCTGGATGCTGGGGCTCGTGCTGGTCGTCGGGTTCCTGCTGCACCGCTCGCTGTTCGGCTTCCGGCTGATCGCGATCGGCGGCAATCCTGTGGCCGCGCAACTCGCACGCCTGCCCGTGCGCCGCTACAAGATCATGGCGTTCATTCTGAGTGCGGTGATCGCCTCGATCGCCGGCATCCTGGATTTCTCGTTCATCCAGACATCGCAGCCCGACCTCGGCCTGTCGCAGACGTTTCCGGTGTTCGCCGCCGTCATCATCGGCGGCGCGAGCCTCGCGGGCGGCAAGGGCACGGCGATCGGCACGCTCGGCGGCGCATTGCTGCTGGCAGAGTTGCAGATCGGCCTCGCGCTGCTCTCCCCAGGCCCACATGCGCAGCAGATTTTTCTCGGCGCCGTCACCATCGGGGCGGTGGCGCTGGACCTCGGGCTGACGCGTCTGCGGGCACGGCGCGCCGCATGACCGCCGCGGCGCGCATGGAAATCCGCGGACTGCGCAAGAGCTACGGCAATACGCGGGCACTCGACGGCCTCGACCTCGATCTAGCACCGGGCGAGGTGCTCGGCATCGCCGGGCCGAACGGCGCCGGCAAAAGCACGCTGGTGCGCATCCTCGCCGGCGAGGAACGCCAGGATGCCGGCGAGTTGCACGTGCAAGGCAAGGCGTTCGCGCTCGCCGATGCCGCCCGCATGGTCGCCGTCGTGCACCAGGAGCCGCAACTGTTCCCCAACCTGACGGTGGCGGAGAACCTTCTTGTCGGGCGCGAGGGCGTGCGCATGCTCCGCCCCGCGACGCCGGCCTCCGATCGCGCGCTGATGGCGGCGCTCGGTCTCGGCCCCTATATTGCGCGCCCGCTCGCCGCCTGCACGTTGGCGGTGCAGCAACGGACAGAGATTGCCCGCGCGCTCGCTCGCGACGCGCGCGTGTTTCTGTTCGACGAACCGAATTCCGCGCTTACCGACGAGGAGTCGGACGAACTGTTCCGCGAGATCCACAAGCTCGCGGATGCCGGCAACATCGTCATCCTCGTCACCCACCGGCTCGGCGATCTTGTCGAGCACACCGACCGCGTCGTCGTCGTGCGCGACGGCCGCATCGCAGCGGAATTGCGCGGCGAGGGGCTGACCGAAGAGGCGATTGCGAAAATGCTGGTGCTAACCGAGCACCGAGCGGCACCCGACGCCGCACGGATCGCCCGGGAGACACGCCAGCACTCCGCGCTGCTGCGCGTCTCTGGCTGGACGCACCGTCACCGCGCGTTTGCCAACGTGGCATTGCACGCGATGCGCGGCGAGATCCTGGCGTTGATGGGTGTCGAGGGGTCAGGCGCGCGCGAGCTGCTACGCTCGTTCGCCGGTGTGGAGACGGCGGATGGCGAGATCGCCATCGCCGATGCGACCGGGCGCGCAGCGATCGGCCGCCTCACTGCCTACGTGCCGGCGACGCGCCAGTTCAGCCTGTACTCGAACCTCTCGGTCGGCGAGAACGTGCTGGTGCGGCTCGGCAGGCCGGACATCGCCGACGCTTTCGGCACGTTGCGCCCGAAGCGGATGCGGAGTCTGGCGGCCGACATCGTCCGACGTTTCCAGGTAAAGACGCGCACGCTGACGCAGGGTATCCGCTCGCTGTCCGGCGGCAACCAGCAGAAGGTGGCGATCGCGCAGGCCCTCGCCTTCCGCCCGCGCCTGCTGCTGCTGGAAGAGCCGACGCGCGGCGTCGACATCGGCGCCCGCCGCGAGATCTATCGTCTGCTTGCCGATTTCGCCGCCGACGGCAATGCGGTGGTGATGTACTGCACCGAGGTACCGGAAATGTTCGAGGCGGCGGATCGCGTGATCGTGATTTCCGACGGCCGCCTGTCCGCACCGCTGACCGTGGTCGACCATCCGCATGTCGAAGCCCTGGCCACCGAAGTGACGCGCCTCGAACGCCACGGGCGCGCTGGCTGAGCCGCATCGCGTTGCGTCCGGTTTCTGGGTGTGACACCATTCAAGCGATCGGAAACGGACAGCCAAACAAAGAATGAGGTTCGCGCGGGCCAACCGCGTGGGCGACCGGGAGGAACAAGACCATGGCCACTGCCATCAGTCTGTCGCGCCGCACGCTGCTGAAAACCGGGGCAGGAGCAGCGGCGCTGCCATTGGTGCACATCCGCTCCGCCGCCGCTGCCGGAAAACTGGCGATCGGCCTCTGGGATCACTGGGTACCTGCCGGCAACGAGGCGATGCGCAAGGTGGTTGGCGCCTGGGCCGACAAGAACAAGGTCGAGGTGTCGATCGACTTCATCACCAGCGTCGGCAACAAAAATCTGCTGACGATCGCCGCCGAAGCGCAGGCGAAAACCGGGCACGACGTGCAGGCGTTCCCGACCTGGGAGATCCAGAACAACCGGCAGACCCTGGAACCGGTCGACGACATCGTCGGTCCGCTGCTCAAGCAGTACGGCACGATCAACCCGGTTGCCGAATACCTCGCCAAGATCGACGGACACTGGATGGCGGTGCCATCGAGTTCCGGCACCCAGTACAAGCCGTCCTGCGCGCGCATCAGCACGTTCAAGCAGGCGGGCCTGGACGTGCAGGCGATCTATCCGGCGCAGTCGGAGCATGTGCCGGAGTCCGACCAATGGACATGGGACAAGCTGCTGGAGCTGGCCCCCGCCGCGCAGAAAGCCGGGCTGGCATTCGGCCTCGGCCTTGGGCAGACGACGGATTCAGTGGACTTCGTGGGCGCGCTGTTCCGCAGCTACGGCGCCGAACTGGTCAACGCCGCCGGCGAGATCACGGTGAAATCCGATGCCGTCGCGCAGGCGCTCGAGTACATGGTCAAGCTGGCGAAATACCTGCCGCCCGACGTCTACAGCTACGACGACGCCTCCAACAACCGCGCGTTGATCTCCGGCAAGAGCGCGCTGATCTTCAACCCGCCTTCCGCGTGGGCCGTCGCCAAGCGCGACAACCCGACGGTTGCCGTGGATTGCTGGACCTTTCCCTCCCCGGCCGGCCCGAAGGGGCGGTTCGTGCCGTTCCTGCCGTATTTCTGGGGTGTCTGGTCGTTCTCGAAGAACAAGTCGGCGGCGAAGGAGTTGCTCGCGCATCTGTGCCAGCGCGAACAGGTGGAAACGCTCTCCACCGCCGTCGACGGCTACGACATCCCGCCGTTCCTCAGCATGGCCGACTTCAAGGTGTGGTCCGAGGTCGGGCCGCCGCTTGGCACTGTCTACAACTATCCGGTGCGGCCGTTCCACAACGCGACGCCGTCGATCGCCGCATCGCCCGCACCGCCCGACATCGCGGTGCAGATCTACAACCGGGCGACGATGACGACGATGGTGGCGAAGCTGACGCAAGGCGGTCAGAAGATGAGCGATGTGCTGGCCTGGGCGCAGGACGAGTTGGAAGGGTTTGCCCGTTAGCGTCGCCAACGTCGCGATGTATCCCGTCGCACGGCCCCGCGTGGGCCGTGCGCGGAAATTTCTGCGCCGCCGCTCGACGGTCGCGTTCCTGATGTGCCTGCCGCTGATCCTGCTGATCGGCCTGCTGGTGGTCTACCCGACGATCTACGCGATCTACCTCGCGATGCTGAACAAGCGGATGACGCGCTTCGTCGGGCTTTCCAACTTCACCTTCCTGCTCAGCCGCTCGACGTTTCATCTGGTCATTTTCCAGAGCTGCCTGTTCGCCATCTCGGCGGTGATCGCCAAGGCGCTGATCGGCTTCGTGCTCGCGCATCTGATGCACAACATTCCCAACAAACGGCAACGCATCCTGCGCGGGCTGCTGCTGATTCCGTGGGTCGTGCCGCTGGCGCTGTCGACGCTCGGCTGGTGGTGGCTGTTCGATCCGTCCTATTCGGCGTTCAACTGGCTGCTCGGCGGCATCGGGCTCGGCCCGATCCCCTGGCTCGGCAGCACCGGCTGGGCGCGCTTCTGCATGATCCTGGTGAACACCTGGTACGGCTCGCCGTTCTTCATGATCATGTACCTCGCCGCGCTGAAATCGGTGCCCGAGCAACTGTTCGAGGCCGCCGCCATCGACGGCGCGGGCACGTGGCAGAAGCTACGCTACGTCACGCTGCCGATGATGCGCAACGTCATCAGCATCACCGTGCTGTTCAGCCTGATCGTCACGTTTGCCGACTTCACCATCGTGCGCATCCTCACCGCCGGCGGGCCGCAAGACACCACGCATATCTTCGCGACCTACGCGTTCGAGGTCGGCATCCAGTCCGGGGACGTGCCGATGGGCGCCACGGTCTCGCTGTTCATGCTGCCGATCCTCGCCGTCGCCAGCTTCTTCATCCTGCGCGGCGTGGCCCGGCGCAGCCGCGAGATGGACGCGTGACCAGCGCAAGCCAGGAGGCGCTCGCCGGGTTGCCGGTGGCGCGACGCCGGCTGCGCAGCCTGTCGCGGCAGCGCCGCTGGGCGCTGTGGGGCAGCTACGCAGCGCTTGCCGTGTTCGTGGTGATGTTCCTGGTGCCGCCGTTCCATATGCTGGTCACCAGCTTCAAGACCTCGGGTGAAATATCGGAGCAGAAGGTCAGCCCCTGGTTCGTCGCGCACCCGACGCTGAGCAACTATGTCGAACTGCTGCACGACGCGCATTTCCTCGGCTTCTTCTACAACTCGGCAAAAGTCACCGTCTGCGTCGTCGGGCTGTCGATGGCGATCTCGATCTTCGCCGCCTTCGGCCTCGCGCGCATGCGCTTCTTCGGCAGCGGCGTGCTCGCCACCGGGGTGTTCCTGACCTACCTGATCCCGGACAGCCTGCTGTTCATCCCGTTCTTCCAGATCATCGGTAAGCTCGGCCTGATCAACAACGCCTGGGGCATGGTCATCGTCTACCCCACGCTCGCGGTGCCGTTCTGCACGTGGATCATGATCGGCTACTTCGCCTCGATCCCGAAGGAACTCGACGAAGCGGCGCTGATCGACGGCGCAAGCTGGCTGCAGATCCTGTTCCGCGTGTTCATCCCGGTCGCCATGCCCGGCATCATCGCGGCGACCATCTTCGCGTTCACGGTAAGCTGGGGGCAGTTCATCTACCCGCTGGCCTATCTGTACAGCTCGGATCAAATGGTACTGACCGTCGGCATCATCAGCGACCTGATCCGCGCCGACGTGTTCCAGTGGGGCAAGATCATGGCCGGCTCGCTGATGGCCGCGGCGCCGCCGGTGCTGATCTATGCCTTCCTGATGGACTACTACGTCGCCGGCCTGACCGCGGGCGCGACAAAGGGGTAGCCGCTAAAGCCCGACATTCGCCCTCGCCTCGCCCAGCACGATCGTCCCGCTGACGGTCTGGGTCCCGATCGCAGCCTGCTGCAGATGCACCGCCAGGGCCTCGGTGGTGATGCCGGACGGGATGAACGTGCAGGTTGGCGTGCAGGCGATGGCGCCCGCAGTGATCTCCTGGTTGACGACGATGCGCACGTTGCCGGTGGCGCCCAGCACCAGCGTGGTGTTGGCTGGCCGGGTGCCCGTGATGTTGACAGTGTCACCATTGACTAGGCTGCCGGTGATGGTCATCGAGGTGAAACTGGCCGCACCGGCGACCACCGGGGTCTTCGGAAACGTCTCGCTGTCGCTGGCCTGCCAGGTGATGCCGCTGCCGATGATCGAGAGCAGCGGCGGCGTGCCGGTACTCGGCGCCGGATAGGCTTGC
>Ga0302314_10008725_pt1 | contig 18012 bp, 19 predicted proteins | sample III_Palsa_N2_3_FD_200533 | JGI IMG/M metagenome (GOLD analysis project Ga0302314, IMG submission 200533) | Peat permafrost microbial communities from Stordalen Mire near Abisko, Sweden - III_Palsa_N2_3 | ecosystem: Environmental > Terrestrial > Soil > Palsa > Peat permafrost | place: Sweden...
TGCCCTGGCAACGCCGAGCACTCGCCGAAGGATGGCGCCCGCCACGCTCCTGACCAGGACAAACGCCAGCGCCCAGCGACACCAACGGGCCAGCCAAAATCGGTCAATAGCTAGCGAAACGCCCTCTGAGGTGGTTCGGTGTCGGAAAAGATGTTCTCTGCGGAGCGGTTGGAGTAACTGCGGTCGTTTCCGGAGATCGGCCAGTCAGTGGTCGTGCGCTGCGACGCGTGAACCGCGTAGAGCGCGTGCGGCGTGGAAAATCGCCCACAGCAGCACGGCGATCAGCGCGAGTTGCACGGTGACGACTATGGCGCCGTCCATTCCGCGATGGCGGAAGCCGGTCGTGGGCAGGTAGAGGAGTGCTCCGAGGCCCGCACCGGCGCGGCGCCGGGGTGCCATCAGCAGATCCAAGCGGCGGTCCAGCGAGCCGCAGCGTCGGCGCAGCAGCCGGATACGGACACTCGCGAACAGGCACCCGGCGGAATGCCGCAGGCCGCGCAGCGGGACTCGCCGACTCCCGGACGCCGCATCCGCCAGATCTGCCGTCCACGCCTCACCCAGGACCGCGCACCGGGATCCGACCACAAGCGACGCCAGCCGCGCTAGAGTACGCGCCAGCCGGATCTCTACGGCGCTGAGCCTGTCGAGGGCGAGGCTCGCCGCGTTCGCCACGGTCGCGACGGCGGCTGGGCGAGGCCTGCGTGCGGTGTCCGGCGCCGCGCTTCTCGCACCGCGAGTTCGGCCGCCGGCCACGAGCGGAGCGAGCACCGGCATGCACACCGGCATCAGCGCGCCGGCGGCAGCACCGACCGCCGCCGCCGAGAGATGGGTGTGCGAGAGCTGGATCAGGACACAAGCCACGGCGGTGATTATGGCGGCGGCCGTCACAGCAGGGCGCGCTGCCAGCCGGGCTACGGCGGACCGCACGGCCTGCAGGCGCGACAAACAGCGCGCGAAACCTCCGCTGCGCACAGTCGCGGCCGACCGCGCCGCCTCGGCCGCGCGCAGCCCGGCGTCGGTCAGCCGGTAGAAACGGCGGCGAGCCTGGCCGTCCGGCGGGAACTGCTCCCAGTAGCCGTGGATCCAGCCGTCGTCCTCGAACCGGTCGAGCAGCGGATAGAGGGCGAGGGGACCCAGCCCCGTGCGCTGAGACAGCCGACTGCCCGACAAGCCGGGGTCGGCAATGTCCCCGGATCCAGGCTCAGCCAGGGCCCGCAGCACCGCGCTCGAGGGCCCGCGGGCCGGGGGCATGCGCATCGTCACAGCTCAGCGGTCGCGACTGATTGCGCCCGCCGGTGTGCTTCGCGGATCTTCGGCGGACTTTCGCGCAGCGGCGTGGGCAGCCCCGTCATCAGGCTCTTCAAGACGCGCACCGACACGGTGGGGGCGAGATCCGCGACCTGCAGTCCGGGCAGGCCGTAGAGTCTGCGCGCCCAACCGGGCATCAACGAGAAACCCAGCCCTGTCAACAGCATCCAGCCCGGCCGGGCCAGGACCAGGGACGGTCGCCGGGGCATCGGGGGCCACAGCAGGTAGCGCACCGCCGCGCGCGCCTCGGCGGTCGCGGCAAGCTGCGGGCGCATCCGCTCGTAGTAGTCTGCGACCTCCCGCGCGCTGCACGGGACCGTGGCCGGGTCCAGGCCTATCAACTCAGCGGCCTGCAACTGCTCCCGGTAGTAGCGGTCGACCTGGTCCGCGTCGAGCCTGAGCCCTCCGCGCCGGGCGGTGGACAGGAAGGACTCGGCCTCGACCACGTGGACCCAGCGCAGCAGTTCCGGGTCATCGATTCCGAACTGCTCGCCGGTCACCGGATCGCGGGCCGTGAGCCGGCGGTGGACGCCGCGCACCACTCCGGCCACGCGCCGTGCCTCCGCCCTCGTGCCGAAGGTCACGGTCACCACGTAATCCGCGGTGCGCATCAGACGAGACCACGGCGCGGACTGGAAGTCCGAGTTCTGCGCCAGCCCGGCCATCGCCCGCGGATGCAGCGCCTGCAGGAACAGAGCGCGCAACCCACCCGCCCCGAAAAGCGGATCGGCGTGCACCTTCCAGGAGATGCTCTGCGGTCCGAAGAATCCAAGATCGGACCACGCTGCGTCGTCGTCCGCGGCAAGCGGCGCAAGCGCAGGTATCCGGGGTCGCGGCAACTCAACCATAGTGCGAGCCTGCCAGCTTCACCTGAGAAGATCCTGTACTCCAAGAGCCGACGATCTAACCTCCCGTGACAGTGTCCCCGCCGATCTACCCGCACCCGCTTTATGCGTGTCGGCGACGCATTCTGATTTCGTCACTACGCGCCGGATACGCGTACCCGGATCGGCCCGAACCTCTCCGTACTCGACGTACGCCGGATCAGCCATGATCCCATCCTGCGACTGCTGCCTGACGTTGGCTACGCAAAGCTTCTAGTGCGCGGGTTGGGGCGCTGCCGAGTGGCAGGTACTTCAGCATCAGCCACTTGCTGGGGGTGGAGTAGAGCATTGTTATGTCGGCGTCGGGTTGGGCGCCGGCGACCAGAGCTCCGGCGGTCTCCAGTTCCGTGCCGCGGTGCGCGAGTTCGGCGTAGGTGCGACCCGGCTTGCCGCTGTGCGGCAGGACGCCGCCCCAGTAGGTTTCCGTGCCGAAGTGCAGGGTGTGCCAGTGCCAGTACTCGACCATGCGGGCACCGCGGGATACCAGTGCCCAGACCGCTTGGCGCCACTGCCCGTCGTAGGCGGGCCGGTTGTCCCACGCCATGCCGATGGACCGCGCGTTGGTCTCGGTGACGAGGAACGGAGCTTGGAGCGAGGAGAATATCCAGTCCGCTGTCTGGTACAGCGCCCACACCCCGTTGGTCTTCCACTTCTGCTCGACCTCCCGGTGGTCGGGGAGCTCGAGGGCGTCTTGCATGTCGTAGTACGGGTTGCCCGAGGCGATGTCGAGGCTGTCGGTGAGTTCGTCGTCCTCGACCGCACTGACGTGCCAGCCACGGCGGGACGGCGTAGGTCGGGGTGCCGAGTACGACCGCGATGCCGCGCTCGTGCGCGCCGTCGAGGACCTGTCCTTGCCGATAATGCCGTCCATGCAGGTCAGGCGGCTCGGCGATATTCGTGGATCACACCGCTTGCCCGGTCGTGCTTTCGAGCGCGGAACGCGTCGAGATCCACGACTTCAGCGGGCAGAGGCGTGCGCTCGCTGAGGCGAACGGAAGGACCCTCGAGCCGGTCTTCCAGGCTCGAGGGTCCTCGTCCTGGATCAGCCCGCCTGGGCGACCTGTGGGTGCCGAAAACTCATCCATGCTGGTCGTGGGCGTGCGTGCCGAGATCGGCTGTAGCCCTGACCGCGACGCGCTGCAACCCGCGCGGCGCCCACTACGCCCGAGCCGACTCCCCTCCCATTGCCAAGCAGAGTGGGAGGCCACCTCGGATTCCGGCCCGCGGGACGCGGAGGACCGAAACTCCTCTGCTCCTCCTTTGCTGGCTGTATCTCGGGCGCTGGTCAGAGCGGCGTGAGCTCGACAGAGGCCAATACATTATGCATAATGAATGCATGCCGTTGATCCAGGTCCGCGATGTCCCCGAAGACGTGCGCGACGAACTCGCCCGCAAAGCCGCCCTCGCCGGCAAGTCCCTGCAGTCCTACCTGCTCGGCGAGCTCACCAGGCTCTCCGAGCACCCCAGCATGGCCGAGATCGTCGCCCGCGCCCAGACCCGCGCCAAGGCCACCGGCTCCACCGTCACCATGACCGACGCCGTCGCCGCGGTGCGCGCCGGACGCGACAGGCACGAGACGTGACCGGATACGTCCTCGACGCCAGCGTCGCGGTCACCGCTCTGACCGAACCCGGCTCCCCCGCCGCCGACCTGCTCTCCGACTCCGACGCGGTCTTCCAAGCCCCCTCGATCTTCGACGTCGAGGTCGTGAGCGCACTGCGCGGCCTGGTACGCGGCGGCAAATACGACCGCGAAGCCGCCGCCGACCTGATCGCCGACCTGGTGATACTCCCGGTCGAACGCTGGCACACCTCAGCCCTACTCCCGCGCATCTGGCAACTGCGCGAGAACCTCACCCCCTACGACGCAGCCTACGTGGCCCTGGCCGAACTGACCGGAGCCACCCTGCTCACCGGCGACGAACGCATCACCGCCGCACCCGCACTCCGCTGCGAGATCCGCATCATCAAATAGCCACCGCCACAGCATGACCCCTCCCACCCGCCTGAAAGTCCTCAGCCCTTCCCCAAGTCGGACCACGAAGCCGATGGGCTTGACCAGTGCGTTCGCACAGCCGGATGGGGCCGAGCGCCACAGTTCGACCCGGCCGGGCGCCCATCGACGGCGCGTCCCTCCCGCCCGGCGCACGGGCGGGAGGGACACAACCCGCTTGGCCCCCACCGGCAGTGGGAGGGCCGTGGGAGGGGCACGTTTGACATGCGGCGGAACGCGACGGCACGGAGCGGACGCGCCGCCCGGGCAAACCCGGACAGGGCCGCACGAAACAGCACCAGCAAGTACGGGTCGATATATCAGAATGCAGACTCATAATCCTTGGGTCGTGGGTTCGAGCCCCACCCGCCCTACCGAGGTTGGACATCCGACCATACGGTTGACCTGCGCATTCGGGTGATTTCCTCCCTCATGGTTTAGACCATCTGACGGCCTTTCGGCCGAAGGTGGGAGGGAAATGGGAGGGGCCCGGAATGATCTTGACCCCGTGCGAAGGTGAACAAAAGGCCCGTGGGAATCGGCGGGAAAATCCGTGGGACGCCGGTTTTCGCCGCGGCCGTCGGTATTCCGGCCGGTCAATAGCCTGCACCGGACGCACTGCTGCCCGCCGGATTCGTCCGGCGGGCAGCAGTTGTATTGCAGGGTGCTGTGAGACGCGGGTCTGGCGGGCGTATCAGCGCGTGCCTGTAGGGTGCTAAAACCGCGATCTGGCTGCGACCTGCGCGTTCGTCTCCAGTCATCGCGGCGTCATGCGGCCGCCTCGTACTCGCTGATCAGGCCGCCGAGGACCGGTTTCCTGACGATGCGCGCCGCAGGGAACGGCACGACATTCGGTGCGTCCCGCGGGGCGCGCAGATCCAGGGCGCGGTGGGCACGACCGGCGTTGTCATGCTCGACATACCCGCCGAGAGCTTGCTCGAGGTGACGTTGCCCGAGCAGCAACATCCGTTCGGTGCACTCGGAGCGCACCGTGCGGACCCAGCACTCGGCGTAGGCGTTCATCCGCGGACACTGCGGCGCGCTGCGCAGCACCTCGATTCCCTCGGCAGCGAACACCGCATCGAACGCATCGGTGAACTGCCCGGCCCGACCCTGGATCAAATACCGGACACTGCCCACCCGATCAGCCAGCCGCCCGGTGAACTCCCTCGCAGCCCGCACCGTCCACTCCCCCGCCGGATGCGGCGTGACCCCCAGAATGTGCACCAACCGATCCCGCACATCCATGACAAAGAACACGTACACACACTGCAGGTTCACCAGATCCACAGGAAAGAAGTCGCACGCCATCAGGGTCTCGTCATGGGCGCGTGAAAGAACGCCAGCTCTGCCCGCGGGAACGCCGCGGAGCCGGAGGCAGCTTGCTCGCCCGCAGGACCCGGCGAATCGTCGAGACTCCGACCCGACGCCCGACCCGACGCAACTCGCCCTGAATCCTCGTATAGCCCCAGGCCGGATCCTCCCGCGCCATACGGACGACCAGGTCAACCAGCGCGGGCGGGGTCGGCGGGCGACCCGGCGGCCGAGGCTGACACCACTTCGCCGCCACCAACCGCCGATGCCAGGACAGCAATATCCCGGGCGCCACGATCCGGCGCGCCCGCAACTGCTTCGGCAACAGTCGCGCCAGCGCCGCGATCACCGCCCGGTCACTCCACCTCGGCCGGCCCGCCCGACTCCGCAACACTGCGATCTCCTGCCGCAGCACCAATATCTCGATGTCCTTCGACGCCGACAACCCGCGCCAACAGCACGAACCAGGATAAGACCGTCACGAAGAACCGGTAGACAAGGCTGAGACACACGAGCCGCGATCACGCCACACACCCCAGCATCCACGCAGCTCAGCGCACATACGGCAGTAATGGCACCCCACAGGGCGCGCCGAGGGATTCCCGTGGCCGGTGATCCTGGGCAGGGAGCTGACCGGCTGGGTCGTGATCGACCTGGACGCCACGATCATCACGGCGTCCTCGAAGAAGCAGGGCGCGGCCGGGACCTATAAGGGTTCTTACGGCTTTCACCCGCTGGCCGCGTGGTGCGCGAACACCTTCGAGAACCTGGCGATGATGCTACGACCAGGCAATTCCGGCTCGAATACGGTCGTCGACCACCGCGCCGTGATCGCCGACGCGCTCGCCCAGGTGCCGCGCGCATACCGCTCAAGGATCCTGATCCGCCTCGACGGGGCCGGAGCGAGCCACGGCCTGATCGAGCACCTGCTCTCGCTCTCCACCCGTCGCCGCCACGTCGCGTTCACCAGCGGCTTCGCCATCACCGAGACCGACGAGCAGGCGATCGCCGACCTGCCCGAGGACGCGTGGGGCCCTTCGTACGAGCAGGACGGGCGGCTCGACCCGCACGCGCAGGTCGCCGAGCTGACCGGGGCATGGCGGCGCGAAGACTGGCCGGACGGCCTGCGCTACCTGGCCCGGCGCGTCAAGCCCTCGCGCCGGCACGCGAAGAAGCTGACTGACTACGAGAAGAAGACCGGCTGGCGCTACCAGATCACCGTGACCAACATCAAGAATCTGGGCCGGGCGGTGCCCGGCTCCCACCACGTGTTCTTCCTCGACGCCGTCCACCGCCAGCACGCCGTGGTCGAAGACCACGTGCGCACCGAGAAGGCCACCGGGATCAGGAACCTGCCGTTCAAGGGCTACGCGCGCAACCAGGCCTGGCTGCTGGCCGCGAACATCGCCTCCGACCTGCTCGCCTACCTCCAACTCCTCGGCCTCGACCAGGAGCACGACCTCGCCAGGGCCGAGCCTGAGACTCTGCGCGCAACGCTCCTGCGCATCCCCGCCCGCCTCGTGCACCACGCCCGCGCACGGACCCTCAAGATCGAGACTACCTGGCCCTGGGCGAAGGCCTTCCAAACCTGCTGGCAACGCCTCTCAGCCCCGCCAGACCCCGGCTGACCAGCAAGAAACCGCCCAACCCGAGACGAACGGAGTAACCGCACCACCCCGGAACCGTGGAAACCGGCGCAACCCGCAGCGACACGCGACGAACCGGCCCCACACCGTCAGGGACAAACCGGAACATACCGACGGACAGTCAAGAGGATGCCAGGGCTGAGGCATCGAGGCCAACTCGGCGTCTGCCGGCCTGAGTTCCAAAGTATGGTTCAGGTCGGGACCGCAGCACCGTGGCCTGGATGTCGTCCAACTCGACCGTCACGACTTGACCAGGTAGCTGCCCGCTAAGATCATCCACGTTGGACATGACCATCTCCCTCCCAATCATTGAGTTTGATGCTTGCCCCGGGACGGCGAACAAGGCCGTTCCGGGGCAAGCGGCACCTACTGTGTGGCGACCTTGTCCAGGAACTCGTCCACGACTTTGCCCAGACGCTCAAGTCGGCGGGTTTCAACTACAGTGAGATCAGGACAGGCGACGAACCACCTGGCCGCTGGAACTTGGATTTTCGCAATGAAGTCCTTCACCGAGGGATCGCGAATTCCCGGCCAACCGGGGACTGCCGAAAAGAGCAGATCCATGTAGGCCGGAATCTTCGTGGCGAAGTCGTTGATGTAGTCGTCCCAGTCACCGTCATAGGCCGTGGCGAACAGCATCTTCGTGTCATTTTCCAAAAACACGAACCGTAAGTCATGAAGGGTGCCAACCCGATTGACAACGCCGCTGGAGCCGGCAAGCTTCAGAACAGCGCGGAGTCGCGCCGCTCCCTCCGGTGAAATTGGAGTAAACACCGTCAACTCAGAAACCTGTCCTTGACGCAGGCCGATCCGACCAGCGCTCTCCTCCGGAGCGGGCGAGCCATCCGATCCGCTGGAGGCAACGTCGCGGATCACGTCTTCAAGGGCCTTCCTGGCCATTCCAGGGGCATCGGCGAAGAGTTCCCTGAGCTCTTCAACCTCGTGGCGAGACGTTCCCGATACTCCGGTTCCGGCTTTTTCTGCTTGCGTGGTCATTGTGATCTCCTTTATCCCTTTCGTCGTCATCGTTGACTCTTCCGTAGCCGTGATCCGGATGGCGTGGGTTGAGTTCGCCTCATTAGCCGCGAGTGTCGTCCGCCGCCGGGAACACGCCCGAGTTGCAGCCATGCCACATCGGCAGAATGAATGAGCACACGAGCCTCGCGCCGTCGCCGTAACGACGCCACGGCGGGCGTGTTCACGCATGAGCTGCCTTCCTGAGATCACTGGTGCGATCCGGTTGCCGCAGTCACTGCTTTGTAACGGTAAGCCCGATCACAGGATGGAAGCATCAGTCAAATGACTGTCTCACCGCCCACGTGACCGTCCGTGTACACATCCAGCCAGCACGCTCCGTATACCGATAGGACACACCCGACCCACGGCCCGACGACTGAAGTGACGCCATTCCTCGGTCGCCCTAGGTGATCAATTCCGGTACGCGTCGAGAGAAGGCACCCCGTTATGCTTCCCGGTCATGGAAACCTCGCAGGTCCGCGACGGCGGTCCCCTCCCTGCCCGCGAGGTAATCTTGTGTTCATCGTGCTCGACGTCCAGGTCCTGCCAGCCAGTGCGTGGCATCCATCCCAGTCCAGCGGAGGCACCGGCGTGTCCGCACCCCCTTCCGGCATCGTCGGCCGTGGCGACGAACTCGGGCGCATCGACGGCTTCCTTCGAAGAGCGGCCGCCGGCGGTTGCTCGATGCTCGTGTCGGGAGAGCCGGGCGTGGGCAAGACCGTCCTGCTCCAGGCGGCCGCCGACCGGGCTGGGGAGGCCGGGATGCTGGTGCTACGCGCGAACGGGATCGAGTTCGAGGCCGATGTCCCCTACTCGGGCCTGAACCAGATCCTGCTGGGCATCTACGATCATCTGCCGCTGCTGCCCGGGCCCCTCGAACAGGCGCTGACAGTAGCGCTGGGGTTCGGCAGTGGTCCGGCGCCTGACCGCCTGATCGTCGGCAACGCCGCTTTGGCCCTGCTAGGGCACGTGTGCCGCGAGCAGCCACTGCTGCTGGTGGTCGACGACGTTCACTGGCTCGATCGCTCCAGCGCGATGGTGCTGGGATTCGTGGCCCGGCGCCTGGAGGGCCACCGCATAGGCCTGATCACCGCCACCCGTACCGGCGCCGAGACCTTCTTCGACCCGCAGGGCCTGGACAGCTACGAGGTCCAGCCCCTGGACCCGGACGCCTCGGCCCACCTGGTGCGAGCCCACTTCCCCTCCCTGCCGCTCCAGGTGCGCCACCGCATCCTGGACGAGGCGCGGGGCAACCCGCTGGCGTTGGTGGAGCTTCCCACCTCGCTCACCGACTGGAACGTGGAACGGCAGACGCTGCCGGAGATCCTTCCGCTGAGCGAGAGACTCCAGGCCCTGTACGTCTCCCGGATCGCCGCGATGCCCGAGGAGACCCGACGGCTGCTGCTGATCGCCGTCTTCGAGAGCGGCGGCGAACTGCGCATCCTGCGCGCCGCGTACGGCAGCGACCAGGGGCTCGACCATCTTGCCCCTGCCGAGCAGGGGCGCCTCATCTACGTCGACGACGCCACCGGTCGATTCGCCTTCCGGCATCCGCTGATCCGCTCGGCGGTGGCGGGCAAATCCACCCACGAGGACCGCCGCCGTGCCCACCAAGCGCTCGCCGAGGTTCTGGCCGACCGGCCCGAACGGCGAGCCTGGCACCTGGCCGAGGCCGCCACCGGACCGGACGAGCAGGTGGCGGCGCTGCTGGAGGCCAGCGCGCGCAAGATCCTCCGGAGGGGGGACGCGATCGGCGCGGTCACCGCCCTCACCCGCGCGGCCGACCTGAGCGCCGACAGCGGCGCGCGCGCCCGCCGCCTGGCCGAGGCCGCCTACGTCGGTGCCGACATCAGCGGCGACACCCGCCACGCCGAGACGCTGCTCGCCACCGCGAAAGAGTCCACCCCCGACGGCTCCCCGGGCTCCCTGCACGCGGCGGTGGCGACGGTGTACCTACTGCTCAACGGGGACGGGAACGTGGAGACGGCGCACCGGATCCTCGTGAACGCCATCGAGACCAACCCGCACGGGTGGGACGCCGGCGACGGGCCGCTGATCGAGGCGCTGGTCCAACTGCAAGTACTGTGCTGGTATGGTGCGCGACCCGAACTGTGGGAGCCCTACCACCGCGCCCTCTCGCGGATGACCCCGGCTCCTCCAGCGATCTTGGCGTTGACGGCCAGGACCTACCCCGATCCGGTCCGCACTGCGGCGGGCGCGCTGGACCAGGCCGAGGAGATCCTTGCGTCCCTGGTCGGCGAGCGGGACCCCAACCGCATCGTCCGGATCGGTCATGCCACGGTCTACCTCGACCGGCTCGGTGACTCACGCGAGGCGATGATGCGGCTGGTACGGCAGGGATGGTCGGGAGGAGCGCTGCGCCGCCGCCTGGGCGCGCTGATGTACCTGTGCCTGGACGACTACCTAACGGGCCGGTGGGCCGAGTGCGAGCGACTGTCCGACGAGGGCCTGGCCGTGTGCCGCGAGCAGAACTTCGCGTTCTTCACCTGGTACTTCCTCTACACCAAGGCCCTGATGCTGGCCGGACGCGGCGCCTGCGACGAAGCGGACGCGATGGCCGATGAGATCACCCGCTGGGCCGCGCCACGCGGGGTACGCAGCGCCGAGATCTTCGCGCAGCACCCCCGGGTGCTGGCGGCGCTGGGCAGAGGCGACTTCGATGCCGCGTTCCGGCACGCGGCCGCGGTGAGCGAGCCCGGCACCCTCGCGCCGTACGTGCCGCACGCCACCTGGGTCATGTTCGACCTGGTCGAGGCCGCGATGCGCTCCGGCCGCCGGCAGGAGGCCAGAGCTCACGCGGCCGCCATGAGCACGGCACGGGTGGCCGCCATCTCCTCCCGGCTGGCCGTGGTGCAGGCCGGGACGGACGCGCTGGTCGCCGACGGGGACGCCCGGCCGTACTTCGAGGCGGCCCTGTCGGTCCCGGGTTCGCAGCGCTGGGAGTATGACACCGCCCGGATCCGCCTGGCCTACGGCGAGTGGCTGCGGCGGACCAGAGCGCCCAGTCTGGCGCGCACGCAACTGCAGGCCGCCTACTCCGCCTTCGAGGCGATGGGTGCCCGTCCATGGGCAGGGCGGGCCCTCGCGGAGTTGCGCGCCGCCGGCCAGAGCCCGACGAGCGGCGACGATCCGGTTGCGGCCACAACCCTGCTGACGGCGCAGGAACGAGAGATCGCCGAACTGGCCGCCGGTGGACTGACCAACCGGCAGATCGCCGACCGGCTCTTTCTTTCCCCGCGCACCGTCGGATCGCATCTCTACCGCATCTTTCCCAAACTGGGAATCACCTCCCGGGCGGCACTGCGCGACGCCCTGTCGGCGGCCGTTCGCTCACCCGCCCCCCGCGCCGACCGCGGCCGAGAGTGAGACTCCAGTCAGGATTGCGGCCAGGCCGGCAGATCGGCATTGATCGCGGGTGTCATGGACAGGCGGGCGCGGCGGTGACATGACTCGTGGTCAGCGAGTCACATCACGGGGCCACGACGGCCGTTGGCCTCGAGCCAGGCCGCGTAGTCGCCGACGGCGGGGCCGATCAACGGCGCGCCATGGGCGAATCCGACGGCGCTGACATCTGCCGGAAGCCGGCCAAGACTGTGAGATCGTTCAGCTGGATCGGCCGCCAGGCTTCGGGGTCCTTGCCCCACCTGAGCGCGTTTGTGGACGATGGCGTCGCCCACGAGCAGCACGCCGGTCGGTTCGTGCAGCAACACGATGTGGCCGGGCGAATGACCCGGAGTGTGGATCACCCGCAGGCCGTCGCTATTCTCGACGATCTCGCCGTCGGCGAGCAACGCGTCGGGCGTTACCGGGGTCCAATGAAGCAGAGGGACGCGGTCGATCACCTTCCCCGGCCAACCGGCCCTGCCCTCACCCGGAACCCGTCCCGCCTGCAGCCAGCCGGCGTCGGCCGAATGGATCAAGACCTTGGCCCCGGTTCGCCGACGCAGTTCGGCGGCGCCCTGGACGTGGTCGGGATGAGCGTGCGTCAGGACGAGGCGCTTGATGTCGTGAAGTGTGCGGCCGACAGCAGCGACCGCACATTCCAGCGCATCGGGTGCCTTCGCCCACCCGACGTCCACCAGTGTGAAGCCGTCGTCGCCCTCGATGAGGAAGGCGTTGTCCCGCGAGGTGGTCGGCACGCATGTCACTCCGTCGGCCAGCACGGGGCCGAGGCGCTGTTCACGTCTGGAACCGGTCATGATTCAGCCCTTCGATTCTCGGTTTTCAATGTCACGGTTCATTCACCGATTTCGGCGAGCCACTTCAGCGCCGACAAGCCGGGCATGAAGAGGTACTCGCCCCCGCGAAGCACATTGAACGTCTCGATCCCGTGGATGCGCCGCCTGACCGGGTCTTCCGGGATGGTGAACGTTGCCTGCTCCGTCGGTTGCAGCCCGAGGAGCGGATCTTTCTCGTCGCCCAGGCTTGTGAAGTTGCCGCCGTTGATCCACTCTCGCTGCAGGAACTCGATGGTCTGCATCGCGCGGGCGGCGAGGCAGATGAAGAAGATGCCGCGCGGGATCTCGTCGTCGTCCGCCGAGGTCGCGTCCGGGTCATAGGGCGCCCCGTACGTGGTGCCACGCCTGATGATGCGATGGAGGTTCACGTCCGTGAGCACCGCCAGGTTCGAATCGCGCGGATTCATGCGGCGCATATGAGACCCGAACGGCACCTGCCTGCCATTCCGGTCGCTCACGTAGGTAAAGTCATTGTTACGCTGCGGGTCGGCGCCCAGCGCCGGGTCATCCTCTTCCGGCGCGAGGGTCAATGGCGCGCCGCTGCGCCAGCGCCCCACCAGCTTCGCCGCGAGGAGCTCCTGCTCCTGGGGAGTCCGGGCATTCTCACGCAGGAAGCGGTTGAAGGCGCCGACCCGCGACTGGTACTTGCGGATGCCCACGAAGGTGCCATTGCGTCCGAGCACTTCGGGGAAGGGCATCGGATACGTCGCCCCGCTCTCGCCGGGGTATCCGAGGATGATCTCGCCGGCCTTGATCGGCCGGCCCTGTCCAGGCAGCGGATCGACTCCGCTGCCCTCGACGGCGGGCTGGCCGATCAGATCCTTGTAGCCGAACGGGTTCCGGCCATCGGGCTGAGCACCGAAGTCCTGCTCCATCAGCACGGTGACACCGGATAGCTGCCCGAAGTGTTGCCGCACGGCCGCCAGGGCAGCGTGCCATCCGTCCGGGGAACCGCTGAAGATGCTCACCCCGATATGGATGTCTCCGCTCCCGAACGGCTGTTCCCAGTGCTTCGGATCGTTCGCTCCGACGTCCGAGAGTTGCCCGGACCGCGCGGCCATCCCTTGCCGGAACGAATCCGGGAAGCTTCGTAGTGAGTCCTCCGGAAGCTTCAGTGCCGTCAGGCCGGCGTAGCTGAGAGCGACCGCGGCCCATGTGTCGTCGGCCTGCCACCACTCGGCGGCGGAATGGACGTGCGGAACGAGCCTGCGCAATAGCTCACGACCCGCGTGCGCGTCGTCGAAGTGCGCCAGGATATGCGTGCCGAAATAAGGTTCGGGTCGAGAGCGCAGCACCGCGGCCTGAATGTCGTCAAGCTCGACAGTGACGGCACCGCGTCGAAGCCGCCCGGCGGGGGGATCCGAGAGGGACATGGCTACCTCCGCACGAGGCTCGAAGGGATCCGCAGGGCGGGTCACCGGCTCACCTTGTCCAGGAACGCGAAGCGCATGTCGTGGACGGCGCCGGCGAAAAGACCCCGCAACTCCTCGAGTTTCCGCTGCGACTCCGGGGACAGCGAGGGTGATACGGCTGCTTGCGTTTGCGCGACCATTTTCTTCTCCTTGATCTTCCCGGGCGCCATCCACGACGGAGGGCGCCAGCGTGGTGCTTGATGTGCGGTGATAACGCCACGATATGAAGGCATCGAGATCGCGGCATCAGTCATTTGACCGCATGCTGCACCTGACCTCGAGACGGGGTCTACCAGTCGTCGGCTCGACTTCGCAGAGCAGTCGTTCGACAGATGGCAGGTGAATCCGCCTAGAGGAACATCAAGAACGATCAAGGCGGCCTGGCCGTCCAAGCGGAAGGGAAGCATTCATGACCGACCCGCATTCAATACCGACCACGACAGACGCCGATATCCCGGACGCCGGTCGGCAGCACCTCTATCTGATCGAGCAGATCGCCGTCCGCGACGGCGCGCCCGACCTGGAGCTCGCACGGCGCGCAGGGGGGAACTGCCCATGACGACGACCAAGCTGGAGTCGAGGACCGGTGGGCTGGCGGTTCTCACAAGCAAAGACCTCGACAGGCGGGAGGCGACGGGCCTGCTGCCGCCGACGGTGCTGGCCGACACCGCCATGCTGCATGTCAGCTACACCGCCGATCCGCCTTGTCTGCATGTCATCGGCGAGGTGGACCTGAGCAATCTGGACATGTTCGCCGAATGCCTGGACACCGCGATCCGAGCCGGATCAGGGGATCTCAGTCTGGACCTGGCGCTGCTGAGCTTCATCAGCGTCGGCGGTCTGCGCAGCTGCCTGAGGGCGGCCCGGACGCTCAACGACCGGCAACGGCAGCTGATCGTGCGCGCTCTGGACCGGTCGAGCCGGAAGGTCCTCGCACTTCTCGACGACGAACGCCTGCTGGCTTCGGGTGAGCCGACGCGATTCCAGCATTGGGAAGGAGCAGCCGGTGATCAGTGATCCTCGATCGCGGCCGGAATGGAGTCAAATGACTGATGCCACGATATCGGTGCGTTCATATTGTGGCATTGGCGGCTTCGAGACGACGCGGGACAAGTCGGGGCCGGCCGAGATGCATCCGTCCTGACGAGGATGAGCATCGTATCCAAGCATTCACACACGAGTTATGGAGGTCGCAGTGGGCGAGACATCCAACAGCGCGCCCTTGGGCGTGACCGGCGTGCTTTCCACCTGGCTGGCTGAAACGACGCTTGAGCACATTCCGGTCCGGGTGCGGGAACGCGTGAAGCACCTGCTGCTGGACGGGATCGGATGCGCTCTGGTGGGGGCACAGCTGGATTGGTCCCGGATCGGCGTGGAGGCCATTACCGCCCTGGAGTCGGGCACCAGTCCGCTGATCGGCTGGGGAGGCCGAACCACGGGCGCGGCGGCCGCGGCAATGCTGAACAGCAGCTTCATCCAGGGCTTCGAGCTCGACGACTATCACCCGCTTGCTCCGCTTCACAGCGCTTCGATCCTGCTGCCCGCGATCCTCGCGGCTGCCGACGGCATGGACGGGCCGATCGCGGGCGACACGGTCCTGCTCGCGGCAGTCCGGGGGTTCGAGATCGGGCCCAGGATCGGGCTCGGTCTGCATGGCGGCGAGATGCTGACCCGGGGCTGGCATTCCGGACCGGTCTTCGGAACCTTCACGGCGGCAGCCGCCGCGGGCACCGTGTACGGGCTCGATGCCGCCGGGTTCGAGGACGCGCTGGGGATCGCCGCGACGCAGTCGGGTGGTCTGATGGCCGCGCAGTTCGAGTCGATGGTGAAGCGGATGCAGCATGGATTCGCGGCACGCAACGGCTTGTACGCGGCGAAGTTGGCGGCCGGCGGCTACGTCGGCATCAAGCGTGTCCTGGAGCGCGAGTACGGCGGCTTCCTGTCGACCTTCGGCGAGGGCCACAACCCCGACCCGGCGGCGATCATCGCGGCTCTGGGTGAACGGTGGGAGACGGAGAAGATCGCGGTCAAGCCCTACGCCGCGATGGGCGGACTTCACGCGGCGATCGACGCGGCTCTCGAGCTGCGTGCGGCGGACGGGTTCGATCCGGCAGCGGTGGAGAGGATCTCGATCGCCATGTCCGAGCCGGTGTTCAACCACGGTGGCTGGGCCGCGGTTCGGCCCTTGGAACCGATCGGCGCGCAGATGAACGTCGCTTACGCGACAGCGGTGGCGCTGCTGGACGGTGCAGCCTTGGCCGACCAGTTCAGCAGCGAGCGAATCAACGCCGACGACGTGTGGCGGTTGATCGAGCGTACCGACGCTCGCCATGATCCGGACCTCGATCTGCTTCCAGCCGACGAGCAACAGACGACAACCGTTGAGATCACCTATCGGACGGGCCGGAACGCGCGAGTCACCGTCTCCCATCCTCGCGGCACCGGCGGGAACCTGCTGTCCAATCAGGACGTGGTCGACAAGTACCGATCGCTCACGCAGCGCCTTCTCAGCCCGGAGCGCCGACGGGACATCGAACGGGCCGTACTCGGCATCGAGCAGTTGGACGACGTCAGCGAGCTGACAGGCCTGTTGACACCCGCTGTCGCATCCGCGCTCGGCTGAGACAGGCAGTGGGCGCCGTAGCCCTTTCCCATCGAACACTCCACACCTCGGACATCAACCCAGAATCGAGAGGACACGATGTCAGACCACTTCTCCGGGCCGCGAGCCCTGGCGGAACCCCACGGCGACATCACCGACGTCTACGCCTTTCCCAGCCCCGGGCAGCCAGGACGCCTGGTACTTGCCATGAACATCCACCCATTGGCTCCTGACGACGCCTCCTTCTCGGAGGCGCTGACATTCCGGCTTCGCGTCCGACCCGTGACCATCGCCGGAAAGGGACCCACGGCGTCCTTCGCGGTCGGCGAGAACGAGTTCAGCTTCCGCTTCAGATTCGCGCAGGCCACGACCAGCCCGTCCGGTGGCCGACCACGTCAGCACGGCAGCTGCGTGATGCCCGATGGCACACGGGTGAACGTCACCGTCGACGACGAGAACCGCGCCGATGACGGGACCCGGATTTTCGCCGGCCTGCGCGCTGACCCGTTCATATTCGATCTGGCGGCATGGCAGAAGATGATTTCCACCCGGCAGATAGAATTCGCCGACGCCGGCGTCAACACCACCGACGGCCGCAACGTCCTCTCGCTGGCCGTCGACTTCGCGTGGGAGGCCACGCTCGGACCGGGCCCGCTCTTCGCCGTCGTCGGTGAAACGCTGGTCAGCAGCAAGCTGCCGGTTCGTCTCGAACGCGTCGGCCGCCCGGAGATCAAGAACATCACCATGGGCATGAAGGACTTCGACACCGTGAACCGCGACATCGACCTCCGCGACCTCTACAACGCCGAAGACGCCTTCCACCTCGGCCACGGCTACCTCGGCGCCTACCGCGCCAGGCTGAACGCCAACCTCGCCTTCTGGGACAGCCTGGACAGTGAGACCGCATGGCCGCCGGACGAGGACGGGACCCATCCGCTGACGGAACTGCTGCTCCAGGACTTTCTAATCGTAGACGCTTCGAAACCGTACACAGAGCAGAGCTACTTCGACATCGAAAAGGCCACTCTGGAGGGTCGCACGCATACCACCTGCGGAGGCCGTTCATTGAACGACAATTTCATCGACACCATGTACACCATCCTCATCAACGGCGGAGCCGGCCCGCGGATCCATCAGGGCGTCAACCAGGCGGCGGCCAGGGCGGCAGAGGCGTTCCCTTACCTCGCGCCGCCCAACTCCCCGCCCGCCCCCGCGGCCCCGGACGCGGCCTCTGCACGCGACAGGTGCGCCTGACCGAGCGCGACAAAATCGATCACCAAGAGAGCTCCTGGATTCTTTGGTCCGCAGCGGCGAGAAGGTCGGCGTCTACGCCGAGCGGCTCCTCCAGGTAGACCTGCCCTCGACCAGGATGCGGCAGGTCTACCGGTCGCTCGGGCCTACCCGCCGCCACGACGCCGTCGATGCCGCCCGCGCAGGCAAACCTCCGCACCGACCTGTCCTTGCCGATAATGCCGTCCATGCAGGTCAGGCGGCTCGGCGATATTCGTGGATCACACCGCTTGCCCGGTCGTGCTTTCGAGCGCGGAACGCGTCGAGATCCACGACTTCAGCGGGCAG
>Ga0302314_10008727_pt1 | contig 18009 bp, 15 predicted proteins | sample III_Palsa_N2_3_FD_200533 | JGI IMG/M metagenome (GOLD analysis project Ga0302314, IMG submission 200533) | Peat permafrost microbial communities from Stordalen Mire near Abisko, Sweden - III_Palsa_N2_3 | ecosystem: Environmental > Terrestrial > Soil > Palsa > Peat permafrost | place: Sweden...
GGCGTTCATCGTGTCGCGGTCTTGCCAATCCACGCTCCAACCGCCGCTCTGGTAGGCGAGGCTATCAGCAGCCGCCCCGACGACCAGCACGTGCGCGGTACGCGATAGCAGCCCGGGCTTGTCCTTGAGTGCCCAGCCCTGAATTCCGCACAAGCATGGGTGCTGCAGATGAGTGTTCGCTACCGCACAGACGCACCATACTTTGGAGGGTATTTTCAAGCTCATGCGTCCGAAGCACAAGGTTCCCATCGTGCCAGAACGGGTGAACCCAAGGAAAGCCTTCGATGATGCACTTTTTTCTCGCAAATAACCGCGACAACCTCATCGAGCGCTGCAAGGTCAAGGTCGCCGCGCGGCCCCAACGAGCGGCAACCACTGAACAGCTCGCAAACGGGGTGCCGCTGTTTCTCGACCAGTTCACGCGAACCCTCGAGGCCGAGGAAGGCGGGAAGACACATCGAGGTACGCGCCACACGGCGCCGCCCAACCTTCCACCAATGTTTGGCCAAGCGTGTTTCCAGCTAAGCGTGGCCAAGCGGCCAATCTTCCCGCGAAGCGACATCCGCTATCACGCAAACGTTCACGAATACTGGTAGGCCGTGTTGGACTTGAACCAACGACCAAAGGATTATGAGTTTGCGAGCAACGGGGGTTGTCGAGGCAATCATAGCGAAGTCTTCCGAAGCTTGGAAAGCCTGAAAGTTGTTGCCTGACAAGCACTTAGCGAAGTTGATCGAAATCGGGCGAAGCTGATGGGTGTACCGCTACTGTACCGGGACCATTAGCCTCGCCCGAGCCCGGTACTAGCGCCGGCGACGCGCCTTGCGGTATCGGCGGAAGCCGAAGACCATGGCGATCGGTGCCAGCCAAAGGCCGACCAACGCGCCGGCGATCATCGCCGCCAAGCCCACCCATGCTCCGAGGGCCGAGAGGCACACGCCCAGGACTGCGAGGAATGCAAACATGCCGAGCTCCTCAGCGAAATGCCAGCTGCGGCGTGGTGCCAGCGAGCGCGACGGCCAAGTTGGCTTCGCAGGACATGTTGCGCACGCTCGACTCAGATGCCCCGGTCGTCGGATCGATCAGTCTTCTCATTCAGTTCTCCAGTCAAGGTTTGGGGTTTGACCGGGTTCTTCCTCCCTTTTCAACCAGGCGGCGTCTGCCGTATGGCTGAGGGTCGAAGGCCCCGCTCATGGAGCGGGCGGGGCTTTCGACTCTCAGCCCGGAAAGCGTTGGATGAACAGCAACGAGAAGCCTCGCGCCGAAGGCGCGGGTTGTTGAAGGCCGATACCGGCCGTGCGAGCCGCATGACAGTGCGCAGCGCTGGCGGGCGACTAGCCAGGCGGGAAGCGCGCCGAGGTCTGGCGCCGCAGGCGACCTTCGGACTGGACCTCCTCGATCTGATTGGCTATCATTGTGTGCAAGCGCATACTTTCATGAATGATGGCTCGACACCGTCGCTGCCCGCCCAATTCACACCTCCTTGGAGTTCTCATGCTCACGACTGACCGTCCGCCGCTAGCCCTCGCGTCAAGGGTCCTGAAGATCGAGACCTTGCGCGCAGTCGCGCGACACCCGTTCAACCGGTTCGCTTGGTCGATCCTGGACCGCTGGGCTACCAACACGCCCGCTGCGTTGCAGGCGCTTGAAGCGCAAGGTCTGGATGCGCTTGGCGCTCGGGTCCTCGAGCAGCAAGAGCGTGAGGTCGCTGTACTGCTCGAACTGTCGCCGAGCATCGGAGGCTCTGTCCCGGACTCGGAACTGCTCGCGTACGCTGAGGTACAGACGGAACTGGCCTAGCTTTCGTGTTGCGAAGCGACCCGGGGCGCTTCTGATTTCATTGACAGCGGGTCTCGGGGCGCAGCCCTGAGTTCAATCCAGATGAGGCGGCAACACTTGCTGTTGTCGACACATCTGGCATCCTGCCCGGATCAAAAGTGGGGCAATCCGGAATAGTGAACGGTAGAAGTCCGGAACTCAGGAAGAATAGTTGCGGAACAGGCATGCGCGTCGCAGAGGAACCGCCTCGGGACGCGGCGCCCACTAGGAGTGGGCCAACCCCAACCTAGACAACGGATGCTAGGGCCCGATTGTCCGCAGCGGCGATGAGGCAGGATTTCTGCCGGCGACGCCCCGCAGACCGAGACGCGCGTGAGGGTCGATCTGCCACCATTGCAAAATCCATTTTGGCAGCAAGCAACGGCGCATCGGACAAATGACCTGTGCGATCTTGGTTCGATTCGGACGCAAACAAGTGCGTCGATAAGCCCCGCGAACAGCATGGGTCCGAGGTCGGGTTTGCAGCGGTTGCGGTCGTCTGGGCCCGGGCATCCGCCGCCCGATTTGGGGTAGCAAGCGGGCGGTCAGCCGCGGTCGGCGCTGTCGAGCTGGTTGGGCGGCCAGGCGCCGACCTTCTCGGGGCGGGGCGGCCGGTTAGAGCCGCAAGAAGCTACCAGGTCCCCTTGCAACCGTCTGGGAGTATCAGGCGCAGACTGTTGCCATCGGGCGAGACAAGACTCCGGGCTGAAAGAGCCGTGGCCAAGCGATGTGGGTGAAACCTTGCGACATCTGACGCAGCGCCAGCAGCACCAGGAGGCGCGCGACCGCATTCAGCACATTCCCAAGGTTGGCCACGACGACGTCGCTGACGTTGCCCGAGATCCCTCGCATCGGTAGCAGCCCAGGCAGCGTGATCTCGGTCCTTTTGAGTCTCACCGACCACCAGCGCTCGCCCCCATGCAGCGACCTTCGAATTGAATTCCTCAGGCCGACTACCTGGTCAGCATCGCATCGATGCCCTGGAGGTCGTTGGCTGTCAGCGTGCCCGCCGCCTGCCGCAACTGCAGCGTCGCCATCAGGTATCCGTAGCGGGCCGCGGCCAGGTCGCGCTGCGTCGAGTACAGCTGCGACTGCGCATTGAGCACGTCGAGGTTGACTTTCACGCCGACCTGGTAGCCCTGCACCGTCGCGTCCAACGCCAGCTTGCTGGAGCGCTCCGCCGCCTCGAGCGCCTTGACCTTGGCGCCGAGCGACAGCGTCCCGAGAAAGGCCGTGCGCATGTTGAGCGCGACGCCATTGCGCGAGCCCTCGGCGTCGGTCCGGGCCTTGTCCTCGAGCGCGAGTGTCTCGTGCACACGGGCCTGCGTCGCGAAGCCGGCGAACAGGGGCACGGTGAGCGTGACGGTCACGCCCTTGTTCGAGCCGTTGCCGCCGTACGCGCCATCGGGGCCGTAGCTTGCCGCGCTGGCGGTGCCGTAGCTCTCGCGGTCGTGCGTGCGCCCATATTGCGCGGTCACAGCCAAGGTGGGCAGGTGCCCGGCCTTGGCGCGCGACGTCTCGAGCTGCGCGATCTCCAGGTTGAGCCGGGCCTGCTTCAGCACGGGGCTGTCGCTCTCCGCCAGGGCGACCCAATCGGATACCTGGCTCGGCATGACGGCCGCCATCGTCGCGGGCAGCGCGAGCGCACGGGGGCGCACGCCATTGCGGCCGACAAGCTGGTCCAGCGTGACGCGGCCGACCTGCAGGTCGTTCTCCGCGGAGATCTCCTGCGAATGCGCGAGGTCGGCGCGCGCCTCAGCCTCTCGCGTGTCGGTGATGGTGGCGTTTCCGACCTCGAAGTTGCGCCGGGCCGATGCGAGCTGCTGTGCGATCGCCTTGCTGTTGGCCTGAACCGACTGCAGCGCGTCAGCGGCGGTCAGTACGTTGAAGTAGGCCTGCGACACGCGCACCAGCAAGTCCTGATCCGCCTGCGCGAGCTGCGATTCGGCCACCTCGACCGACTTTCGAGCCTCGTCGATCTGCAGGTCGTCCTGGCGATTGAACAGCGTCTGCTGCACGTTGACCGTCGCGCCATAGCTGGTGGACGACAGCTTCGTCTGCGAAGGCACATAAGGCGTGTCGGAGGTCTGCCGGCCGCCCGTCGCCACCAGGTTCGCGCTGGGCAGATGCAGCGCGAGTGCCTGGTCGTAGCGATAGCGCGCCGCGTCCGTCGCCGAGCGCGTGCCGAGGTAGGTGGCGTCGTAGCCGCGCGCCGCCTCCACCACTTCCGACAGGCTTTGGGCCCGGACCGGCGTGGCGAGCACGGCTAGCGCGAGCGCGCATTCGAGCGGCGCGAGGCGACCCGGACAGGGCAGGAACGCCGAACGGGAGCGCAGGCTGCGCCCGCCGGGCACGGCGGCGCGACGGCCGCCTGCCCACAGTGTGTGCAAGAGCTTCATGCGACCAACGCCTTCGGTGTGGTGGCGCGACTGGATTGCGCGGCGAGCCGCTGCGCCTTCAGCTCCCAGGAGGCCACCGGCGGCAGCTTGTCGGCGATCGATTCGACATGCACGTCGACCAGGCAGGGGCCATCGTGCAGGAATGCTTCGTCCAGCGCCGCGCTCAGCTCCCCTGGCGTGCGAGCCGACCATGAAGCCAGGCCGAAGGCGGCTGCGACGTCGTTGCCGCGGGGCGGATCGAAGTCGACGCCGAACGGCTTGTCACCGCGCAGGTTCTGCAGTCCCTTGATCCATCCGAACGAGCCGTTGTTGAACAGGATCATCAGCGCCGGAACCTGCAGGCGGACGAGGGTCTCGATCTCGCCCATGCACATGTTGAACGAGCCGTCGCCAAACAAGGCGATGGGACGGCGCGAGCTGTCCGCGTGCCAGGCACCCACGACGGCGGGCAGCGAGTAGCCGAGGCCGCCGAACGCCCGGGGGACGGCGAAATGCGAGCCCGCGTGGCCCAGCCGCAGGAAACGCGCCGAGTATGGCGTGGGCGTGCCTGCATCGCACAGGATGTTGAACGGCGCATCAGAGCGTTCGATGCGCTCGCTCAGTTCGCTGAACACGCGAGCGGGATGCAGCGGCGAACTGTCGGTGCGCGCCAACTCGGCCTGCGCCGCGACACAGCCGCGCCGACCTTCGTGCAGACGCGCGATCCAGGCTGCGGTCATCGCGGTATCCCGACCGGCGGGCACCGCGTCGAGCAGTTGGCGCAGGAACGTGCGTGCGTCCGCCGCGATCGACAGCCGGTTGTGCACGTTGTTGCCCAGGCACTCCGCATCGACGTCGACCTGGATCACTCGCCCATGAAGCGGCGTCGACGGGAACGTACCGCCCATCGTGAGCACCGAGCCGACCTTGGAGCCCAGCACGATCACGAGATCCGCCTCCTCGAGGGCGAGGTTGGCCGTCGGCTGGAAGCCGTTGTCGCCGGCCACGCCGAACAGCAGGGGATGGTCCTGGGGCAACACGTTCTGGCCGGTGAGCGTGGTCACGACAGGCACGCAAAGCGTCCGGGCGATTTGGGTCAACGCATCGCCGGCGTGGGAGCGGTTCACGCCGCCACCTGCCACGAAGACGGGACGGGATGACGCGTCGATCGCCGCCAGCACGGCCAGCACGTCCTCGTGGGACGCCGCCGTGCGGAACGCCGGATAGGTTCGGCATTCGGGCTGCACATGGAGCGAGAGACCGGGCAGATCGATGTCAGAGGAAAGAAGGTCTTCGGGGATCTGCAGATGCACCGCGCCGGGTTTGCCGGAGCAGGCCGTGCGAAACGCACGCCGGATCGTTTCCGGCAGCTTGCTGGCCAGCTTGACCTGTGCAGACAGCTTGACGACCGGCGCGAAAAGCCGCGCGCAATCCAGCTCGGTGAGGACGCCGCGGCCTTCGGCTGTCAGCGGCAGGTCGATCGTCAGCAGTATCACTGGCAGCGAGGAGGCGCTTGCTTCGGCGATCGGTGGCAGCGAATACATCGCGCCGGCGCCCGACGGGCACTCGAACACCGCGGGCTTGTTGGTCAGGCGCGCATAGGCGTCGGCCATGAAGCCTGCGGAGCGCTCGTCGCGCGCCATGACGTGGCGGATCTCCTTGGAGCGCTGCTGCAGCGCGTTGTAGAACGCCACGCTGGTGTCGCCGGGAACGCCGAAGATTGTGTCGACCCCGTAGCGGATCAACATGTCGACGAGAAGATCAGCGCCTTTCATCTCGTGCCTCCGTTTGCGTGAGTCGAACCGATAGGCGCAGCGGCGCCCTCCGGGGTTGCCAGATCCTGGCCGAGCCATCTGCCGAAGTCGTGCCCGTGCGGGCCCGACAGCATGGTGATGTGGTTGCCGGGCAGCAGCACTTCGATCGTCGCCGGTGCGAGCGCCGACCAGCGCGCCAAGTGATCTTCGCGATCCGGCTCGCCGTCGACCGCGTTGACCAGGCAGGTGCGACCCGACCGGCGCGACACAGGCACGTAACGGGTAGCCACGTTGCGATGGAACACCTGCACGACGCCCTGCAGCGTCTGCACGGGGTTGTTGGGATGGAAGAGCCCGGAGGCCACCAACTCGCGATGGAGCAAACGCAATTGGGCGGCGTCGTCCAGCGTCTGGAAACTGCCTGGCGGCAGCCGCACCGGACGCACCAGCGCCATGTTGTAGAGCTCGACCAGCATGTCCAGCGCCGCAGCGCGGTCGATATTCTTCGGCGTGGCCTCGGTGTCCGGGCCGCGGCTGTCCACGACGTAGAGGCGATCGACAGCGTGGCCTTGCGCCTCGAGCCTGAGGCAGACCTCCAACGCGATCCAGCCGCCGAAGGAATGCCCGAGGACGCGATAGGGGCCGTTCGGCCGTACCTTGCGGATCGCCTGAACATAGGCCTCGGCGGCCTCCTCGACGCTCGCATAGGGCGCGTCGGCGCCTTCGACGCCGCGGGCCTGGAGACCGAAGATCGGCATGCTCGTCGGCAACCCGACGGACATGTCGAAGAAACACGACACGCTGGCGCCCGCGCCCGCGATGCAGAACAGCGGGACTGCGCCGCGCTGGCCGGCCTGAATGACGACCAGCGGCTCGTGCGCTGGCTTCGGTGCGGCCATCGGCCGCGTGAGCGTGGTGACGCTGTGGTTCATGACTCGACCTGTGCGGTTGGATTGAGGCTCGACGCGAAGCGCTTTCGGCGTGCACGCACGGTTCAGCTGACCCGCAGGCCGTCGGTGATGTTCTGGCGGGCGGCCTGCAAGGCCGGGAAGAAGCCCCCGATGAGGCCGATGACGCAGGCCCAGGTCAGCCCGGTGAGGAGCAGCGCGCCGTTGACCTCCAGCGGGAAGACGACTTGCGAGAAGTTGCCTCCCATCGTCGAAACGCGATGGCCGTCGAAGGCCAGCCACGCGATGCCCGCGCCGAGCGCGCCGCCGAACAGGGACAGCAGCAGCGCCTCGACCATCACCGCCGTCAGTACGGCGCCGGGATTGAAGCCGATCGTGCGCAGGGTCGCGATCTCGCGACGCCGATCCGCCACCGCCGCGTACATGCTGTTCAACGCCGCGAACATCGCACCGATGGCCATGATGATGCCGACGAGACGTCCGACGACGTTGAGCGCCGTGGTCATGCCGCCCGATTGCGCACGCAGGTAGTCCGACTCCCGGTGCACGTCCACCTTCAAGTTCTGAGCCGCAGCGGCGGCGTGCAGCGCATCCGGGGAGGCGCCGGGCGCAAGCCTCAGCACGCCCGACGAATAACCGGGCCTGCCGATCGCGGCCGAGACGGTGTCGGCATCGGCGATCAGCTCCGACTCGTGCACATCGCCGCCGGTGGTGAAGCGGCCGACGATGGTCCAGTCGGCGTTGCGCAGATGCAGGACGCGACCCACCACCATTCCACCGAACTGTTCAGCGGCATCGGTGCCCACGATGAGTTCGTGCACCGCGGGGCGAAACATGCGTCCCTCGACCACCCGCAACTCGGGCCGCACGGCTGCAAAGGACTGGGACACGCCGCGCAGCGTCACGTTGCGTCCATCGGCCGAATCCGCGTGCGGCAGGTTGACGACCGTCACGACGTCGTAGGAAGCCTCAGGCTTGCCGGCGGCGTCGCGGGCGATGCCGCCGAGGTTGGCGAAGGCGTCCAGGTCGGCGCGCGACAGCATGCTGCCGATCTCGGTATCCGAGCCGGCGCGCAGGACGATCACGCGGTCGTCGCGCCCGTTGGCAGCGAGCGTGTGCTGGAAGCCCGCGGCCATCGCGAGCACCGACACGAGCACGCTGACGACGCCGGCGATGCCGACCACGATGATGCCTGCGCTGCTGCGCCGTTCGCGCAGTGAGCGCAGGCCGAGCAGTGTGAGAGTGATGGATTGCTTGAACATGATGATCCTTCAACGCTTGTCGGACAACGCGTCCGCGACGCCCAGGCGGAGCGCCCGCAAGCCGGGCTGCACCGATGAAACGAGAGCGAGCAGGATGGCGAAGCCGAAGCCGGGCAGCAACGCGCGTGCTGGCAGGTCCAGGCCGCTCAGGCTCGCCTTGATGACGGGCAGCGACATATACGCGAGCCCGAGCCCGATCGCCGCAGCCGCCAGGCACAGCAGCAGCGACTCCGCCACGACCAGGCCCATGACCGTGCCACCGCTGAAGCCGATCGCCTTCAGCACCGCCAGGTCGCGCGTGCGTTCGCGCACCGCCTCGCGCATCGTGTTCGCGGTCAGCAGCAGGAGCGTGAAGAAAACGGCGCCGAGAACGGTGCGGATGATCAGCCCGATGTCGCCGATCTGGCGCAGGTACATCAGCGCGAATTCCTTGGCGGAGCGCGAGCTGGTCTCGTTGGCCGAGTTGGCGAACGCGGCGTCGATTCGCGATGCGACGGCGCCGGCCTGAGACGGATCGTTCGCCGCCTCGGTGAACCACGAGACGGTGCCCTTGCCGAACGCACGTGCGCTGTCGTAGTAGTCGAGGCGGATCAGCATGCCCGAGGCGTGCGCGGAGCGGGTGGCGGGATCCTTGCCGTCCATCAGGCCGGCGATCTCGAACGTCCAGTCTTGCGAACCGTCTTCGCTGATCGAGGTCGTCGAGTGCAGGGTGATGCGGTCGCCGACTCTCCATCCGAAGCGGCGTGCCAGGTCGACGCCGACGAGCGCCGAGTCGCGACGGGCCTCGAAGGCTTGCAAGGCATCAGGCGCGACGCTCGCATCCACGTTGATGCGCAAGTAGCTCTCCGGCTCGACGGCCACCGTCGGAATGACGTTGGTCGGCTTGTCGTAGTACGCACCGAAGACGGCGAGCGGAGTCGCCTCGCGCACGCCAGCCACGGCGGCGATCGTCTGCAGCGCGGCCATCGGCAGCGGCAGGCCCATCGAATAGCGGCTGACCGTGATCAGGCGCGCGGCGCTCCGGTCGGCAACCGGATGCGAGAACTTGCTGTCGACCGTCTCAAGAATGCCGTAGAGCAGGAAGGCGGCCACGATGGACAACAGGGTGAACGTTGTTCGCAGCTTGCGATGCCACATCGTGGACCACACGAATGAGAGGAGAGTCATCGCAAACTCCTCAGGCCTGGGCAAGCGCGACCAGGCCGCCCTTGTCCATCACCAGCCGGCGGGATGCGAACTCGGTGGCGCGCGGGTCATGCGTCACCATCACGATGGTCTTGCCGAACTGTTGGTTGAGCTCGCGAAGCAGGTTCAGGATCTCGTCCGCGGACTTGCGATCGAGGTCGCCGGTGGGCTCGTCGCACACCAGGATCGTGGGATCGGACACCAGTGCGCGTGCGATGGCCACGCGCTGGGACTGGCCGCCCGAAAGTTCGCTCGGCTTGTGGCGCGCGCGGTCATGGATGCCGACCAGCTCCAGCGCGGCGAGCGCGTTGGTCGTTCGCTGGCTGGCCGACAGGCGCGTCAACAGCAGCGGCAGCTCCACGTTGCGTTGGGCGTCCAGCATCGGCATCAGATTGTAGAACTGGAACACGAAGCCCACGTGCTCCGCGCGCCAGCGCGAGAGCCGGCTCGCGCTGAGCTTGTTGATCTTCTCGCCGGCCACTTCAACTTCGCCGGAGGTCGGGCGATCGAGGCCGCCGATCAGGTTCAGCAGCGTGGACTTGCCCGAGCCTGATGGGCCCATCAGGGCAACGAATTCGCCCCGGGCGATATCCAGATCGAGTTCGTGAAGCACCTCGACGGTCTGCTTGCCGCGCTGGTAGCTCTTGGTGACCTTGCCCAGCTTGATGATGGATTCCATGTCGTGTTCTCCTGTTGGTCCTTCGACCGGTTCAATGTTGGATGTCGACCTTCATGCCTTCGGTCAAGCCCGCGATAGAGCCCGTCACGACATGGTCGGCTTCGGAAACGCCTTGGGAAACGATCGCCAAGCCCTGGGCCGGCGCCGCCACGAGCCGCACTGGACGACGCGACGCGATGCCGTCATGCACGACCCATACACTGCCGTCGAGGCCGTTCGCGGTGACCGCGTCGGCCGGTAGTTGCCAGGACGGCGCCGTGGCGGCGAGATTGGCCTCGCCACGCGCGCCCGCGCTGAATGACACACGCACGCCCATGTTGGGCAGCAGGCGCGGGTCGACCTCGTCGATCGCGATGTGGACCTCCACGGTGCCCTTGGCCCGATCCACGGTCGGCACGATGGCCGAGACGTGGCCGGCGATCTGCCGGTCGGCGTACGACACCAGCTTGAGCGTCGCGGCCTGTCCGACCTTCAGGCGATCAATGAAGCTCTCGTTGACGTCGACATCGGCTTCGAGCGAGGACATGTCCACCAGCGTCGCGATGCCGGTGCGCGTCAGACCCCCGCCCATCAGCGGCGAGACGATCTCGCCCGGCTGCGCGGCGCGTGCCGTCACCATGCCGGCGAAAGGCGCCCGCACCACGGTGTCTTCCACGCCCAGCCGGGCCGCGTCGACGTTGCGCCGCGAGACTTCGACGTTGCTGTTCGCCGTCGCCAGTTCCGCAGCGGCAACGGCGACGGCGTCGCGTTCCTTGTCGACCTGCGCCTGGCTCACGAAATGATCAGCCGCCAGTGCGTCGGAGCGAGCCGCCTCGCGCCCGGACTGCGCCAGCGTCAACGCGCTCTGCTTCTCGAGGGTCTGCGAGCTCTCGAGCTGCGCCGTCGCGGACGCGAGGGTCGCGAGGGCATTCGAGTCGTCGAGGTTGGCGATGATCTGGCCGGCGTCAACGTGCTGGCCTTCGTTGATCAGCAGCCGGTCGAGCCGGCCGGCAATCTTCGCGGAGATCGTGGCTTGGCGCCGGGCGATGATGTATCCCGAGGCGTCGAGCACGGACGTCGACGCCAGCGCCGGTCCGGCCACCCGCACCACCGCGGCGACCTGCACGTGCGGCACCGCGGCACGCCAGGCGTTCAGGCCGACGCCACCGATCGCGACCAGCGCGGCCACGGCAATCGCGACGACCACCGCGAAGAGGGACTTGCGGCCGACCGCGGGCCGGGGTGCGGGCGCATCGGTGCGGGTGACGCGCAGCTGTTCGAGCAGCTTGGCGCGATCCATCGGAGCGGCGGCCTCTGCGGCCGGATTGAAACCGAGCACGGTGCTCATGGGTAGCTCTCCTCGTTCGACGATTCATTGTCCGGGCGCACGACCAGCGCGATCGATCCCAGCCACGTGATCGTCTTGAAGCCCACGCATCGCGTGGCGCGGCCGCGCCCAGCGCGGCCTTCTCCCAGATCGATCTTCAACATGGGTGACATCCGGAGGTTCTCGTCCAGTGGTTCTTGATGGCGTCTTGGCAACCGGTTGACGGCGTCTCGACGAAGTGACCGACAGATCGCCTGCAATGGCAACGGTGGAGACCTGGTGGATGGACGAAGTTTCGGCCTGGCAGCCAGCGGGCTCAACTGTCAAAGTCTGCAGTCCGTCGCGATCGCACCTGCGCCTGCGCCTGCGAGGTACATGCAGATCGATTGACACGCCAGCCGTCGAATCGACGGCGTGCGCCCGCGCGCGCGCCGTTTCTCGATCCGTGTCGAGCAGCAGGCGCGGCTCGACCTCGTCGATCGCGATGCGGATTTCCACGGTGCTCTTGGTCCGATCCACCGTGGGATCGGTGGCGGAGACGTGGTCGGAGATCTGCCGGTCGGCCTGCGACGCCCGTATCAGCGGCGCCGCTGGTCCGACCTTCAGTCGATCGGAGAGCGCCTCGTTGAAGCAGCTACCGGCTTCGAGCGAGGACATGTCCGCGAGCATCGCGAACATGGGCCAGCGGCGACCCGCAGACGGGGGTGCAGGCGCGTCGGAGCGTGCCGGTGAGCGCGATGCACCCCTGTTCGCTCCGCCTGGTGCAATCCGTCGGCGCGGCGGCCTCTGCTATCGGACCCGAAACCGGGTCCGGTGTTCATGCGCGGTTGTCTTCGTTGGACGATTCCTCGCCCGGGCGCACGAACAGCGCGGTCAATACCAGCAGGACGGCCGAGCTCAACATGAGCGTCTCCAGGTGCGACTGCGCCAGGTAGCCGGCGATCATCAGAGACAGCGGCATCACGCCCGCCGACGCGAACGAGAACACGCTCATCACGCGGCCCGTGAGCTCCGCCGGCACGTTCATCTGCAGCCACGTGATCGCCTTGAAGTTCACGCATCCCGCGGCGACACCCATGCCCAGAGCGATGGTGCAGACCACCGGCATCGGCGCGACGATGGCCAGCAGCGCGATCAGCACGCCCAGCACCGCACTGGCACCGCGCAGCGTGCCGCTGGCGCTGAGCGCAGCCGGCAGCTTGGTGCCGACGGCAATCCCAAGCAGCGAGCCGACGCCGACGCAGGTCATCAGCACGCCGAACGCTGCCGGTGAATCGAAGTGCGTCTTGGCCAGGACGACGAGGCCGATTTCGGAGACTCCGGTCACGCAGAAGTTGACGCAAGCGCAGACGATGAACAGGCTACGCAGCGCAGGCTTGTGCCACACGTAGCGCAGGCCTTCGGTGACGGCCTGGCGCATACCGGTCTGCGGTCGACGTGCCTTGGCCGTGGCAGGGATTACCGCCAGCACTCCGATCAGGATCAGGAAGCTCAGTGCATCAGCGACAAACGCCGTCACGAGGCCGCAGTACTGGATCAACAGTCCGGCAAGGGTGGCGCCAGCCAACATGCAGATCTGGGTGACCGACTGTACCAGCGCGTTGGCGCGCGGAACCTGGTCCCGGGCGACGAGGTCCGGCACCAGGGTGTTGGTGGCGGGGCTGACAAACGCATCGGCAACGCCGAAGAGAAAGACCAGCACGTAGAGCAACTCCAGCCTGAATGTGTGTATCGCCAGCAGCCCGGCAATGGCGGCCACGCACAACGCTTGGACGACGTTGGCGACCAGCAGCACCTTGCGCGCGGAAAAACGGTCACTGGTCGCGCCACCGACAAGCAGCAGGAGTGCGCGTGGAACGGAGTACACCATCATCAGGGTGCCGAGCGCCACGTTCGATCCCGATACCTGCAGCACCAGCCAGGGAAGGGCGACCGCGAAGGCGACGTCGCCGAGCCGGGACCACGTCGTTCCAAACAGGAAGGCCTGGAAGTGACGCCGCGGCACGGGCGGCGTCGACGGTGCGGCGCGCTCGCTGTTCGCGTGATCGGCAGGATTTCGCGGCGGTTGCGGCTCGGAGTTCGATGGCATGGGAATGCTCGTGGAAAGTGAATCGCTCATGTGCAAGTCTCCATCGTGACTTCGAATTCGGGCAGTATGGCCGCAACGGCGGCGCGGTTCCACTGCACCGCGCCGTCGACGAGGCGCACCGAGGCCAGGGCGGATCGCAACGTCGCTACGACGATATCGAGATCCTCGGTCGACGTCGTCAGCGCGGGGCACAGCCCGATCCCGTCCGGCATCGGATACACCAGCGCGCCGCTGTGCTGGATGCGCTTGACGATCTCCAGCACCTGCGTCCCTCCAGCAGGTGTCCCGTCGGCCTGCTTCAGCGCGATGGCCTGCATCAGTCCGAGACCGCGCAGGTCCGACACCACGTCGAACTCGCGCAGGTCTTCCAGCGACTGGCGCAGATAGCGGCCCAGTTCCGCGCTGCGCTCGATGAGCCGATCGCGCTTCAGAAGCGCGATGTTCGCGATCGCGGAAGCGCAGCAGACGGGATGGCCGTTGTAGGTCGAACCGTGCAGCAGCGGCACGCCGTGCTTGAGGAACTTCTCGCCGATCGCCGCCGAGAACATGACCGCCCCCATGGGCAGGTAGCCGCTGTTGATGCCCTTGGCCATCAGCAGGATGTCAGGCCGCAGACCGAAGTGTTCGCAGGCGAACCAGCGGCCCGTGCGGCCGAAGCCGGTGGCGACCTCGTCGGCGATCAGCAGGATGCCGTTGCGGTCGCAGATCTCGCGGATCCTGTCGAAGTATTCGACCGGCGGCACGATCACCCCGGCCGATCCCAGCACCGGCTCGATGATGAAAGCCGCGATGTCGCCCGCCTTGGCCTTGTCTTCGAGCACATCGGCGCAACGCAGCGCGAAGTCGACGTAGGACTCACCGGCCGGGCATTTTCCGGGATGAGGCGTCGGGATCGGAACGGCGATCGAATGCGCCTGGTACAGCTCCTTGGCGGGCATCAGGCCGCTGACGCTCGCGCTGTTGCCGAAAGTGCCGTGGTAGGACTGATCCAGGTGGGCGATCTTCTTGGCGTCCTTGCGGCCGCACACCAGCGCGTACAGCACAGCGATGCGGATGCCAAGTTCCGTCGACTCCGAGCCCGAACCGGTGTAGCAGACCCACTGGAGCGGATAGGGCGCGACGGACAGCAGCACCTCGGTGAGCTCGTTGGCCGGCTCGTTGCCGCGTTCGCCGAACAGCGTCGCGTACGACAGGCGATGGAGCTGCGCCGAGATGGCATCGATGATTTCCTTGTTGCCCAGCCCGACGTTCGTGTTCCACAGTCCACTGCAGGCGTCGATGTATGCCTTGCCGTGAGTATCGCGCACGCGGGTGCCGTGGCCCTCCGCAAGCGTCAGAACCTTTTCCGGCGTCGAACTCAGCGACAGCGGGCTGAAGGGATGGCACAGAGGCAGGCCGACGCGCCGCTTGTAGGTCGCGAGCCTCGAGCCGGACGCGGCCGCGCCGGCAGTGCCGCGTTCGACGAGGATCAAACCGGCTGCGATCAGCGCGTGCTCGAAGACAGCACCGATGGCCGCGCTGATGCGCAGAGCCGTCACCTGGCTGGCACCGGCTGCATCGGTCCAGCACCCGTTGATCTCGTGCCAGGCGGGCTGGGTTCCAAACGTCTGCGTACGGACGCCGAGCCGCCCGGCGGCGGCGCCGTTGATCGGGAAGGCGGCGTCCACGACGGCGCCCGAAGAGCCGGCGAACGGCATGACCTCGTCCACGATGATGGCGCCATTGGGCGCCAGGCGCGATTCCAGCTCCGCGATCAAGCGACCGGCTTCGAGGCGGTCGCCCCAGGCCCCGAAGACCAGCAGGGGCAGCACGACGAGCGCAAAGGGGCCTGCCGCATCGAGTTCCTGCAGCGGCTGCGCCGCGAACCCGTCCGCGCCGAACGGATCGAGTACCGTCAGCGGCAGGCCGGCCGACTCGAAAGCGCGCGCGGTGGCATCCTGCCGCGAACCGACGTAGAGCACCGGGCCTTTCAACCGCGCGGCGAGCGCCGACAGGTGCGGCGCGCGTGCGGCAAAGGACAGCTCGATCAGCGCGCTGACAAGCCGCGAAACAGCCGGCAAGCCATCCTGCCGCGTCATGTCGTTCTGCGCGAATTCGCCCCAAAGAGGGGCCAGCGTATGGAATTCAATCATGGAGACTTCTTCCTTTCAAAGTATGTTCAAGGGAGACTCTGACCGGGCTGGGGAGTCTCGACGTCATTGACGAAACCGTCACCGGGCAACGGAAGTCGTGTTGGAGATGGGGGGCGCCATGTCGAGCTTCCGACGGCCGTGCCGTTCGTGACGCCAGCGGACGTATCGCTCGAAGTAGGCCGCGTCCAGGCCTGGCATGCAAAGCGCCTCCCCGGGTTTCCCGAGACGCATTGGCCGCGAGCCGTTGTTCATGAGCGCGGCCCCTGCATGCGCCGTGGCGCTGTTTTCCATGCAAATCCTGGCCCATTGCGCCGTCATGATTAGCGGGAGATCCACTTGATCGAGTGCATTCATCGCTCGCGCCAGCACAGCCAGGTTGATCGAGTCCGCCGTCGCGATGTCGTATGCCTGGCCCGCGGCGTCGCATTGCTGCGAGAGCTCGAGGATCCTCGCAGCCATGTGGTCCACCGGCATCACGTTCATGCTGGCATCGATGTCCGGCACGCATCGGAGTTCGAAACACGCGTCCATGAAGTTGCTCAGGAGATCGATGTCGTTGCTCACGCCGGACTGCGAGTGGCCCGAAATGAAGGTCGGCCTGTAGATGGAACAGCTGAGGCCGCGCAGTACCGCTGTCTGCAGTAGCCGTTCCGACATCCATTTGGTCTTCGCGTAGCCGTGGGGCAACGAATCCCATTCGGCATGATCGCGCTCGCGCGGTGGCATGGCAGCCAGCGTCGTCGTGTCCACGGGAGGCAGTGCATTGAGCGACGAAATGAAGTTCAGGTGCTTGGGCCGCCCCATCGCCATGAGTTGCAGCAACCATCGCGTGCTTTCGACGTTGGCCGCCTTGAGTGTTTCGTAGTTGTGCAGCGAATGCACGAAAGCGCCGTTGTGATAGATCGTGTCGATGGTGACGCCGAGCACTGCGAACGCCTCCGGCTGCAGGCCCAGTCGCGGCAACGCCAGATCGCCAGGCACAACGACGACCCGCGCATCGATGCGTTCCGGCGACAGCCCCAGGTCGCCGAAGCATCGGCGCAGCCGCTCGCGTCCGGCCGCCACGTCTGCGCAGCGCACCAGGCAGTGGATGCGCGCGGTCGTCTGATCGAGCAGTTGCGCGAGCAAGAACGCACCCAGGAAGCCGGTTGCCCCTGTCAGCAGGATCTCCAACGGATTGCGCGTCCAGCCTTCGCCCTTCGCGGTGCCGCGAATCGACGACTCCAGCGCCATTTCGTCCTCGATCTGGACGCTGGTCTGCTCGGCCATGCCGTCCTGCGCGATCAGACGCGCCTGGTCCTTCAGGATCGGGTAGGTGAACAGGTCGCGCACTGCCAGGGTCACGCCCAAACGCTCGCGCACCTCGTTGATCACGCGCACGGCGATCAGCGAGTGGCCGCCGAGATGGAAGAAGTGGTCGTGGCGGCCAATGCGTTCCAGATCCAGAAGTTCGCGCCAGACCTGGGCCAGCGCCTGTTCGACCTCGCCTCGTGGCGCCTCATAGGTCGTGACGGCGTAGTCGTCGCCCTCGGGTGCGGGCAACGCCTTGCGGTCGACTTTCCCGTTGGGCGTGATCGGTAGCGCCTCGAGCATCACAAAGGCGGCAGGCACCATGTAGTCCGGCAGCGCATCGGCAAGCGCAGCGCGAAGCGTCGCCGCAGAGGCGTGCTCCTCAGCCTGCTGGGGTTCAACCACGACGTAGGCGACGAGTCGCTTGTCTCCGGGCGCGTCCTCGCGCGCCAGCACGATGGCGTCGCGCACGCCCTGGAGCGCAGCCAGGCGCGACTCGATCTCGCCGAGCTCGATGCGCAGTCCGCGGATCTTGACCTGATGGTCGTTGCGGCCGATGAATTCGATCGTGCCGTCGGCCAGCCAGCGGCCCTGGTCACCCGTCTTGTAAAGGCGAGCGCCGGGAACGAACGGGTCGTCGACGAAGCGCTCGGCGTTCAGTTCCGGGCGATTGAGATAGCCCCGGGCGACGCCCGTGCCACCGATGTAGATCTCGCCTGCGACACCCACCGGCACCGGCTGGCGCTTCGCGTCCAGCACGTAGGCGCGCATATTGGCCAGCGGCTTGCCGATGGGCACCGTGTACGCCGGCCGCACCTCGGTGACTTCGTGCCAGGTCGCGAAGGTCGTCGCCTCCGTGGGACCGTACAGGTGCAGCAGGTGCTGCGGGCGACCGTGTTCCAGGATGTGGGCGATCCAGCCCGGGTCGCACTGCTCGCCACCGAACAGCAGGTACTTGAGTCCGCCGAGGACCGTGCAGGCCTGGGCCGCCATCTGGTTGAGCAGCGCGGTCGTCAGCAACATCGTGTTGACCCCCGCATGGGTCAATTCGACGGCGAGTGTCATCGGCGTGAGCAGCGTATCGCGACCGATGCAGACCAGGCGCGCGCCATTGAGCAGCGCGCCCCAGATCTCGAAGGTCGCCGCGTCGAACGAAATGCTGGACGCTTGCGCGATCACGTCGGTCGACGCGAGCTGGACGTAGTCGG
>Ga0302314_10008728_pt1 | contig 18009 bp, 21 predicted proteins | sample III_Palsa_N2_3_FD_200533 | JGI IMG/M metagenome (GOLD analysis project Ga0302314, IMG submission 200533) | Peat permafrost microbial communities from Stordalen Mire near Abisko, Sweden - III_Palsa_N2_3 | ecosystem: Environmental > Terrestrial > Soil > Palsa > Peat permafrost | place: Sweden...
CGCGCACCGTCTTCCCGCTCGGAGCCTCTGACATGGTCGACCCCACCGTCTTCCGCCTGGCCATCTTCGTGCTGGCGATCTTCGTCGGCTACTATGTGGTCTGGAGCGTCACGCCCGCCCTGCACACGCCGCTGATGGCGGTGACCAACGCCATCTCCTCGGTGATCATCGTCGGCGCGCTTCTCGCCGCCGCCGCCCACGGGGTGGACGGCGCGGGCGCGGGCGCGACCGTCTGGGTGTCCAAGGGCGCCGGCGCGGTGGCGGCGGGGCTGGCGGCGGTGAACATCTTCGGCGGCTTCCTGGTCACCCAGCGCATGCTGGCGATGTACAAGAAGAAGGAGCCGGGCAAATGAGCGACAGCTCCAACCTGTTCGGCCTGCTCACCCTGACGGCCTGGATCGCCTGGGCGATCGGATGGGCGCTGGTCCTGCGCATCGGCCTGTCGATCGGACTGGCCCGAACCGTCCCGAACCTGGCCATGCCGGCCCGGGTCGCCATGACCTACGGCCTCATGACCGCGATCCTGATCGCATCCTTCTACCTTCACCTCGCCGTGCTGGGTCCAGGCAACCTGTACGGCGCCACGCCCCGTGAAGCCTTTAGCCTGGCGGCCTATCTCGTCGCGCCCTTTGGCCTGCCGCTCCTTGTTGGCGGACTGCTGGTGATGACCGGGGACGTTGTCGGCTTGACGACCCTGGCCCGCCGCATTGCGCAAACCCCGAGGCGGAAATGATCATGAACGCGACCGCCGCCGACATACTCCACTGGATCGTAGCGCTGGCCTGCGTAGCGATCGCGGTGACCGCCCTCTTCACCACCAACCTCAGCAAGCGCGGCGCCCTGTCGATGGGGTGTTCGACCGCCATTGGCGCGGTCTTCTGCCTCTCCGGCCTCGCCGGTGGCGCAACGGGTCTGGTGGAGACGATGGACGCCATCATGCTCGCGGCGGTCTCCTTGGGCGTCGGCGCCCTGTTCGGCCACGCCTATCGGCTGCACCGGGCCGAACGCCCCGGCGACCCGGCGCCTAAGGTCAGGCAGACCCAATGAACGCCAATATCGCCGCCATCGCCTATCTGATCTCGGGCGTCCTGTTCATCCTGGCCCTGCGCGGGCTGTCCAGCCCCGTGACCAGTCGCCGGGGCAACCAGCTTGGCATGATCGGCATGGCCATCGCCGTGGGCGTGACCGTGCTCACCCTGGCCCTGCCGGACAGCAACGGCCAGATCGCCCTTGATCCGATCACCATCGGCCTGATCGTCGGCGGCGTGGCGATTGGCGGCACGGTCGGGGCGGTGATCGCCCGGCGGGTGCCAATGACCTCGATGCCGCAGCTGGTGGCGGCCTTCCACTCCCTGGTGGGCCTCGCCGCCTGCCTCGTGGCCGTGGCGGCCATCTACACCCCGGCGGCCTATCACATCGCCCTGCCGGACGGCTCCATCAAGCTGGAGAGCCTGATCGAACTGTCGCTCGGGGTAGCGATCGGCGCGGTCACCTTCACCGGCTCCCTGATCGCCTTCGCCAAGCTCAACGGCAATATGAGCGGCGCCTCCATCCTGCTGCCCGCCCGCCACCTGCTCAACATCGCCATCGGCGTGATCGTGGTCGGCCTGATCGTCCTTCTGGTGATCAGCGGCGGCTCGCTGAAGCTGGCCTTCTGGGGCATTTTCGCCCTGGCCCTGATCGCGGGGGTGACCCTGATCATCCCCATCGGCGGCGCCGACATGCCGGTCGTGGTGTCGATGCTGAATTCCTACTCCGGCTGGGCGGCGGCTGCTCTCGGGTTCACCCTGGAAAACACCACCCTGATCATCACCGGCGCCCTCGTGGGATCGTCCGGCGCCATCCTCAGCTACATCATGTGCAAGGGGATGAACCGCAGCTTCATCTCGGTGATCCTGGGCGGATTCGGTGGCGACGTGGCCGCCGCCGCCGGCAAGGTCGAGACCCGTCCGGTCAAGCAGGGCAGCGCCGAAGACGCCGCCTTCATCATGAAGAACGCCTCCAAAGTGATCATCGTCCCCGGCTACGGCATGGCCGTCGCCCAGGCCCAGCACGCCCTGCGGGAGATGGCCGACAAGCTGAAGGAGGAGGGGGTCGAGGTGAAATACGCCATCCACCCCGTCGCCGGCCGCATGCCCGGCCACATGAACGTCCTGCTGGCCGAGGCCAACGTCCCCTATGACGAGGTGTTCGAGCTGGACGATATCAACGCCGAATTCCCCACCGCCGACGTGGCCTTCGTCATCGGCGCCAACGACGTCACCAACCCGGCGGCCAAGACCGACCCGACCTCGGCCATCTACGGCATGCCGATCCTGGACGTGGAAAAGGCCCGCACCGTGCTGTTCATCAAGCGCGGCATGGCTGCGGGCTACGCCGGCGTCGAAAACGAACTCTTCTTCCGCGACAACACCATGATGCTGTTCGCCGACGCCAAGAAGATGGTCGAGGGGATCGTCAAGGCGCTGTGAGTTCGGCCCTATGCGCCTCATCCTCAAAATCCTCGCCGCTGTAATCCTCGCCCTGCTCGCCTATATCGCGATAGGCGGCGTCATGGTCGCGACAGCGGGGGGGTTGCCGATGCGCGGAGATTTGATCGACATCGGCGGCGGGCGGCGGATGCACATCGTCTGCGAAGGCCCGAAGACCGCCGCACCCACCATCCTGTTCGAAGCCGGCGCCTTCGGCTTCTCGGCTGACTGGGGCGCGGCCCAGCCCAAGGTGGTCGCCCAGGGGCTGCACGCTTGCGCCTATGACCGCGCTGGCCTTGGCCTGTCCGATCCAGGCCCCGAGCCCCGCGACGCCAACGCCGTCGTCAGCGACCTGGAAAAACTGCTCAAGGCCGCGCATGAGGACGGCCCCTTCATCGTCGTCGGCCACTCCATGGCCGGCCTCTACCTGCCCCTGTTCGCGGCTCGCAATCCGGACAAGATCGCCGGCCTGGTCTTTGTTGACGCCGCGACGCCGGACATGAGCGAAACCCCGTCCGGCCGCCAGTTCGCCGAGGCCTTCCGCAAGGCGTCCCGCCTGGCGGCCTTCGGCGCACGGCTCGGCCTGTTCACGCCGCTCAAGGGCACCTGGCTCGGCGACAAATATGGCCTGCCGCCCGAAGCCTCGGCGGAAAAGCGCCGCGCCTTCGCCAGCCCCGAACATAATCGCTGGGCCTCCGCCGAGGTCGACACATGGATGGCCTCCGCCGCAGAGGCCAAGGCCGCCGGCCCGCTCGATCCCAAATGGCCGGTGGCCGTGATCACCGCGGGCAAGCACCGCGCCGATCTCAGCGGCCTGACCTACGCGCCCGCTCGCGCTTCCCGCGCCGGCTACAGCGAGAACGTCCCGCTGGCGACCCACCAGACCCTGGTCGGCCTCGCCTATAGCGATGCGGTGGTGCGCGGGATTGACCATGTCCGCGACGCAGCCGCCAAATCGGGGTCATGACCTCAGGCAAGACCGCGCCCGCTCCAAGGGGTGACTTCATCGACCTGGACGGGCGACGGATGCACATCGTCCGCGCCGGTCCGGCGGTGTCGGGCGCGCTGGTCCTGCTCGAGGCCGGCTCTTTCGGCTTCTCCGCCGACTGGGGCGTGGTGCAGGAGAAGCTGGCCGCGCTCGGCATGAGGTCCCTGGCCTACGACCGCGCCGGCATGGGCCTGTCCGATCCCGGCCCGGCGCCCCGGGACGGCTTGGCCATCGTTTCCGATCTCGAAAAGCTGTTGGAAACCCTGGGCGAGTACGGTCCCTTCATTCTGGTGGGTCACTCGATGGCGGGACTACATGTTCATCTGTTCGCGGGGCGCAATCCGGCCAAGGTCGTGGGGCTGGTGCTGGTGGACGCGGTGACCCCCACCGTCGCCGCCGATGTGGCCGTCCGCCACGGCGCGGCCCAGTATGTGCGGCTGTCCCGCGCCGCCGCCTGGGCGGCGTCAAAGGGCGTGTTGCGCGCCATCAGCCCCCTGGGCGACCAGATCGGCCTGTCGCCCGAGGTCGCGCCGCACAAGCGCTGGGCCTTCGGTCATCCGGCCCATAACCGCACCGCCGCCGACGAAGTCATCCAGTGGGACGCGACCGTCGCCCAGGCCGCCGCGGCCGGGGCGCTCGATCCCAAATGGCCGGTGGTGGTGGTCACCGCCGGGCCCGCGCCCATGTATCTCAAGCCCCGCGCCATCCAGGCCGACCCGGCGTGGAAGGCCCGTAAGGGCTACGTCGAGAATGTCCGCAAGGCCAACCACGCCAGCCTGATCGGCCGCCGCCACGCCGACGCGGTGGTCAGGGCGATCGACTTCGTCGCCAAGGCCGCCGCTTGACCGACGCCCTGGTCCTTGAAGGGGTCAGCAAACGCTACGGCGATTTCGAGGCCGTGCGTGACCTGAGTTTCACGGCGCCCACCGGCCGCATCCTGGGCTTCCTCGGCCCCAACGGCGCCGGCAAGACCTCGACCCTGCGCATGATCCTGGGCCTGGTCGAGCCCACCGACGGCGCGATCAGCGTCCTCGGCGCCTGCGATGCCCGCCAGGTGCGCTCGCGGATCGGCTTCCTGCCCGAGGAGCGCGGCCTCTATCGCCGCATGACCCCCATCGACGCCATCGTCTTCTTCGCCGGCCTGAAGGGCGTGCCGAAGGCCGTGGCGCACAAGCGAGCCATCGACATGCTGGAGAGCCAGGGCCTGGGCGAGGCCGCGCGCCGGCCCATCAAGGCCCTGTCCAAGGGCATGGCCCAGAAGGTGCAGCTGCTCTCGGCCCTGGCCCATGAGCCGGACCTGGTGCTGCTGGACGAGCCCTTCTCCGGCCTCGACCCGGTCAACCAGCAATCCCTCGAGACCATGATCCGCGACATCGCCAAACGCGGCGCCACGGTGGTCTTCTCCACCCACGTCATGCAGCACGCCGAACGATTGTGCGATCGGGTCGTGCTGCTGGCGCGCGGACGCAAGGCCTTCGACGGCACCGTCGCCGAGGCCCGCGCCGCCGCGCCCCGCCGGCTGGTGCTTGAGGGCGCCCTGACGCCAGCCGACGCCGCCGCCCTGCCAGGCGTCGCCGGCATCGAGACCACCGAGCCGGCCGAGGGCGGCGGTCTCAGGATCACCGCAACCCTGGCGCCCGGCGCGGAGGCGCAGGCGGCGTTGAAAGCGGCCTTCCAGCGAGAACTCGACCTGCGCCGCTTCGACCTGCGCGAGCCCACCCTGCACGACGCCTTCATCGTCCTCACCGGAGGCGAGGCATGAGCCGGTTGCTGCGCATCGCAGCCCGCGAATACCTCAGCTATGTCCGTACGGTGGGCTTCTGGCTGTCGCTGGTGGCCATGCCCCTGGTGCTGGCCGCCAGCCTGTCCATCCCCTCGATGATGGACCGCACCGCGCCGCCGACCCGGCTGGCCATCGTCGATCTCACGCACCAGGGCTACGGCGCGGCGCTGACGGCGCGGTTGAACCAGGAGGTGGCTGGAAAGAGCTACAGCGTTGTGGCCGCGCCTTCGGATGTTCTGGCCGCGCCCGACGCGGCGACGGCAGGAGAGCGGCTGCATCAGCGGCTCACCGGGGATGCGGCCCACGATCGCGCGGAGCGCTCCTTCGACGCCGCCGCGGTGATCAGCCGCCAGGGTCAGGCGCTGACCCTCAACCTGTGGACCACCAACCTGATCGACGGGCGGCTGCAGGCCGAACTGCACGACGATCTCGGCGATCTCGAACGCCGCCAACGCCTGCTCGACGCCGGGGTCAGCTCCAGGCTGATCGACGACGCCGACCAGGCGGCGCCCAAGCTGGTGGTCTATTCGCCCAAGGCCGAGGCGCACGGAAGCGTGTCGTTGCAGGACGAACTGCCCCAGATCATCGGCTTCTCCATGGGCATGCTGCTGTGGAGCGCCATCATCAGCGGCGCAGGCATCCTGCTCAACAGCGTGATCGAGGAGAAGAGCAGCCGCATCCTGGAGGTGCTCCTGACATCCGCCTCGGTGCCGGAGGTGATGGGCGGCAAGATATTGGGCGTGATGGCCGTCACCGGGACTGTGCTGACGGTGTGGCTCAGCGTCGGCGCCATCGTCGCCGCCTCGACCATGCCAGGCCTGCTTGGCCAGCTGATGGCCGTGCTGGTCGGTAAGGGGCTGATCTTCTATTTCGGCCTCTATCTGGTGCTGGGCTATCTGATGTACGCCTCGATCTTCACCGCCGTCGGCGCCTTCTGCGAGACGGTGCGGGAGGCCCAGACCCTGCTCGGGCCGCTGATCCTGATCCTCACCATCCCCGTGGCCTTCATGGGCCAGTCGATCAACCACCCGGATGCGCCGATCCTGACCGCCCTGTCCTGGATCCCGCCCTTCACCCCCTTCCTGATGGCCGCCCGCGTGGCCAATGACCCGCCCGTCTGGCAGGTCGTGGGAACCCTGCTGCTGATGCTGGCGACGACGGCGGTGGTGGTGTGGATTTCCGGCCGGGCGTTCCGCGCCGGCGCCCTGTCCATCGGCAAGGTGGACCGAAAGGCGATCGTGGCAGCCTTTATGGGCCGGGCCGGATAGGCCTAGCCAGCCCGTGTTCCGTTGGGCGCCGGCCTTTCGGGGACGGCCAGCATCGGCGTCACGCCGTCTTCATAGCCCAGGTCGAAGACCATCCCTTCCGAGACGACCCCCTTCATCTTGCGGGGCGCAAGATTGACCACGAACAGGGCCTGTTTGCCTTCGATCTCCCGCGGGTTGGCGCGTTCGGCCTTCATCCCGCAGACGATGGTGCGCTCATGATCGCCGAAGCTCACGCGCAGTTGCACGAGCTTGTCCGCGTCCGGCACGTCGGCAACCGACAGGATGGTTCCCAAGCGGATGTCGACTTTCGCAAGTTCTTCCAGTGTGATCGTGGGCTTGATCGGGGCGGGCTTCATGACGGTCTCCATGAGACTGATTCGTCCGCACAAGGCGTTCTGCTTTGAGTCTTCCAAAGCCTGAACCTTTCGGCGTCAAGTGCTGCGTGCGGTTTAGGCGCCCCGTTCGCCGGTTCCCGCGGTTGTGAAATTTTTGTTGTGAAAGGCGCCGGCCTCTCAAATACTACCGGTCGACGCTCCAGCGAGCGACGGGGATCCGCCGTTCGGGACATTCAACAGGACGGAGTCCCCCCATGACAGACAACAATTCGGAAACGCCAACCCTCGGTCGTCGTTCGTTCCTGATGACTGCGGCGTTCGCGGCCGCCCTGCCCATCGTCTCCGAGGCGACCATGGCCCAGGCCCGCCTGAGCAACACCGGCGGCGTGCCGCCGATGGACGCGGTGCTGATCAACGCCAACGAAAACCCGCTGGGCCCGTCGAAGGCCGCCTGCGACGCCATCTCCGCCTGCCTGCCCATGGGCGGCCGCTACGATCGCTTCGACGCCCAGGACAAGCTGATCAACACCTTTGCGTCCCAGCATGGCCTGAAGCCGGAAAACATTATCGTCTACGCCGGCTCGTCCGAGCCGCTGCACTACACCGTGCTGGCCTACACCGGCCCGACCAAGAGCCTGGTGATTGCCGACCCGTCCTATGAGTCGGCCATGCTGGCGGCCACCTACGCCGGCGCCAAGATCCACAAGGTCCACCTGAACGGCGACTACGCCCACGACGTGAAGGCCATGGTCGCGGCCGATCCGAACGCCGGCGTGATCTACATCTGCAACCCGAACAACCCCTCCGGCACCATCACCCCGCGCGCGGACATCCTGTGGGCGCTGGAAAACAAGCCCGCCGGTTCGATCCTGATGGTCGACGAAGCCTACACCCACCTGTCCAGCGAACAGGACGTGCTGGACCAGGTCGCGGCCGGCAAGGACCTGATCGTTCTGCGCACCTTCTCCAAGGTGTACGGCATGGCCGGCATCCGCTGCGGCCTCGCCATCGGCCGGCCGGACCTGCTGGCCAAGCTGTCGAACTACGGCCAGAACCCCCTGCCGATCACCGCCCTGGCGGCCGCTCAGGCCTCCCTGGACGATCCGGACCTGGTGCCGTCCCGCCGCAAGATCATCGGCGACGTCCGCCGCGAGACAGTCGCTTGGCTGAAGACCAATGGCTACAAGGTCATCGGCGATCCGCAGAGCAACTGCTTCATGATCGACACCGGCCGTGACGGCCATGGCGTGATCGCGGCGCTGCAGGAGCACAAGGTCTATATCGGCCGCATCTGGCCGGTCTGGCCCAACGCCGTCCGTGTCACCGTCGGAAGCCCGGACGACATGGCCAAGTTCCAGGTGGCCTTCAAGAAGGTCATGGACGGCCCGGCCTATGCCTCGACCCCGGCCCAGGCCAAGGTCAGCTCCATCACCCCCTCAAAGGGTGGCGGCGGGACCTTCCTGTCCTAAGGTCTTCCTGAACGTCTGAGAGACTTTGAGCCCCGCGAGCGATCGCGGGGCTTTTTGTTGGCGGGAGCGCGCATTCGCCAGGCACGAAAAAAGCCCCGTGATCGCTCACGGGGCCTTTTCGACGTCAGCATTCGCTGAAGACTAGGTGCGAACCACCTTCTTCGGCGCGGGCAACAGCCCTTCACGCTGCAGGCGCTTGCGCGCCAGCTTGCGAGCGCGACGGACAGCTTCGGCCTTTTGACGGGCGCGCTTTTCCGACGGCTTTTCGTAATGGACGTGCCGCTTCATTTCGCGGAACGAGCCTTCACGCTGCATCTTCTTCTTCAGGGCTTTCAGCGCCTGGTCGACATTATTGTCGCGGACGAAAATCTGAACGATGACCTAGTCCTCCGGGAGCGCCGCCGGCGCCTCATCAGCGCGCCTTGCGGACAGAAATTCAAACGCCGCGAGAAGCTCTCGCGGCGATCGCGGCAGCCAATACCAGAGCGGAGTTTCGTTGTCTATGCAGAGACGACGCGGCGCAAGCCGTATAAACTGATTTCATGATCGCCGAGAACCCCGCTCCGAAACCCGACGAGACCGCAGACTGGGCCGACCAGGCGGAAGAGTCCATTCTGGACGCCGCCGTGACGCTCGCGCCGGATCTCGGCTGGAGCGCCGGCATGCTGGCCCGGGCGGCCACGCTTGCGGGGTTTTCGAAGGGCGAGGCCATGCTGGTCCTGCCCAACGGTCCGCGCGACCTCGCCGCCCTGCTGTCGGCGCGCCATGACCGCATGGCCCTTGAGACCATGACCAAGGTCGACCCGGCGAGCCTGAAAATGCGCGAACGCATCCGCCAGGGCGTCGAAGCCCGGCTGGAGGCCGCCTGCGCCGATGCGCCGGCTGTCCGCCGCTGGGCCGGCTTTCTGTCCCTGCCGCACAACATGCCTCTGGCGCTGAAACTGACCTGGGACTCGGCCGAGGCGATCTGGCGCTGGGCCGGCGACACCGCCACCGACGAGAACCACTATTCCAAACGGGCCATTCTCTCCGGCATCCTCATCGCCACCCTGGCCATCCGTCTGAGCGCCGGCCGGGACGCCGCCAGCGACTACCTCGGCGCGCGGATCGACAATGTGATGGCGTTCGAAAAGTGGAAAGCCGGCGTCAAACCCGGCGACCTCGCCCGCGATATCGCGGGGGCTTTGGGCCGTCTGAGATACGGCCGGTCATAGAGCGTCGGTTTCACCGCTAAGGACGCTAAGGGGCGCGAAGCGCGATCAATCCGCGCTACGGCCTCAAGGCTTTAACGCGGGCGAAGCCCGCCTTCGCGCCCTTAGCGGTGAATAACGAACCTCCGCCCCGTCGTGCACGCTGTTGTCTCCGGCGCGTTAGGTGAGAGGGCTCAGCCTGTTCACGTGGCCCATCTTGCGGCCCGGCCGCGCTTCCCCCTTGCCGTAGTGCCACAACCGCGCATTGGCCTCGCCGGCCAGCGCAGGCCAGGCGTCGATTTCCGCGCCCAACAGGTTTTCCATCTCCACCCGCGCCAGGGCGTGGGTCGGACCCAGCGGCCAGCCGGCGACGGCGCGGATATGCTGTTCGAACTGATCGACCTCGCACCCGTCCAGGGTCCAATGCCCGCTGTTGTGGACTCGGGGGGCGATCTCGTTGACCAGCAGGCTGCCGTCCTCGAGCTCGAACAGCTCCACCCCCATCACCCCGACATAGTCCAGGCCGTCCAGGATGCGGGCGGCGATGGCCTTGGCGTCGGCGATGGTGCGGTCGGACGCCTCGGCCGGCGCCAGGGTGCGGCGCAGGACGCCGTTCTCATGATGGTTCTCGCCCAAGGGGAAGAAGGCGCTGTCCCCGTCCCAGCCTCTCGCGGCGATCACCGACAGTTCGCGGACAAAGGCGGCGCGGGCCTCCAGAATGGCCGGCTTGCCGCCGATGCGCTCGAAGGCCGCCGCCGCATCGGCCGGACCGGCGACCCAGGTCTGCCCCTTGCCGTCATAACCCTCGCGCCGGGTCTTCAGCAGGGCCGGCGCGCCAAGCCGCTCCAGGCCGGCGACGATGTCCTGCACCCCGTCCACGGCGACGAACTTCACCGTGGGCGCGCCGCAGCGGTTCAGGAAGGTCTTCTCGTCGACCCGGTCCTGGGCGGTCGCCAAGGCCAGGGGTCCCGGCGCGACCTCCACCGCCACCATCTGAAGCAACTCCATCACCCGCGCGGGGACGTTCTCGAACTCGAAGGTGGCGACGTCGGCGATCTCGCTGAAAGCCTTCAGCGCCTCCATGTCGTCATAGGCCGCGACAATAGACCGCGTCGCGACCCGGGACGCGCAGGCCTCCGGTTCGGGGGTCAGGATCAGGGTGTCGAGGCCCAGGCGCGCCGCCGCCAGCGCCAGCATCCGGCCCAGCTGGCCGCCACCGAGGATGCCGATGGTCGAGCCCGGGGCAAGCGGAGATGACAGCATGGATCAGTCCGCCACGGTGTCAGCCACCGACGCCGTCAGCGCGGCGCGGCGGGCGTCCAGCCGCGCCGCCAGCGCCGGGTCCGACAGGGCCAGGATCTGCGCCGCCAGCAGGCCGGCGTTGGCCGCCCCCGGCTCGCCGATGGCCAGGGTCGCCACGGCGATGCCGGCGGGCATCTGATTGATCGACAACAGAGAATCCAGCCCCTTGAGGGCGCGGGACTCGATCGGCACCCCCAGCACGGGCAGGCTGGTCATTGAGGCGGTCATGCCCGGCAGATGCGCCGCGCCGCCGGCGCCGGCGATAATCACCCTCACCCCGTTCTCGCGGGCGGTTTTGGCGAAGTCATACATGCGGTCGGGGGTGCGGTGGGCGGAGACCACCTTGGCCTCATAGGCCACGCCAAGCGCGTCCAGGACCTCGGCGGCCTTCTGCATGGTCGGCCAGTCCGAGCGGCTGCCCATGATGATCGCAACGGGCGCACGCTCGGCGCTCATGACCGCTCTCCTGAACTCGCGGAAAGCGGCGCAGTATAGGGGCCAGCTTTGCACCCGCAACCGATGGCGTTAGGATTCATGAACAAGGCGTGCGAATCCCTGGCCAAGCTTGGATCACGCGCCGAGGAGCGAAGTCGACCATGAAGGTGTCCGGCGCCCAGACCGACCCGCTGTACGGCGTGCGCCGACGCGCCGCCCTGCAGCAGGCTGCGTCCGCGCAGGGCGCCAGCGGCGCGCGCCAGGCCGACAACGCCGCCTTCCTGGGACTGGGCGAAACCGACCTGACGCCGCCGGTGCAGGCGGCGCTGACCACCCTGCTGAGCGAGATCGAGGAGCTGCGGGTGGAAGTCGGCCGGCTGAAGGCCCGGCTGAACGAGGCCGAGGACCTGGCCGACACCGACCCGCTGACGCCGCTGCTGAACCGCAGGGCCTTTCTGCGCGAACTGCATCGGGTGCTGACCTTCGCCCAGCGCTACGGCGGCCCGGCCAGCCTGATCTATTTCGACCTGGATGGCTTCAAGGCCGTCAACGACCGGTTCGGCCACGCGGCCGGCGATATCGCCCTGAAGGCGGTGGCCGAGCGGCTGTCGGCGCAGGTGCGGGAGTCCGACGTAATCGGCCGCATCGGCGGCGACGAATTCGGCGTCATCCTGGTCCAGGCCGACCTCAGCGCGGCCCTGGCCAAGGCAGAGGCCCTGGCTGCGGCGGTGGAGGCCGAGCCGATCCAATGCGGCGAATGGCTCGCGCCGCTGAAGATCAGCTTCGGCGTTCGCCAGATCGAGGCCGGCGTGGGCGCCGAACAGATCCTCGCTGACGCCGACCAGGCCATGTACGCGCGCAAGCGGGCGAAATAGCCCGTGGATCAGCAGGTTTTAACGGCGGACCGGGAAGACGGCTTCGGCGCCTATAGCCTTGGCCATGACGACATCCTGGATCTTCCCCGGATCGTCGGCTTTTCGCGGATCGCCGGCAAGGACAAGGCGCTCCGAGCCGAGCTGATGACGGTGATGACCCTGCTGGGCCGCCATCCTCCGAAGGCTTTCGTGACGCTCGCGGCTCTGTATGAAGCCCTTCCCGGCCCGCCAGCCACACCCAGCGCGGCCGCCATCGAAAGCTTGCGCGATCTGTTCGTCAACGTCGTCGACCGCCGCCTGCAGAAGCTCTATCGCCGCCGTCTTTCGCGCCGCCCACCCGCGCCTGGCGCGCGCCATGTCGACAAGATCGCCTCGCTCGAGGCTGTGCGGGCCGAAGCCTTCGCGATCGCCCTATCCTACGACTGGGCCTGGCTGGCGCGTTGGCTGGATCTGGCGCGGATCGGCGACAGCGCCGAAGGCTGCCTGCGCCGGCTCTCGAACTTCGCGTTCGACGTCAAGCGGGTGAATTTCCGATTCACCTACCACTGCAATATCGCCTGCCGCCATTGCTACAACGACTCCGGCCCGGACCGGAAAGCCCAGCGGCTCGACCTTGCGCCCATGCTCGCCATCGTCGGGCAGATGCCCGCCGTCGGGATCGATGCGCTCAACCTGTCAGGCGGCGAACCCTTCCTCTATCCCGATGTTTTGGATGCGATGATCGCCGCCGGGCGCGGGGCGAGCCTGCGTGAGGTCAGCATCTTCTCGAACGGTTTCTGGGCCACCAGCGAGGCCAAGGCGCGCCAGACCCTGACGCGGCTGGCGGACGCCGGCTTCATGCAGGGGCCGGGCGACTATCTCAAACTCAGCTCGGGGGTCTATCATCAGGAATTCATCAATTTTGACCGGACCCTGATCGCCGCGCGAACCTATCACGCCATGTTCGGCCGCCGCATGAAGCTCGACGTCGAACTGCCGGCGGACAAGAAGAGCCTCGTCCGGGACTACGCGCGTCGGATCACCGCCGAGGGCGTGCGGGGAATGGTGGAAGTCGGGTTTCGCCCGATCGCGCCCCTGGGCCGGGCCGCCGACCTGGAGAGCGAGGAGTCCGCCCATGTCGACGCCCCGTGCCACGACATCAACCAGATCGTGTTCGACGCCGATGGGCTTGCACGCCCCTGCTGCGGATTGAACAACGAGAACCACGGCGTCGTCATCGGCGGCCTGGGGAAGCAGGACCTGCGCGCCCTGGTCAAAAGCATGCAGAACGATCCGGTTCTGCAATTTATCGCCCATAACCCGTTGGCGACGATCCGCGATCACATGGAAAACCCGCCGGCGCCGCTGCCGAACGCCAGCCCCTGCACCAGCTGCCAGGCGACGGTCGGCGCCCTGCGCGACAAGGCGCCGCTCCAGGCCAGGCTGTTTGACCGGCAGAAGCTCTATCCGTTTTGGTTCACCGGCGAACAGTTAGAATAACGCGCGGAGGCGAGAGGCTGGCTCGCGAGCAGCGAGGTCAGGACTGCCCGGTAATAATCGACGCGGCGGTGTGGGCGTCGGTGGGAAACTCGTTGGTGATTCTGTCCGCATCGCGAGCGTCCTCGGCCAAAATGACCAGCGGCGCCCGCCATGGCCTGCGCTGCGACGCAGGGTTGGTCTTGGTCTTCGGTTCGCGAGGCATGCCAAGAGTTTCCGGTTTGTAACTTAGGGTGAAAGCTTAGCAATAACAGGCAAGGCCTACAAGCCGCCGAGGCTGCGGTTCAGCTGTTGTCTCCCCGAAAATGCTCCAGCCATCGCGCCGACATGAAGGCGTTCACGGCTTGGCGCGTGTCATATTCGTTGCCGGACGCATGCTGGTCCGCGCTTCGCTGGGTGAGCATCTTCCGCATGCGCGGGAAATCGAAATAGGCCTTAAGCCGGCCCGCCGTCTCCATACGTTCGATCTCGGCGAGGATGCGCGGCGTGGCGCGGTTTGCCAGCGCCAGCATGCCCGGGGCCATGTCTTCGTTGCCGGGCCGGCGCTCCTGGAACCCCGGCGGATAGAGATCGGCCAGCGCCATGCGCGCAAGGTGGCGCGTGTGTCCGTTCTTGAACTCGAGCTCCTCGGGTATGGCCAGACCCAGCTCTACCACGCGCTTGTCATGGAAGGGTTCGGTGAACTTGAGACCAAAGGCCGAGGCCGGGACGGAGTAGCCGGCGCGCGGCTGGTTTTGCATTCGCTTGAGGAGTTGGAGCTTGCGCGCCGTGACGCTGTCGCCCGCGCGAGGGCCGCCGGCGCCGCGAGGGGCGATCTTGTCTCGGCGGGCCATCGCCAGGATATCCGCCGACACCGGCGTGGTGTGTCCAAAGGCGACCAATCCCGCTCGCAAGCGCTGCAAACGGGCGAAGAGGCCCACGCGAAGCCCCGGGACAATCACATTGCGCGCCAGGGTTTGTTTCCAGGTCTGGCCCAGATGTCGGCGTGTCGCGGCGAGTTCCGTCACGAACCTGCGCAGAAGCCCCCGCCGCAGAAGACGCACCAGCGCGTCGGCCCCGCGGGGATTGAGGGTGTAGTCGCCGCCGAAGCCGTCCATCACCACGCCGCCGCCAGCCGACGCGATCTCCTTCAGCATGGCGTCGACGATGCAGCGATAGTCCGTGGACGCGCCATCGTTCGACAGGAACGTTTGTTCCATACCCTCCAGAATATCCAGGCCTTCGCTGGTGACGTAGCGCACGTCGAGATGCGGCATGGCCCGCCGGCAGATTTCGACCCAGGGGCGCACCTGTTTGATCGTGCCGCGATAGTCCTCCGGCATCACCGACGAGACGGTAATCAGCTTGCCTCCGCGCGGGCCCAGCGCCGGGCCAGCCAGCGCGCAGATCGCGCCGGTGTCGAAACCGCCGCTCATGAAAATGCCCGCCGGCGCGGTCGCACGTCGCAGGCGGCAAGCGACCGCTTCTCCCAGCACCCGGCGATAGGCGGCGATATAATAGGCCTCGTCACGACCGACGTGCGCGGGATCAGCGTGGGGCTCCCAATAGCGGCGCGTGGTGAGCGCCCCGGATGCATTGACGGTCAGGAGCGTGCCGCCGAGCAGCGCCTTGACCCCCTCAAACTCGGTCTCGCCGGAGATCGAGACAGGCTGCATCAGCAGGCGATGGATAAACCCCTCTTCGCGCAGGGTCCGGGGGACGTCCGGCAGCGCCCACAGTCCCTTGATTTCGCTGGCGAAGGCGATGAAGCCGTCGCCCATATAGTAGTAGAGGTTGCGCTGGCCCATATGGTCCCGCGCCAGGGTCAGGGTCTGCTTCGCCGCGTCCCATAAGGCGATGACGAAATCGCCGACCAGGCGGTCGACCCCATCCATGCCCCAGGCCCGGACGGCGGCGAAGGCTAGGTCGCTGTCGGCCATCACGGACGCATCGCTATCCATGATGCCCAGCGCGGCGGCGATGTCCTCGCGATTGTCGATGCGGGCGTCGCACACGAAGATCGATCCCGCCCCGTCGTCACGCAGGGGCTGGCGGTCGTAACGGTCCTCCTGATTGATCCGCAGCAACAGGGCGCCCACGCCGATCGAGCCATCGCGCTCGATCTGCGCGCGATCAGGCCCCAGATGGGCGAGGGCGCGCTGCTGACGGTCCAGATCGCCCCTGGAGACCTCGGCGCCGTCGAAGCGAAAAATTCCGAAGATACCGCTCATCCAAAACATCCCCCGGCCCGCGCGTGTCTTTGCGTGATGCCGGAAGGCGGTGTCCAGAGCGCCTCTGTGTCGCGGCCTGGCCGGTCAGGCAATGATGTCCGGCGTCAGCCGGTCTTCCAGGGCGACGATCTCGTCCCGCAGCGCCAGCTTCTGGCGTTTCAGGCGGGCGACCTGCAACTGGTCCGGGATGGGGCCGACGGCCTGCAGGGCGGTGATGGAGTCGTCCAGGTCCTTGTGGCGCTGGCGCAGTTCGGCCAGGCGCATCTGGATCGCATCGTCATTGGCGGCGGCGGGCTGGTCAGACATGGACTGGCTTATCGCGCCTCAAACGAGTGTCTCTAGACCCCATAGTCTATCAAATCGCGAAGCGCTCGAAAATTGGCAGTAATGGCGCAAGGGCGGCCATGGGCGCGGGCCTTGACCACGCGGCCATGGCCGCCTCAAGCGCCTTGGCGACATCCAACCCACCCGAGGCGCCGCGCCTGGGGGTGGCGGCTTCCAGCGCCTCCAGCATGGTGCGCTCGGACGACAGTTCGACGGCCTTCACCTTCGATCGCAGTCGCTCCCGCCTGGCGTCGGCCAGCGGCGGCGAGGGGGCTTTCAACGTCCGCCGCGCGGTTCGCAGCGGGCCAGTGACCTCGGCTTCCCAGCGTCGCGCGAACCTGGCGGCCGCCGCCAGTTCCGCCTCGCTAACAGGGCGCCCATGCCGCGCCGCCCAGACCGCCCACAGCAGATAGGAAGCGCACTGGCCGTGGCTGTCCTGCAGATCGATCAGCCCCGCATCGACGCCCGGCTCGCCATGGATGGCGACGGCGAAGGCCCACAGCCTCACGCCTCGTCGCCAGTATCGGGACTCACGATCGGTCCCATATCCTCGCCCCACCGTTTCACCGGCGACCAGGACAGGCCGAACAGGTCCAGCGCCCGCCCCACCGACTGGTCCACCATCTCGGCGACGGATTGCGGCTTGGCGTAGAAGGCCGGCAAGGGCGGGGCGATGATCGCCCCCATCTCCGCCAGCCGCACCATGGTGCGCAGGTGACCCAGGTGGAACGGCGTCTCCCGCACCATCAGCACCAGGGTGCGGCGTTCCTTCAAGGTCACGTCGGCGGCCCGGGTCAAAAGGGTCGAGGTCACCCCGGTGGCGATCTCCGACATGGTCCGCACCGAACACGGAGCTATGATCATGCCCAGGGTCTGGAATGAGCCGGAGGCGATCGCGGCGCCGATGTCAGCCACCCGATGCGCCACGGCGGCCTTGGCGTTCAAGTCGGCCAGGGTCAGGCCGGTCTCCTGCGCCAGGGTCTGGACCGCGGACTTGGACGCCACCAGATGGCTCTCGACCCCCAGCTCCGCGCAGGCGTCCAGCACGCGCAGGCCGTAGGCCGCCCCCGAAGCCCCTGAAACCCCGACAATCAATCTGGGCGCGCCCGTTGCAGCCAAGCCTGTTCTCCACGCGGAATCGTCCGCACACGCCCGCGATTTTGGCGCCCCAATGTTAACGCTAGATCGCACCGGAATGTGATCTGACGACGCCGTCTCCCGGGTGTCTACTTCAATCGCCAACACAAAGGAGACGCAACCCATGGCGATCGAAGCCCGTATCCGCGAACTTGGCTCCAGGCACGAACATCTCGACCGCGCCATTCAGGAAGAAGCCAGTCGCCCAGCGACGGACGATATGCGTTTGCGAGAACTCAAGCGACGAAAGCTTAAGCTGAAGGAAGAGCTGGCGACCCTTCGCGGCGACCTGCACTAGCCGCTCAGCGGCGACCCATAACAACCCTCATCGGCTCGTCTCGCGTCCAGACCAACGCCTGGGCGCGAGGCCTGCTGACGTGTTCCCCGCCGACTCGGCGGATGAAGCACCCCGCGTTTTATTTTCCCGCGTTTTATTTCGCGGTGCAGCAATTTTGGTTGAACCCACCTGTCGTGTGCGCGACAGGGAAGGCGACGTCCAACCAGAGGAGCCCAGCATGGCTGGCAAGGTGCGTGCGGCCGCCGCCGAGGCGCTCGAAGGCGTGTTGTTCGACGGCATGACCATCATGGCCGGCGGCTTCGGCCTTTGCGGAATTCCCGAGAACCTGATCACCGCCATCCGTGACGCCGGCGTGAAGGATTTGACGGTCATCTCCAACAACTGCGGCGTCGACGGCTTCGGCCTTGGCCTGCTGTTGGGAAATGGCCAGATCAGGAAGATGATCTCC
>Ga0302314_10008729_pt1 | contig 18009 bp, 12 predicted proteins | sample III_Palsa_N2_3_FD_200533 | JGI IMG/M metagenome (GOLD analysis project Ga0302314, IMG submission 200533) | Peat permafrost microbial communities from Stordalen Mire near Abisko, Sweden - III_Palsa_N2_3 | ecosystem: Environmental > Terrestrial > Soil > Palsa > Peat permafrost | place: Sweden...
GTAGTAGGGGGTGCCTCTCGCGCAGGGGGCTCAGCCCGTGGGGTGGGCGAAGGCCTGGGCGATGACGGGGGAGACCAGTGCCGCCTGCCACGGCCTCGCGCCGTGCCCCCGGAGTGCCGAGGCCACGGCCTCCGCCGTGGCCTCGGTCGGCGGGGCCCAGGAGACCCTTCGGACCAGCTCGGGGGAGACCAGGTTCTCCTGCGGCAGGTTCAGGGTCTCCGCCAGCGCGGAGACCGCCTCCCTCGCTGCGGACAGCCGCGCCGCGGCGACCGGGTCCTTGTCGGACCACGAACGCGGCGGCGGCGGGCCGTCGTGCGGCGCGGTGGCCGGCGGCAGCTGGTTCTCGGGCACCGCCCGCGCGGCCTCGATCGCGGTCATCCACTGCTCCAGTGCCCTGCGGTGCACCCGCGGGCCCAGCCCTGGGAGGGCCTGCAGCGCATTGACGTTCAGCGGCATCGCCAGCGCGGCGGAGATGATCGCGGAGTCGGAGAGGATCCGCCCGGGGGAGATGTCCCGCTCCCGCGCGACCCGGTCGCGCAGCTCCCACAGCTCCCGCACCGCGGCCAGCTGACGTCGCCGCCGCACCTTGTGCACACCGGAGGTGCGCCGCCAGGGGTCCACCCGGGGCGGGGCCGGCGGCGCGGCCACGATCGCCGCGAACTCCTGCAGCGCCCACTCCAGCTTGCCCTGCGCGGCCAGCTCGGCCTCCAGCGCGTTCCGCAGGTCCACCAGGACCTCGACGTCCAGTGCCGCGTACCGCAGCCACGGCTCGGGCAGCGGACGGGTGGACCAGTCCACGGCCGAGTGCCCCTTCTCCAGGGTGAAGCCCAGGACGCTCTCCACCATCGGGCCGAGGCCGACCCGGGGGAAGCCGGCGATGCGTCCGGCCAGCTCGGTGTCGAACAGGGTCGTGGGGCGCATGCCGAGCTCGGACAGGCAGGGCAGGTCCTGGGTCGCGGCGTGCAGCACCCACTCGGTGTCGGCCAGGGCCTCTCCCAGCGACGACAGGTCGGGGCAGCCCACGGGGTCGATCAGGGTGCTGCCGGCGCCCTCCCGGCGCAGCTGCACGAGATAGGCGCGCTGCCCGTAGCGGTAGCCGGAGGCCCGCTCGGCGTCGATCGCCACCGGGCCCGTGCCCGCGGCGAAGCGCGACACTATCTCGGCGAGAGCGTTCGAGTCGGCGACGACGGGAGGGATGCCCTCCCTTGGTTCGAGCAGCGGGACCGGGCCGCTTGCTTCGGGGGCGTCGGCGGTGTCGGAGATGGCTTCGCGGGCGTCGGTCACGCCCCAAGACTACGCCCGCGCATGCGGGGGGTAAGGACGTGCACGGGCGAGGTGAGCAGGGCTGCGCCCCACCGTCCGAAGAGGAACGTTCCCTCGCACGGCGGGACGCGGATCGTGCTAGTGGATGATCCCTGTGCGCAGCGCCACCGCCACCATGCCCGCGCGGTCGCCGGTTCCGAGCTTGCGGGCGATCCTGGCGAGGTGGCTCTTGACGGTCAGCGCCGACAGGCCCATGGCGACGCCGATCGCCTTGTTCGACTGACCCTCCGCGACGAGGCGCAGCACCTCCACTTCGCGGCCCGACAGCTCCCGGTAGGCGGGGGCCGACGCGGCCCCGGGCGCTCCGGGTGCGCCGACCGGGACGCCGGGGGCTCCCGGGGCTCCGGGGCGGCGCAGCTGGCCGTTCATGGGGCGGCCGCCCATCGGGTTCATGCCGTTCAGGCCGGGCCGCTGCTGCATGCCGGTGTTCATCCGGGTGCCGGTGACCACGTAGCCCTTGACGCCGCTGGCGAGGGCGCTGCGGACGGCGCCGATGTCGTCCGCGGCGGAGAGTGCCAGGCCGTTGGGCCAGCCCGCCGCACGGGTCTCGGCGAGGATGGCGAGACCCGAGCCGTCCGGGAGGTGGACGTCGGCCACGCAGATGTCGCGCGGCGTACTGACGCGGGGCCGGGCTTCGGCGAGGGAGGACGCCTCGATCACGTCGCGAACGCCCAGTGCCCACAGATGGCGGGTGACGGTGCTGCGGCCCGGCGGGCCCGCGACGACCACCATGGCAGTGGGCTTGGTCGGACGGTAGGCGACCAGGTTTGCGGGGTGCTCGAGAAGTACAGACACCAGGCCTCCTGGGGGGATGGCGCGGGGACCCGGGGAGACACAGATGGGGAGGGTCCTCGTGTGGAAAGGGTCACTGACTGCTTCGGCACGATCGGTGCCCGGCTTTAGCGAAAGATCACGATTGAGTGAGTTGAAGCGGGGCAATTCGTGCATTGTGGACTACACGACTGAGCGTAATTCACCTATAAGTGATCAAAAGCGATCGACGCGCCGCAGCGGGGGTTGACTGACAGTCACTCTCTGCAGTGCGTCAGTGCTGGCGGCGGCGGGCCGGCAGCGGCACGGTCAGGCCCGGCGCCGAGTCCGGCTGGTGCGGGGGCAGCCCCGCGCACAGGCACAGCAGTTCGCACCAGGCCCGCAGGTGCCCGGCGAAGTCCGCGCCGGAGGACACCACCGGCGTCCAGGAGGCGCGGATCTCGATGTCGGTGGTGCTCGGGCGCTCCGAGAGCCCGCCGAAGAACTGGGACGAGCAGCGCGACACCGTGCCGCTGGGCTCGACGCAGCGGACGCCCTGCTGCGACAGCGAGTCCATCAGCCAGGACCAGCCGACCTCGGACAGCAGCGGGTCGTGCGCCATCTCCGGCTCCAGCTCGGCGCGGCCCAGGGTCACCACCCGGAACTCGCCCTGCCAGGCCTCGTGCCCGGCCGGATCGTGCAGCAGCACCAGCCGTCCGTCCGCCAGCTCCTCGCCGTCGACCTCGACCGTGGCCGTCAGCGCGAAGGCGTGCGGGGCGAGCTTGCGCGGCGCCGGAGTGTCGCCGATCACCACCTCGGGGCGCAGTCGTGCCGCCCGCAGGGCGTCCACAGCCTCCCGGAAGGCCGACGGAACGCCGGGCGCTCCGTCCTCTTTCGCGGGGTGCCCGCTGACCGCTGCCATGCCGGAAGACTAAGACGCGGGCACCTTCCCGTGGCGGAGGCACCACGGCGGGTCTCTGGGAGGAGAGGGCCCATGCGAAGATTTCCCTCAGCTTCGCCCCGTCGAGCCTGCGCGCAGAACCTGAACCACCACCGGTTCACGCAGGGGTAAGGGGAGTCGCTCCCCGGAAAATTGGAGCACCCGTGAGCGAGACCACAGTGTTGAAAGACTCCGCGTTCCTGCGGGCCTGCCGCGGCGAGGCGGTGCCGCACACCCCGGTGTGGTTCATGCGGCAGGCCGGGCGCTCGCTGCCCGAGTACCTGAAGATCCGCGAGGGCATCGCCATGCTGGACTCCTGCATGATGCCGGAGCTGGTCAAGGAGATCACCCTGCAGCCGGTGCGCCGCCACAACGTGGACGCCGCGATCTACTTCAGCGACATCGTGGTCCCGCTGAAGGCCGTGGGCGTGGACCTCGACATCAAGCCCGGCATCGGCCCGGTCGTCGCCAACCCGATCCGCAGCCGCGCGGACCTGGAGCAGCTGCGCCCGCTGGAGCCCTCCGACGTCTGGTACGTCACCGAGGCCATGGGCCTGCTCACCGCCGAGCTCGGCGCCAAGCCGCTGATCGGCTTCGCCGGCGCCCCCTACACCCTCGCCAGCTACATGATCGAGGGCGGGCCGTCGAAGAACCACGAGCACACCAAGGCGCTGATGTACGGCGACCCCGAGCTCTGGCACGACCTGCTGGACCGGCTCGCCGACATCACCGCGGCCTTCCTCCAGGTGCAGATCGCGGCCGGAGCCTCGGCCGTGCAGCTGTTCGACTCCTGGGTGGGCGCGCTCTCCCCCGACGACTACAAGCGCCACGTCATGCCGCACAGCACCAAGGTCTTCGACGCGGTGGCCGGCCTCGGCGTGCCGCGCATCCACTTCGGTGTGGGCACCGGCGAGCTGCTCGGCCTGATGGGCGACGCCGGCGCGGACGTGGTGGGCGTGGACTGGCGGGTCCCCCTGGACGAGGCCGCGCGCCGGGTCGCCCCCGGCAAGGCCCTCCAGGGCAACCTGGACCCGACGATCCTGTTCGCCCCGGAGGCGGCGGTGCGCGCCAAGACCGAGGAGGTCCTGGCGGCAGCGGAGGCGTCCGGTCGCGGGCACGTCTTCAACCTCGGCCACGGCGTCCTGCCCAGCACCGACCCGGACACGCTGACCCGCCTGGTCGCCCACGTCCACGAGCGCACCCAGCGCTGACCCGGGGCCGGTACGGACCCTAGTCGGCCGGCGGCGCCTGCGGGTCGGGTGCCGCCGGGCCGCCGCGCCGGTAGCGGCGGGTGAGCAGCAGGAGCAGCCAGCCCAGCGGCAGCAGCACCACTGCGAACGGCAGCACGGCGGCGAGGACGATCAGCAGTCCGCGGAACGCCAGGTAGAGCCCGTGCCAGCCGTCCTTGAACGCGCCCCACACGGCCGCCCCGGCGCCCTGGGCCTTCTTCACCACGGCCCGGGGGGCCGCCGCCGGGCTCGCCTGCTGGTACACCTGCACGGTCACGGTCGACATCGAGGTCTCCGACTGCAGGGCCTGCTGCTGGGCCTCCAGCGACTCCAGCGCGGACTCCCGCTGTGTCAGCGCGGACTCCAGGCTGATGACCGCGTCGATGCCGGTGGCCTGGTTCATCAGCGCCCGCACCCGGTCCACGCTGGTCTGCTCGGTCTTCAGTCTGCTGGCCACGTCCACGACCTGCTGGGTGACGTCCTGGGTGGAGCGCTCCTGGTCCAGCACCGTGCCCAGGCCCAGCAGCTGCTGGTAGTCGCCGGCGTAGGAGGCGACCGGGATGCGCACCACCAGCTGGGCCGCCTCCCCACCGACGCCGGAGGGCACGGGCAGCGTCTGGACCGGCGCCGCCGTGCTGTCCGAACCCGAGGAGGCGGGGGAGTAGAGGTTCAGCTCGTCGGCGGTGCCGGTCACCTCCGAGTCGATGTAGCCGCCGGACGAGGCGACCAGGCTGGTCACCCGCGCGACCACCGAGTTCACCGCGGGCGTGCGCAGCTGGAGTTCGCCGGTGTAGATCAGTGAGCGCCCGGTCGGGGGGAGGGTGAGCGAGAGGACGGTCCCCGAGGAGCCGGTCGCGCCCGACGAACCCGTCGCCGCCTTCGGGGGCGCCGCGACGCCCGGCGCCGCGACAGCGTGTCCCGCGCCCGCCGAGACGCCGTTGCTGTTGCTGCCGTCCGCCACCCCGCAGCCGCTGAGGGCCAGGACGGAGAGCAGGGCCGCCGCCCCCAGCGCCGCCGCCCGTCTTGGACGGGATCCCACCGTGCTCGACCGCGACATCGTCATCCCCGCTCTCCTCGGTCATCTGCCGGGAGTTGGACCCGGCGGGCCGGGTACCGGTTCCCGACGCACCGTCAAGAACCGGTCACGATAAGGCGTCGGTAAGGTCGGTAAGGGCCGGGAGAGTGGGCCCGCGGCCGTGTGCAAGAGTGAGGAACATGCACACCAGCACTTCCGCGCCGTCGCTCCCGCAGGTCCTGGTCGTCGGCGGCGGCATCGCCGGACTCGCCGCCGCCGCACGCCTCAGCGGGGCGGACGGCAGCACACCCACCGCCAGGGTCACCCTGGTGGAGGCCGGGCCCCGGCTCGGCGGAAAGCTGTACGCGTCCGAGCTGGAGGGCATCCCGGTCGACCTCGGCGCGGAGTCCTTCCTCGCCCGGCGCCCGGAGGCCCTCGCGCTGGCCCGCGCGGTCGGGCTCGGCGGGGCGCTGCAGCCCCCCGCCACCGCCAAGGCCGCGATCTGGACCAGGGGCGGCCTGCGCCCCATGCCCGGCGGACACCTCATGGGCGTGCCCTGGGACCTGGACGCGCTCGCGGCGTCCGGGGTGGTCTCCGCCGAGGGCCTGGCACGGATCGCCGAGGACCGGACCATGCCCGCCACCGAGGTCGGCGACGACGTCTCGGTGGGCGACTACGTCGCCGCCCGGCTCGGCCCCGAGGTGGTGGACCGGCTGGTCGAACCGCTGCTCGGCGGCGTCTACGCCGGGCACGCCCACAACATCTCCATGCGCGCCGCCGTACCCCAGCTGCTGGCGGTGGCGCAGCGCAGCGGCTCGCTGGTCGAGGGCGTGCGCGAACTGCTGGCCGCCGTCCCGGCCAACCCCGCCCCGGTCTTCAACGGCATCGACGGCGGGATCGGCCGGCTGCCGGTCGCCGTCGCGGCCGCCTGCCGTGCCGCCGGGGCCGAGCTGCGCACCGGCACGCCGGTGCGTGCGCTGCGCCGGACGCCGGACGGGTGGCGCTGCCTGGTGGGCGACGAGGAGCTGGCCGCCGACGCGGTGGTGCTGGCCGTCCCCGCGCCCGCCGCCGCGGCCCTGCTCGCCGCCTCGTCGCCGACGGCCGCCGCCGAGCTGGCCGAGGTCGAGTACGCGAGCATGGCGCTGGTCACCCTCGCCTTCCGCCGCTCGGAGCTGGGAGAACTGAACGGCAGCGGCTTCCTGGTGCCGCCCGTCGACGGGCGCAACGTCAAGGCGTCGACCTTCTCCAGCAACAAGTGGCGCTGGCTCGCCGAGGCCGCGCCCGACAGCTTTGTGCTGCGCACCTCGGTGGGCCGCCACCGCGAGGACCAGGACCTCGACCTGGACGACGCCGACCTGGTCGCCCGCTCCCTCGGCGACCTCCGCGCGGCGGCCGGGATCACCGCCGTCCCCTTCGCCGGCACGGTGACCCGCTGGCGCGGCGGCCTGCCGCAGTACCCGGTCGGGCACCTCGACCGGGTGGCCCGTATCGAGAAGCTGGTCGCCGAGCTCCCGGGGCTGGCCCTGTGCGGAGCCGCCTTCCAGGGCGTCGGCATCCCCGCCTGCATCGCGAGCGCCTGGCGGGCGGCGGACCTGGTGCAGGGAGCACTTCGCACGGAAGGGACAATGAACGCATGACCGAGAGCACTGAAACTGAGCCGAAGAAGGCACGCGACCTCAACAAGGTCATCCGCTACACCCTGTGGTCGGTCTTCCGGCTCAAGGACGTCCTGCCGGAGGACCGCAGCGCCCACGCCGCCGAGGTCGAGGAGCTGTTCGCGCAGCTCGCCGAGAAGGACGTCACCGTCCGCGGGACCTACGACGTCTCCGGTCTGCGCGCCGACGCGGACCTGATGATCTGGTGGCACGCCGAGAACAGCGACGACCTGCAGGAGGCGTACAACCGCTTCCGGCGGACCCGTCTCGGCCGCGCCCTGGAGCCGGTCTGGTCGAACATGGCGCTGCACCGCCCCGCCGAGTTCAACAAGTCGCACATCCCGGCGTTCCTCGCCGACGAGACGCCCCGTGACTACATCTGCGTGTACCCCTTCGTCCGCTCCTACGAGTGGTACCTGCTGGAGGACGCCGAGCGCCGCCGGCTGCTCATGGAGCACGGCATGCTGGCCCGGGGCTACCCCGACGTCCGCGCCAACACCGTGGCCTCGTTCGCCCTGGGCGACTACGAGTGGCTGCTGGCGTTCGAGGCCAACGACCTCTACCGGATCGTCGACCTGATGCGCGACCTGCGGGCCTCCGAGACCCGCCGGCACGTCCGCGAGGAGGTCCCCTTCTTCACCGGCCGCCGTCGGCCGATCAGCGAGCTGCTCGCCGGACTGGCCTGAGCAGTCTCCGCAGTCTGAGCACCCGCCGCTCCCCCGTTCCGGTGAACGGGGGAGCGGTCTGCTGTCCGGGTGGGCCGGCCACGGCGTTCGACAGGATCGACACCAGGACGCCGGCGACGAACAGGATGAGCGGCCACAGCAGCGGCGGGGAGGACTGGGCGGCGGAGCCGCCGATGCTCGCCGCGGACCAGATGATCGTCGCCACGGTGCCCAGGAGCAGATTGGTCAGCAGGGCCGCGGCCATCAGCCGGTTGGCGATCCGCATCCGGCGCCGGGCCCTCGGCCGCACCGCTCTTCGCGCCTGCCCCGCGCACCACAGCTGGTTCACCGAGGCGGGGACCAGCAGCGCGATCGCGGTCACGGACTCGGGGCCGAGGTTCACGACGCACCTCCACTCCAACCGGAAAAGCAGATGGAGCCGGGTCCCCCGCTCCCGGCTCCATGATGCTGAGCATGTCTCGCCCGGAGCGGCGGCGGAAGAGGCGGACCACATTCTCAGAGCTAGATTTGAGCTTCCCGGAGAACGTTTGTGCGAGTTGCTCGGCTTGCCCCATTCTGTTCCCGGCCCCGCCCCCGTTCCCCCGCGTTCCGCCCCAGTTCGGGCGGCGTGGGGGATTCAATGGTTCACCTCATGGTTTTCCGGTGCGAGGGTTTCTGATGTTTTGTCAGCACTCTTGTTCCAATAAGTAAAACCTGTGCTGCCGCATGTATGGCGCGGTCCACCTCCCTCCGCTACTTTTCCACGCAGCCGCATATCGCGGGGGGTTTGGCATGTACTGGCCATTGTATTGTTCGTTCGATTGTTGAACGGAGAGCGGCGCGTACCTGCAGTGCGGCCGAGTCAGGTCGTCCGCACCGGCAAACCCTCACTTCGTTGTGGGACGGACCGAAGATGATCTCCATCAGATCGGGCAGTAGACCGCTCAGAACGTTCAGGACCCTCACCTCTGTGGCCGCAGCCCTGGCCGTGAGCCTCGGGCTGGCACTCACCAACGCCGCGCCCGCACTGGCGAGCAGCACCGCGTCCGACGGCCCCGGCTCGACGCCGTACTGGAACGAGGACGGAGGGGTCCAGGGCTTCGCCACCGCCCTGAACTCCGCCTCGAAGGTCTGGTACACCCTCGCCGACGGCGCGCTGCAGAACGTCTACTATCCGGAGACCGACGAGCCGGACACCTACGGCCTGCAGTACTACGTCACCGACGGGTCCACCTTCACCGACAGCGAGACCGCGAACACCACCCACGCGATCTCGCTGGCCGACCCGACCTCGCTGACCTGGACGCAGACCAACACCGCGACCAACGGCGACTTCACCATCACCAAGACCTATGTGGCGGACCCGGCCAGGTCGGTGATCCTGGTGAACACCACCTTCACCAACAACACCTCCACCCCGCTCCACCTCTACGCCGACTACCAGCCGTACCTGGCCAACCAGGGCGACGGCAACACCGGCAGCACCGACACCGCCTCGGGCGACCTGGTCGCCGCGAACGGCTCGGTGGCCAGCGCCATGTCCGCGTCCACCGGCTTCACCGCAAGCAGCACCGGCTTCGTCGGCACCAGCACCGGCGGCGCCACCCAGCTGAACAGCAGCCACGACCTGGCGACCCAGTACTCCGGCGTCTCCGCGAGTGGCCACATCGACCAGACCGCGCAGATTCCGGTCAGCTCCTCCGGGTCGACCACCTTCACCCTGGCGCTGGCCTTCGACTCCACCGAGGCTGCCGCGGTCACCGACGCCGCGGCCTCGCTGAGCACCGGCTTCAGCTCTGCCGAGAGCTCGTACGAGGCAGGCTGGCACTCCTGGACGGCGGGCCTGGACAAGCCTCCGGCCTCGGTCTCCTCCAGTCCGGCCCTGCTGAACCAGTACGAGGTCTCGCTGATGGAGGTGAAGGCCGACGAGGACAAGACCTACCCGGGGGCCTTCGTCGCCGCGCCCAGCGTCCCCTGGGGCGGGAGCGTCAGCGCGGCCGGTGCCGGGGCGCACGGCTACCACCTGGTGTGGACCCGTGACGAGTACGAGATGGCCACCTCGCTGATGTCGGCCGGCGACACCGCCGACGCCAAGGCGGCGCTGGCGTACCTGCTCCAGTACGAGGTCACCTCCAGCGGCTACGTCAAGCAGAACAGCTGGCTCAACGGCAACGAGGAGTGGGGAGGCCAGCAGCTGGACGAGGTCGCCGACCCGATCATCCTCGCCTACCAGCTGGGCGTCACCGACGCGACCACCTGGGCCACCCTCAAGGAGGAGGCGAACTACCTCATCAGCAACGGTCCGGTGACCGGTGAGGAGCGCTGGGAGGAGATCGGCGGGTACTCGCCGTCGACCGTCGCGGCCGAGATCGCCGGCCTGGTCTGCGCCTCGGTGATCGCCACCGACAACGGCGACACCACCGACGCCGCCACCTACCTCTCCACCGCCAAGACCTGGGCCGCCGACGTCGACGGCTGGACCTACACCACCACCGGCTCCTACGGGAACGGCGACTACTTCCTGCGGATCACCCAGGACGGCAACCCCAACTCCGGCGCGAGCGTCTCGCTGGCCAACGGCGGCGGCACCTACGACGACCGCGACGTCACCGACGCGGGCTTCCTCGAGCTGGTCCGGCTCGGCATCAAGTCGGCCACCGCGACCGACATCACCAACTCGCTGACGGCCGTCGACGACACCATCAGGACCACCACCCCCGAGGGCCCGGTCTGGCACCGCTACAACCACGACGGCTACGGCGAGACCTCGACCGGCGCGGACTACACCGGCTCCGGCGTGGGCAACCCCTGGCCGGTGCTCACCGGTGAGCGCGGAGAGTACGACGTCGCGCTCGGCGACACCACCGACGCCCAGTCGATGCTGCAGACCATGCAGGGCGCGGCGACCGGCGACGGCCAGATCACCGAGCAGGTGTGGGGCAGCAGCACCCCCTCCTCCGTCAACGGCTGGACGCTGGGCCAGGCCGACAACTCCTCGGTCCCGTTGATGTGGGCGATGGGCCAGTACGTGCGCCTGGCCAACGACATCTCCAACGGCAGCGACCTGGACACCCCGAGCATCGTCTGCACCACCTTCGGCACCTGCGCGGCCGCCAAGCCGACCGTGCCGACCGGGCTGACCGTGACCGGCACCACGGCGACCACGGCCACCCTGTCGTGGACCGCCTCGGCCAACTCCCCTACCGGCTACAAGGTGTTCCGCAACGGCACCCAGGTGGGCACCAGCACGGGCACCAGCTACACGGACACCGACCTCACCGCCTCGACCGGCTACAGCTACACGGTCGAGGCCTACAACACGGCCGGTGCCTCGGCCGCGTCCAGCGCCGTGACCGCGACCACGGCGGCGCCGGGCGTCGCACCCAACGCCCCCACGGGCCTGGCCGTGGGCACCGCCACCACCTCGACCGTGCCGCTCAGCTGGACCGCGTCCACCACCGGCGGGAGCTACCCGGTCGCCGGCTACTACGTGCTGCGCAACGGCACCGGGGTGGGCACCACCACCGACACCTCCTGGACCGACACCGGCCTCGCGCCGGGCACCGCCTACACCTACAAGGTCGAGGCGTACGACACCGACGGCGATGTCTCGGCGGCGTCGGCCGCCGTCACCGGAACCACTGCCACGGGGTACACCGAGACGGTGAACGTGACCGTGCCGGTGAACACGGCGGCCGGCGGGGGCGGCGTCTACCTGGACGGCAACTTCTCCGTCCTCGGCGCCGGAGGCACGGACTGGGCGGCCTCGGGCATCGCGATGACCAAGGTCGACGACACCCACTACACGGCGACCGTCGCCGCCACCACGGAGGCGGCACTGTCCTACAAGTACGTGCTCGGCGCCTCATGGAGCAATGTGGAGAAGTCCGCGTCCTGCGCGGACATCGCCAACCGCTCCATGACGATCAGCGGCGGCACCGAGACCGACACCGTGCTCAACTGGGGCGGCCCCGCGACCTGCGGGAACGCCCAGGCGGTGATCGACGTGACGGTGCCCTCGTCCACGCCGAGCGGTGACACGGTCTACATCTCCGGCAACTTCTCGACGCTGGGTACCGGGATGTCCTCGTCCAACGACTGGCTGCCGGGCCTCTACCCGATGACCCGTACGGGCACGGACACCTGGCAGATCGACGTCCCGGCGGTGTCCGGCAGCGCCCTGCTCTACAAGTTCGACCTCAACGGCACCTGGACCAATGTGGAGGAGGGAAGCTCCTGCAGCTCTGTGAGCAACCGGAACTTCGCCTTCAACGGTGCCGACAGCTCCTACACCGCGAGTGACACCGTCACCGACTGGGCCGGACTCAACGGCTGCTGACGTCTGTCCGGACACTCCCGCGTGCGTGGACCGCAGCGTGCCGCTGCGGTCCACGCGCACACGTTCCGTGGCTCGGGCGCTTGAATATAGTTGCGCCTGCATTTAATGTATACGCATGATGACAGCGCCTCGAAGCTTTCTCTTCCTGCTCGCCAGCGGCCGTGACGGCGGCAACACCGAAACACTCGCGCGGGAGGCGGCCGCACACCTGCCGGAGCACACCGCGCAGCGCTGGCTCCGCCTCGCCGACCACCCGCTGCCCGCCTTCGAGGACATCCGCCACGCCGGGGAGGGGCCGCACCAGCCGTCCACGGACAACGAGCGGCTGCTCCTGGACGCCACCCTGGCCGCCACCGACATCGTCATCGCCTCCCCGGTGTACTGGTACAGCGTCAGCTCCAGCGCCAAGCTCTACCTCGACTACTGGTCCAACTGGCTGCGCATACCCGACCTCGGCTTCAAGGCGCGGATGGGCGAGAAGACCTACTGGTCGGTGAGCGCGCTCGCGGACGAGGACCCGGCCAAGGCGGAGCCGCTGCTCGGCACGCTGCGCCTGAGCGCCGAGTTCTTCGGCGCACGCTGGGGCGGAGGCCTCCTGGGCAACGGCAGCTGGCCCGGCGACGTCAGGGCCGACACCTCGGCCCTGGACCGAGCCCGCACCTTCTTCGCCGCCGAGCACAGTCTCGCGCCCGCCCTCAGCTGAGCCTGGCGTCGAAGGCCAGCGAGCGGGCCAACCCGTCCACCCGGTGCTCGGCCAGCCCTCGGGAGATGAACCAGGCGCCGACATTGCGGACGTCGCGCTCCAGGAAGTCGCGGCCGCGCGGGTTGGCGATGACATCGACGATCTGGGGCACGTCGATGACGACCAGTCGGCCCTCGTGGACCAGCAGGTTGTAGGCGGAGAGGTCGCCGTGGGCGTAGCCGGCCCGGGCGAACAGCGAGAGGTTGTGGGTGAGCTGCTCCCACAGGTCCTCCAGATCGGCGTCCTCGGCGCGGAGTTGCGCGAGCCGGGGCGCGGCGGCACCGGTCGACATGTCGCCGATGAACTCCATCAGGATCTCGGTGCCGATGATCTGCACCGGGTAGGGCACGGCGACGCCCGCCGACCACAGCTGCGACAGCGCCCCGAACTCGGCGGCGGCCCACTGCCCGGCGATGGCCTGCTTGCCGAAGTCGGTGCGCTTGGCCATGGCGCGGCTGATCCGGGACTCCTTGTGGGAGCGGCCCTCCAGATAGCCGGAGTCACGGTGGAACATCCGGTGCTGCCCGTCGCGGTAGCGCTTGACGGCCAGCAGGCTCCGCCGGTCGGTGCCGGGAACGGCGCGCTCCAGCAGGAAGACGTCGCCCTCCTTGCCGGTCTTGACGATGCCCAACTCGGTGTCGACCGCGCCCAGTTCGGTCACCACCCAGTCGGGGCGCGGCAGTGGCCCCTTCTCGGTCGGGGTCGACTGGTCCCAGCTGCTCCAGCGGTCGCCCTCGGGCGGACCGTCGGGTGCTGTGCTGCTGACGGAGGTCTGGATCTGGTCGTCGGTCTCGTACTCGGCGGCGAACTCCGTGAAGGCGAGGTATCCGTCGTACTCGGACTCTGCGTCGCGACGTCCGCGCCGCGCCGCGCCCTTGGGGCGCACACGGCTGAAGGACTCGCTGTCGGAGGAAAAGCGGTCACGCATGATGTGGGGACTCCTGTGGGAGGGCCCACCGGAGCGCGCAGTCAGCTCAGCCGGCAGGCAGGTAACGAGAGAGGGGTGAAGAGGCGTCTGGCGCGCAGGCGTACGCGCGCCGCGTGATGGCGGCAACCACGAAGACGCACCTCCTCTCTCGTCACGACCGGGCGGCCCATGGGCGCCCAGTGCTGCAGGAACGGGACAACCTTAGCGACCGTCCCGCAGAGCGCAACCGAATTAACGGCCACGTGCCCGCAGCAACGCGCTGCTGCTCAGCGCGCCGGCTGCGGGCACGGCGTTCAGACGAGGTGGATGTATGTGCCGGCATCGGTGGTGTCGGTGTACCAGCGATTGGGGGCCTGGTAGCTGAGGTACCAGGTGCCGCTGCCGGTGATCTTGACGTCGGTGGCGAAGTAGCCCTGGCCGTTGGTTCGGGCGGTGCCCATCGTGTAGGTGAGACTGGAGCCGTGGGGTCGGAAGAGGACGTCGACGATCGCGTCGGCGTGGGTGGTCCAGGCGCCGTAGCCCTGCTGCTGGAGATAGCCGGAGAAGCGGACGGCTTGACCTGTGTGTGCGGAGGTAGTGGCGGGGCCGCCGAGGAGGCGGCTCTGGTAGCGGAAGGTGTGGATGGTGTTGCTGGTGGCGCTCGCGTAGCCGGGAGTTGCGGGGGAGTACAGGCGCCAGTAGCCGTGGGGGTCGGACACCTGGTGGGTGACCGTGCTCCAGGCGGTGCTGCTGCGCGCGGGGAGGGTGGCGATGGTGGTCCAGCCGGTGCGGCCGTCGGACGACTGCTGCAGGTAGACGTGGCCGCCTGGGATGGTGCCGTTGCTGCTGCCGGTGCGCTGGGTGAACGTCAGGTTGTCGTGGGCGTCGACGGCGGCGTCGTTCAGCGCGAGGGTGAGCTGCTGGTTGACGGACGTGATGCTGTAACTGCTCTGGCTGGGGTCGAGGTACGAACTGTAGGAGGTGTAGACGGGCCAGGTGATGGGGCTGTCGGGCACAGCCATGGTGAAGTGGAAGCGGCCGGCTGCGTTGGTGTAGGACTGGGTGGCGGACCAGGTGCCGTTGCCGCCCAGGAACACGAAGCCGCCGGACACGGGGTGCCAGCCGGTGGTGTCCTGGTACTCGAGGGTGCCGGAGACGGTGACGTCCGTACCGGCGGTGGCCCCGGCGGTTGTGCTGTTGTCGAGGACGATCCGGGTGGACTGGTCGGCGGCGATCGGGACCGTGGTCGTCGGTCCGGCGACGGTGTCGATGTCGCAGCCGGGGCAGGGATAGCCGGGGAGTTCGGCCTGGAGGCTGATGGGCTCGGACCCGGTCGTTTCGGGGATGGGCTGGAAGGACACACTCCAACTGCCGTCGGCCGCGATGGACTGGGTGGTGCCGTTGTCGGCGGAGTCCTGGGGCAGCCCGCCGTTGATCTCCACGGATACCGGGCCGGTCCAGGGGGTTCCGGTGTCGCCGGTATTGGGGTCGTAGGTGGTGAGGCGGCCGGTGGCCGTCTCGATGGGGTTCATGTAACTCAGCAGGCCGGCACTGAACGCGGTGTCGTGAAAGACCGGCAGCGGCTTGAAGGGCATCGGGTTCCCACCGAGGCTTGCCACAGGGCTTGCCGTGCCGTCGGGGGCGAATGTCTGGTAGGAGAGCCAGTAGACGCCGTACGGGAGGTTGAGCGGGGCGGTGGTCTGCCAACTGCCGTCGGCAGCAGGCTGGGTGACGGTGAATACGACCTCCGGGCCGACCCCGCCGCCGGCGTAGGCCTGTTGGACGATCAGGTTCATCTTGGCCACGTCGCCGCTGGCGGTGGCGCGCAGCACGACGCCGTGGTCGGTGTTGACGTATCCCATGGACACGACGACCGGGGCTACGTCTGCAGTCGCGGTACTCGTGCTGGTTGGGCTGCTGGTGGCGGCGGATGCCGTGGCGATCGGTAGCAGCAGTGCGGCGGCGACCAGTGCTGTGGTGGTCGCAGCAGGAAGGGCAGTACGGCGTCGCAAGGGGGCTCCCGGGTGCCGGCGCCCTATGGGCGCACGTCTTCAAAGGTCGGAGATGGGGTGGGGCCGGACGCAGTCCGCAGTTCTGGTGCCTGCGGGACCGCGTCCGGCCGGAGTGGGGGCAGGCTACTGGCCGTTCCAGTCGCCGGTGATGGGGGTGTCGGTGGTGATGCCGAACGCGGTGGTCTGGTTCGTCACCCCGCTGGTGAGGGAGTTGTCGAGATTGAAGCTGTAGTCGCCGGAGCGCCAGATGCCGATGGTGTCGATGCCCTGGCCGATCCAGTCGCCGGTGATGGGGGTGTCGCCCGAGTCGCCGTAGGCCTGGGTGTACTCGGCGGTGTTGTCGTCCAGGGACTGGGCGAGGATGAACTGCGCGGTGCTGGGCCGGTAGAGGCCGACGCTGTCGATGCCGGTGTTGTTCCAGTCACCGACCAGGGGTTGGTCGCCGGTGTCGCCGAACCACACGACGTGGTCGACTTTGGGCGCCGTCAGCGAGTCGTCGAGGTAGAAGTGCGCGTTGCTGGGTCGGTAGACCCCGATGGTGTCGATACCGCTGCCGTTCCAGTCGCCGACCACCGGGATGTCTCCAGAGTCACCGAGGCGGATGGTGTAGTCGATCTCGGAGACGGTGTTGGAGTCGTCGAGGTAGAAGGTCTGGTTGCTGGGTCGGTAGACCCCGACGCCGTCGACCCCGGTGCCGCTCCAGTCGCCCACCAGGGGGATGTCGCCGGCCTGGCCGAACTGCAGGGTGTGGTCGACGGTTGTGCTGTTGTTGGCCGTGTCGAAGATGAAAGTGTTGGTGCTGGCCCGGTACAGGCCGATCGTGCTGGTGGGGTAGATCGGCTTGACGCCTTCGAGGGTTTGGATGCCGCTGGCCCAGCCGACGGTACTGACCGGGACGGGGGTGTCGAGAGTGATGCTGCCCGCGTTGACGGCGGTGGGGATCTCGTAGAGCCGACCGGTCCGGTTGGTGGCCCACAGGGTGGGGGTGGTGCCGTCCTCGGGGCCGTCGCTGGTGATCGACGGGTACTGGCCGACACGGAAGCCGCTGTTGGCGATCACGTCCGGGGTCGGTGGAGTGGTGAGGCCCTGCCAGGTCTCAATGCTCTGGTACTGGTCCAGGGCACCGGTGCTGGTGTCGCGCACCCACAGCGCCGGGGCGCCGTTGACGAGCCCGGGGGATATCAGGGTGACGTGGGACCAGTAGCTTCCGGTGGCCAGAAGTGTGGCGGAGTTGAAGGTGCTGCCGACCGCTGTGTACATCCACAGGGTCTGGACGCCGTTGTCGTCCTCCAGCGTGACCAGTGCGGGCTTGCTGTTGGTGGCCGAGGTGGCCGGTAGGACCACGGCCTGCTCGACGGAGGACCAGTCGTTGGCGTTGTAGTTGGTGGTGTCGCCAGTGGTCTTGGTGGGCCGCTGTTGGCCGGCTCCCAAGGTCCAACCGTTGGTGGGGTTGCAATTGTCGTTGTCGGTCGCCATGTGGAGGCTGCCGGCCTGGATGATGACGAGGTCGTCGCACGTCTGTCCGGTGAAGGAGCCCTGGTGGGCGACCAGGGCACCGGTGAAGCTCGTGCCGTTGGGCGCCTGGGTCGGCTTGAGCATGACGACGCCGCCGTAGGGGTTGCCGGTGATGCCGTTCGGGCTGTTGGCGAAAGGGTCGCTGTAGTAGCGGATGGCGCCCGAGGCGTCGATGGTGGCGAGGTCCGGCTTGCCGTCGCCGTCCAGGTCGCCAGCCGTGCCCGGGGTGAAGGTGCCGTCAGCGACGTAGTAGTCGTAGTGCTGCGGTGCGGACACGTTGCCGGCGTTGTCGACCGTGTCGTACCAGACGACGTGGGTGCCCCAGTTCGTGGCAGGCAGGGTGATCGTGGCGGTACTGGCATTGACGGTCTGCTCGCCGCCGCCTCCGCTGTCGACCGAGGTGCCGTCGATGTTGTAGTTGATCGCCGCGACGCCGGAGGGGTTGGTGCCGGGGTCGGTCGCAGTGAGGCTGAGTGTGCCGGTGCTGCCCACAGAGGTGGGAGCGGTGGTCGCGGTCGTGTTGACGGAGACGGTGGGCGGGGTGAAGTCGGTGCGGAACCAGCAGGACGCGCCGGAGGGGGCTGCTCCGCTGCTGTAGGTGTTGTTGTCGCTTCCGGCGTACACCTGCCACTGGTACTCATCGCCGTCGGCGAGAGTGGGAAGGGCAGGGGAGGTGACCGGTGTGGGCGTGCTCGTGGCGGTGATGGTGGGGCCGCCGAGGTTGGTCCAGCTGGTGTTGCCGATCTTCTGGTACCAGAACTGCGCGTCCTCGCTGTAGCCGTAGTCGGGACCGGTCAGTGAGGCGCCGAGGGTGACGGTGTCGGCGTCGTTCTTGTTGATCCAGGTACCGGGTGCGGTGGTGTTGCAGGCGGTGGTGGTGCCGGTGTTGTTGATGGACAGGTTGGTCGGCAGGTTCG
>Ga0302314_10008730_pt1 | contig 18007 bp, 14 predicted proteins | sample III_Palsa_N2_3_FD_200533 | JGI IMG/M metagenome (GOLD analysis project Ga0302314, IMG submission 200533) | Peat permafrost microbial communities from Stordalen Mire near Abisko, Sweden - III_Palsa_N2_3 | ecosystem: Environmental > Terrestrial > Soil > Palsa > Peat permafrost | place: Sweden...
CGCGAGTCGCGGAAAGCCTGCCGGCAGGTTGCCTTCTCCGTCAGGGCCATGGCAGGCCTGGCACGCCACGACGCTGGGCGGCAGGCCCCGGGTCGCGATCGCATGCGCGTCCGCCGGGACGGTTTCCCCGTGGACGATAGCGGCTTGCATCGCACTGAAGAGCACGAGGCCAAGGCGGACGGATCGAATGACGGGGCGCATCGGTTCCTTCCAGGGTCGGGCGGACGCGAGTGCGTCGAATGGAAAGCGTGACGAACATCGACGATACCGCTCGGCTACCAACGGTTCGTGAGGGCGGCCCTGGCGACCGGATTGTCTGACGGCATCTTGACGGATCGCTTGTCGCCGAGCAAGGATCCACGGAGTCCTTCGCCGAGCTGCCGGCAACCCCTGTGTCGCTGGCATTTTGGAAGTTCGTTCTCCCGCTAGTAGCGGCGGCCGCGCCGTCGGTACATGGAACCGACGGCAAGCAGTCCTGCCGCCAGCATCGCCGCGTCTGCGGGCTCCGACACCGCGGCGACCGGGGTGCCCGAGCTCGCAAACGACGATACGTAGCCACTGAACAGGCCGCCGACAGGGGCCGCGGTGTCGTTTTCGTAGCGCAGGCTCACGAATGTCGTCTCCGTATCGCTGACCGCACCCAAGCCGCCGAAGGCGAACGCATTGAAATTGACGTATGCCCATTGAGGGCCGGTGCCCTCGCTGTCGCCGATCGCCATCAGGACGCCGCTGTCGGCCGATTCGAGTGGGTTTGCGCCTGTGGAGGAGGCCGACGCTCGCACACTCGCCGAGATCGTCATTTCCGTCCACGGCGCCAGAGTGAAGGACGCAGTGGAGACGTTGTTGACGAGCCCGATGGTCCCCTGGGCTACCGAGTGGGAGACCAGGCTACTGGCGTAAGCCGATGTCTGCACCGTGGCGCCAGCTCCGAACACGTTGCCTGCCAATGCAGCCGCGCTCCCGGCGAACGGGTCGGTCGATGCGGTGGTCATGGCCGCCCCGAAGGGCTGGCCGCTGGAAGCAAAACGATGTCTGTCGGTCAACGGGTCGCCGGAAGAGCTGTCGCATTCCGCTGTGCTTCCGACGACGCTGGCGAAGCTTGCAGCCGGCGCCGCTCCTGGTGCGAGCGCACTGAAATCGATACGAAAATCCGCCACCGTGATTTGTGTCGCGACGCTGGCCCAGGCACCGGAAACCACCGTGCAGGCCATCGCCGCCGCCAGGCCCCGGATGAAACGCGGTCTCATTTTCAAAGAGCCCATGATTTTCGTTCTCTGAGCTGAGCAAGCTGCGCCTGGTTGGCATGGACCGACCCCGAGCCGAGGTGGGCGGGCTGCGCCCGCTCGGCGGTCGCGGCATGTCCTGCTCCGGTACCTCGACGGCGGACGCTGCAGCCAGCATCGAACGCGCCGAGGTAAGCCGCTGCGGCAGCGGCAGCGGCCCTGCGACCCTTGCGGGCGTCCGCGACGCAGTCAGTTGCGGTCGGCGCGCGGCTGCAGCGACGCGCCCGCGTTGCTGGTCGAGGCGTCGGCCGCGGGAGCAGGGCTCGACGTGTCGGCGACCGGCGCCGCGGTGGTGGTGCTGGTGCTGCTGGTCGTGTCCGTTGTCGCCGGGGCGCTCATTGTCGTGGTCAGCTTCGGATCGGCTCCCAGGCTGCCGTCACGTTTCAACGGTGCGCCGGGTGGGGTGCCGAAGTTTGCGGTGTCTGAACGGGCGTCGCTGTTGGTCGAGCTGTCCTGCGCTATGGCGACCCCGCCGGCGATGCTCAAGGCGCCGAGCGCGGCCGCGGCCAGTTTCGTGATCGAGTTCATTTGGATCTCCTGTCGGGTTGCTTGGGTCCACCGGTGGTGGATGGACAGATCTCGGCAAGAGAGATGCCCCGACGGCAGCGAGTGCTGTTCGTTGACAGCAAGGTCTGGGGCCCGCTCGCCTGTGAGGCGCAATATCCCAGCCTACGTTGACCCACTCGAACGGGGCCATGGTTCTTGAAGCTGCAGCATTGGCCGACGCTGGTGAGGCTCGACAGCGAGGACGGCGCAAGGCCGCCCGCTGGTTGATCAAGGGCGCGGATCCAATGTGTCGATGACGCGAATCCCGGCCGCCCACGCACGCGCCGTCAGCCGCCGCGCTCGATGTCGACGACGTGCTCGTCCGTCAGCGCCGCCGGCGCCACCTGCTTGCTGCCGATCTCGATGCGCAGGTTGCCCAGGCCGAGGGCGCTGGCGACGCCCTTGCAGGCCTCGATGAACTTCTTCAGCGATTCGAGCGTGGTGGCACCGCTGTTGAGCACAGTGGTCGCCAGCGTGAGGGCGAGGATGATCTCGGGAGCGCCGCGCTTGGGGTAGGCCTCGGCCTGCGCCGACGTGACGCCAGGCAGCGCGTTCGCCTGAGCCTGGAGCAGCTTGGAAACCGCGTCGGCATCGGTGCCGGCATCGAAATGGAGAATGATCTCAGGCACGATGATTTTCCTGACCCGGGGCGCCGGCGAGGCGTCCCAGCGAAGTGACGAACAGCGGTGCCCAGAAGTATATGCGTCGACGTGCGTCGGGCTGGGCGAGGTAGTCCAGCAGGGCGGCTTGCAACGCCAGGTCCGGGGCCACGCCTGCCGCAAGGCCCTCGTGCAGCCGCGCCATGATGCCCGGAGCGACCCGGTCGTCCACCGGCCACAGCGCGCCCACCACCGACCGTGCGCCCGCCTCGAACAGCGCGGCCTGCAGCCCGAAGAGGTCGTCGCCGGGCAGTTCGGCCAGGCCCCGGCCGCCGAGCGCACGCTGGCCGGAGTCGCAGGCGCTCAGGACCACGACCTCGGCATCGAGCCGCCATTGCGAAATCGACAAGGCGTCGACCGTGCCGTCCTGCAGGATCAGGTGCGCGGCGAACGGATCGTCGACCGCGGCCTGGTCGAACACGCTGCTCGCATGGGTGGCCAGGTGCAGGCAGCGATAGCCACGGGCCTCTGCGAGCCGCGAGCGCAATGCGGCCGTGGTGGCCTGCGGGCCGATCAGCACGTCGGCCTCCGCGCCCCGCGACGTCCAGGCCTTGGCGACCGCACGCGCCTCGTCCTCCGCGGCAGCCAGTGCGACCCAGTCCTGACCTGGCACCGCGAATCGGTCGATTCCCAATGCGAGCAGGTGCGTGCGTGCCTGCGGCGCGGCGCGCGCGGGCAGCAACAGGCTGGAGAGATTGGGCACGTAGCGCAGCGCCGCCTGTTCGATCAGGAAGCGGCCGTCGAAGACGGCGGCGTGGAACGGCAGCAGGTGCAGCGCCCGGTGCGGCGACAGGATCAGGCGCCGCGCCGCGGCGATGAAGGCACGCGTGTCGGGTGGCAGGAGCACGCTGGCCAGCCGGGTGACCATGGCATCGAAGGCGCGCACGGTGACACCGCCGTCGCGCACCAGCGTGACATGGTCGTCCAGCAGCGCCAGCTCGTCCGGCGCCACCAGCACGCGCTCGGCGTGGAAGCGCCCGGCATCGAGCGCCAGCACGATCACCACGCCCGGCGCGACCCAGACCCACGCGACGATCGCCTCGTCGGCCGCCAGGCTGGCCTGCAACGCCGCGACGCCGGGCGCCGGCACCGGCTCGCTCGTCGCGGACGAACGGCCTTCGACGGACAGCAGGCCCAGCAGGAGCCGTCGCTGCTCGGTCGCCGCCAGCCGTGCCTCGGTTCCGACCGCCGCCGTCGCCAGCTGCGCGTTGACGGCATCCAGGCGCGCCGCCAGGTCGGCGTTCGCTCCTGACCGCGGCGCGGCCATCCGGTCGAGGAACGCCGCGCGCGCCTTGATCAGCTCCATCGATGCCAGCAGGCCATCCCAGCGCTTCAGGCGGAAGCACGCGAGCACGGCCATCTCGTAGAAAAAGGTGCGACTCGCCAGGAAAGCGCCCTGCTGGTACGGGTCGGCCACCTGCCAGCGCCGCGCCTCGATCAGGCGCACGGACTCCTCGGCCAGCGCCAGCAACCCCTCGTCGTCGCCTTGCACCACCAGGGCCTGCAGCCGCACGCGACGCAGTTCGAGCAGCAGATCGAACTGCGGATGCCCGGCCATGTCGTGCGGCGTGGGCGACAGCCCATCGAGCACCAGCGTCTCGCCTTGGAGCGCGCTCGCCGCCGCGCCGGGTGCATCGCCGGCCCGCAGGCGCACATAGGCGTCGGTCTGGCAGGCCAGGCCGATGGTGGGCACCAGCAAGGTGGCGCGCGCGTCCGCTACGCACTCGGCGGAGCGCACGACCAGGGCCTGCAACGCCGCCACGTCACCCTTCGCAGCGGCGGCGTTGGCCTCCAGCTTGATCGCCTCGATACGGGCGGCCAGGGTCCTCCATCTCGCCATCGACCCATCCGGGGTCGCCGGGAGGCCGTCGGCGGGCTGCCATGCCGGCAGGTAGCGCGCGAGCCCGTCCAGCACGGCCTGGCGTGCGGCCGCGGGTTGCGCGGCGATGTCGAGGAGGACGCCCTGGAGCGCAGCGAGCGCTGTCGCGATCCCTTGTGCCTGCACCGGATCGACGCCGACCCAGCGCGCATGACGCGCTCCCAGAAGATCCAGGAAGAGATTGCCGACCTCCATCAACAGCGGCAGGGGCCCGGGCGGCGCGGCGTCCCGGCATGCGCGCCGGATCCAGCCGTCGCACAGCGCGTCGCACGCCTGCACCTGCGGGCTCGCAAAGCCCGCGAGCACCAGGTTGGCGATGGCCTTGTCGGCCCACTCGCACGCATCGAACACGTCGTTGGCGGCGCGCGCCAGGGCACTCAGGCGGCCCTGGGCGCGGGCGCGCGTCAACGGGTCGGTGTCGCGCTCGATCAGGTCGCGCAAGTCCTGGCGCGAGGCCGAGGCGATGTCGCCATCGACCACGTAGCCCAGCTTGCGCGCCTTGTCCGCGGACTCGATGGCGTCGTTCGGTCGATCGCCCTGGCCGTACAGGATCGCGGCTTCGGCATAGAGGCGCGCTGCGCGCTCGTTGCGCCCGAGGATGCTCCAGCCACGGGCCAGCGCGTACGTCGCATGCGCCGCCCAGAAACATAGATCGACGTGCAACGCCGAACCCGGCTCCGCCGTCGCGATCTGGTGGCGATAGTCGCGCACGACCTCCTCCAGCGCCTCCATGCGTTCCGGCGTCGCGCCGCCCGGCACCGCATACTGCTGCTGTACCTTCTGGCGTTCGATCAACGCATCGAGCGCGGCGCGAGCCGTCGTCTCCTGCGCTGACGGCGCGGCCAGTTCGGCCACGGCGGGGTCGCGCTCGCGCTGCGTGAACCAGAGGCCGAACGCGACGTTGGCGCGCTCCCACAGACGGCGTCCGTCGGATTGCAGCGTCCCGGCCTGATGGGCCTGCGCGAGTTCCTGGAGCCTGGGTGCGCCCGCGGGCCCGTCAGCGATGCCGAGATCGCGGCGCAAGGCGCCCAGGACCAGATTGAGCAGCGCGTTCATCTCGCGTGCCCGCTCCAGCGTGGGCGACGCAGCGGTGCAGGCCGAGAGCGCGGCATCCCACGGCAGGTCCAGCCACGTCTCGATCTCGTGGATCAGGCCGAGACGGCGCGCATTCGGGTCGTGCTCGAGGATGGACGCGCGCAGCGGCTCCCAATCGGGCAGGGCCGGGTGCGTTCGTCGATCAGGCGATGACACGGGGCATCAAGCGACATCGAGCGCATCGAATCCGAGTGCCGATGCGTTGGATGCGGTTTCCTCGAAGGTTCCATGGATGGCCGCCATCATCGCGCTGTCCAACGATAGTTCCATGTATCGGTAGCTCGATCGAATGGCTTGCCGGATTTCCGCAATCTCGTGCGCGCTGGGGGCATGTCCGAGCAATGTCGCGACGATGTCGAGCGCTTCCCAGGGGTGGGTGTCGTCATACTCGGCGTGAACTTTGAGCCACCGCATCGCCGGAGCGCGCACATCGTCAGGCAGCGACCTGGCGTACGTGTCCTGCGAACAGACCACGCAGGACCAATCGCCCGTGGCACCTTCGACCGCGTAGTTCGTCGCCGCCATGGCGACAGCCAGGCCTGCCTTGTCGCACACGTACCAGCACCAGTGCGCCAGAGCCTGAAGCTCTTCCGTGTCTCCGCCCGATCGAAGGTCGCTCAAACTCAGACCCGCGGAGTTCGCCCAGGCCGCCCAATGCTCGGAATGCTTCTGCTCGACGCGGATGTTCTGGATCAGATAGCGGCGCGCCATGTCCTCGCCGACGCTGTCTCCGTAGCCGATCTTCTTGAGGTTCATGGCCATGAACCTCGGGAATTGCTCGATCGTCGGCCACACTCCGGTCAGGAAGCGCTGCATGGCCGACAGCGGGAGCTTCGCATCCCGCATCAGCGAAAACAGTTCGTGCTCGACGACCCGGCGTTTGTTTGGCGCCGTTTCGTGAACGACGCGCTGTAGCCAGACCGGATAGCTTCCGATGCTTTTCAGGTCACCTGTACGACGAAATTCGTTTGACATGGTCATCCCAACGTAGTTATTCGTGACAAAAGTCTCACGAATCGTGCCTGCAAGTGGCGAGCTCTACAAGGATGGCAGCCGCTTTTGTCGATCGTTTACAACGGTTCGCCTGTCGCGAGGACAGAGCGACTTGGCAAATCGGGAGTCAGACGAAGGTTTCCTGACTGTGCTTGTCAAGCATTGCCAGGAGTTCCTCGAAGTTGATTGGCTTGGTCAGATAGCTCTCGAATCCGCAGCCCATCGCAGCGCGAATCTGTTCCGGCAATGCGTCGGCTGACAGCGCGACCAGGCGAATGTCCCGCGTGGCACGATCGCGTTGCAACGCCTGCGCAAGCTCGATGCCAGTCATGTCGCCCAGATTCATATCGACGAGCATGAGATCCGGCGGATCGATGCGAGCGATCGCTAGCGCGCGTGCGCCGTTGGTCGCCACGCGAAGCGATACGCCCCGTCGCAGGGTCACGATCTGGCGCACCAGTTCTGCGTTGACCTCGTCGTCTTCGGCATACAGCACCCTGAGTGCACGGAAGTTTCGGGCCTCCGATCGGCCCATCCGCGCCGAATCGGGCTCGACGGCCGGCGGACTCGCGATCTGCAGCTTCAGCGTCGCGCTGGTTCCTTCGCCGAACGTGCTGGTGACAGTGAGCGCGCCGCCCATCATTTCGGCAAGCTGGCGCGACAGGACGAGGCCGATACCGGTTCCTTCGACAGTCGATGATTCGGCGCCGAGTCGATTGAACGGCTGGAACAGGCTGGCGAGCTGGTCTGCGGGTATACCTCTTCCTGTATCCGTGATCAGGACCTCGCACTCGTCCTCGGATAGCTTCCAGGTCAGTGCGACGCTTCCGCCTGGCTTGTTGTATTTCACCGCGTTGCTGAGCAGATTGACCAGCACCTGACGAAGCCGTACCGGATCGGCCTTGACCCAGAGGCCGCTCGATGCTGCGCTGGCGCCGGTTCCTGGATTCGAAGCGGGCATTTCAGGGGCCAGGAAGACCTCGATGCCTGCCTTGGTCACCAAAGGAGACACCATGGTCGCCGCCTCCTCGATGACCCGGAGCAAATGAACCGCTTCGGGCGAGACGGACATTTCGCCCGACTCTATCCGCGACAGGTCGAGCACGTCGTTCACCAGGGCGAGGAGATGGGCGCCTGCATTCTCCACGTGCTGCACCCGCTCGAGTTGTTCCGGCGACAACGGCTTGGCGGTATCCAGGCGCAGGAGCTTCGAAAATCCGATCACCGCGTTCAACGGTGTTCGCAGTTCGTGGCTCATGCGCGAGAGGAATTCGGTCTTTGCCCTGCTCGATGCCTCCAGTGCTTCGTGAGTCCGCCGCTCGGCGTCCGCCGAAATGCGCGCGGTGATGTCCCGAAGAACGATCGTGGTCAAGACTTCTCGCTCCACCTGCAATCGCGAGAGGGACGCCTCGACCGGAAAGCTCTTTCCATCCTGCTTTCGGCCGGTCAGCGTCTGGAGCGCCCCCGCGACTGACGCAACAGGAGTCGCATCGCCAGCTGCCGGATTGATCGTGATCGAGACGTGCTCGACGAACTGGTCGATCGAGCTGCCCAGCGCCTCGCTCGCCTCGATGCCGAACATCGTCTCGGCGGCGCGATTGAACAGAACGATTTTCCGGCCTTCGTCGATGGTCACCACGCCGTCGGTCACTGCATGGATCAGGCGCTCCATTCTCAGCTCGGCCGCGGCCTGCATGCGAGCGCTTCGGCGCACAAAGCCGAGGCCCGAGATCGTGAGCAGCACCGCGATGAAGCTGTTGAGGCCCAGCAGGAGACGCTGTGTCGTTCTGGAGGCCTCGCCGAGCTGCGAAGAGAACGCGCTGGTCAGGCGCGTCAAACGCTCGTTGAGGATCGGGGCCTGCACGCGCATCGCGTCGACGGCGGGTGACCGAGGCTCCCCGGCTCGGATCCGATCGCGGGCATGGTCGACGAGTGCCCGCATCTCCTGGATTGTTCGGTCGCCCTCCGTCCAGGTGGCGATCGGCCTCGACATGAACGGCACTCGCTGGAACCAGCGAAACATTCGGATCAATCCATCGATGTCGTCAGGGTGGTTGCCACCGTCGAGGAACCCTTGCCGGGCGGCCGCGATATCAGGCTCCGGACGCTGCAACGCCTCGCGCGCCGCCCGATCTCCGAGGGGCATCGCCAAGGCCGACACAAACCGGATGTAGTCGGCTTCCCGGTGCTGCTCGGCGTAGTCGAGAAGATATATCTGCGCGTCCTTCTGGCCCTTCGAGTAGAGGCTTTCGCCGGTGACATAGGCCCGGACGGTCGACAGCAATTGGATGCTGAAAGCGGCGACCGAAGCCTGCAGAATCGTCATGGCGACGAATACTGCGACGATCGGCCAGTACCGAGGCAGTCGGGGCATCGACCGGATCTTCTTCGCGCGCGTCATCATGAGTGGGCGAGCTGCGCCCGCCGCGCGACCCAGCGGCTTGCACATAGGGTACCCCGTACCGCTTCATTCATGAAGGATGCCGCCTCTTGAATGATCGAATCGATCTTTCAAGGAGGATTGTGGCCCATGCGCAGGCTTTGCGGGGCGCATCGTCACCGCCCAGTCGACGGGAACTTTCACGGCCACGATGTTGAGCAATCGTGGCGTGGACATTCAGGTTTGCGATCAGGGTGAGAGGCGCTATGCGCATTTCACCGATCGCGGGAGGCTGTGGGCGCTGGCGTCGCCGACATGCGCCGTCGAAGTTGCCTGGCTGTCACACTCACGAACCGCACCAGCCGTGCCGTCAGGGCCACCATCACGACAAGGACAATCGCCAGGACGGCGAAGAATGTCCACGGGTGATCCCACGAGAGCCAGAGCATCGATGGAACCGCGGCGTCACCGAACAGTGACAGGGCGAGGTTCGAAAATGGCTCTGGCGACGTATTGACGGCGGCGCGCGTCGTGGCCTTGGCCACGTGGGAAGTCGCGGCGAGCGTTCCGCCCAGCAGCCCGGCAACGATGGACCATGATTCGTGGTCACCGCCGAACACACTGGCTGCGAGCAGCGCGCCTGCGGGAATCCGTATCACCGTATGCACGGTGTCCCAGAGCGAGTCGAGCCATGGCACCTTGTCGACGACGAACTCGATGGCCAGCATCGCTGCGCTGGCCCACAACACCACTGGCTGCTGCAGGACGTGCAAGCCTGGCGGCAGCGTGACCAGTCCCGAATGCCCTGCCATGCCGGTCAGGAACACGACAGCATAGAGACGCAGGCCACTGGCCCAGCCCAGCGCCGCGGCAATGGCGATGAGATGTGTCGTGTCAAGGTTCATTGAACGGATCCCGGCGCGTGAGACTGCTGCGAAAGCAGACTCTAGCCGATGACCCCTTCTGGCCGGCCAGCGACTTGATCGGAGGCGATATCGCCGTCGATGTAGAACCAGCGCCCGCCCTCGCGCACGAACCGGCTCGTCTCGTGCAACCGCTCCGCCTTGCCGCCCAGCTTGCTGCGCGCCACGAACTCCACCACCGCGTGATCGACGTCGTGTTGCTCGTGGCGGCGCACTTCCAGGCCCAGCCAGCGCAAGCCGGCGGGCAGCGGCTCGATGGCGGCGGGGCGGGTGGACGGGTGCCAGGTGTCGCGCAGGTAGTGCAGCAAGCCGCCCACGAAGGCGGTGTAACGCGAGCGCATCAGGTCTTCGGCGGTGGGCGCCTGCAGCGCCTGCGGGCCGGCGTGCCAGCGCCCGCAGCAGCGGTCGTAGGCCAGGTTTCGGCCGCAAGGGCAGGGCGAGGACGAGGCAATCGGCATGCCGTGAATTGTGCCGCGCGGCGCCCCTTCGAATTGTCGATGCGGCGGCCGAAGGTCCGATAGACTGTACATAAATACAGTTCTACGGGAGGGCCTCGGATGTACGGAACTGCCGAGTTGCGAGGCCCTCCCGCTGCCTTTTCGTGAACCTTCGTCCACCCGGTCACCGCGATGTCTTCGCCTTCTTCCCTGCTGCCGCTGGAGCATCTGCATCCGGCGCTGTGGCGCGCGCACCAGCTCGGGCGCGGGCGGGAGGCGGTGCACGCGAGTGGTTACTCCGCGCTCGACGCCGAATTGCCGGGCGGCGGCTGGCCGCAGCGCGCGCTCACCGAGCTGCTGCTGGCGGGCCCCGGCTGGGGTGAGATGCGGCTGCTCGCGCCGGTGCTCGCGCGCGTGGGCGCGGCCGGGCGCGGCGTGCTGCTGCTGGGGCCGCCGGCCGAGCCGTGCGCGGAAGCGCTGGCGCAACTGGGGCTCGACCTGTCGCGCTGCGTGGTGATCCGTGGCGACGACCTGCTGTGGCCGCTGGAGCAGGCGCTGCGCAGCGGCCAGGTGGGGGCGGTCGTCGCATGGGCACCGGCCCGCCTCAAGGGCGAGGCGCTGCGCCGGCTGCAGCTGGCCGCGCAATCGCACGAGGGCCCGGCCTTCATCGTGCGCGGCCCGGCCGTGGCCATGCAGCCCAGTCCGGCGCCGCTGCGTCTGGCGCTCACCGGCGCCGGGCCCGACGCGCTGGCCGTGCGCCTGGTCAAGCGTCGCGGCCCGGCGCTGGAGCAGCCGCTGCTGCTGTCGCTGCCGCCCGTGCTCTCGCGTTCCGCGCGCTTGCGGGCGCTCACGCCGCGGCGCACGAGCGTGCCGGCGCTTTCCGCCGTGGCATGAACAGGTTGATCCAACATGCTCTGGATCGGCGTCCACCTGCCCGCGTTGTCGCTGGAATCCTTCATCGCCACGCTGGCGCCGGAGTCGCCCGAGGAAGGCCGGATCGTCGAGGATGCGGACGAGATCGACCTCGTCGGCCCCGTCGCCCTGATCGAGCGCCACCGCATCGTCGCCGCCAACGCCGCGGCGCGTGACTGCGGCGTGCGGGTCGGCCAGAAGCGCGCCACCGCGCTCGCGCTCGCGCCGCACGCGCGCCTGGGCGAGGCCGACCCGGCGCGCGACGCCGCTGCGCTGATGGCGGTGGCCCACGTGCTGATGGGCTTCACGCCCGCCGTCTCCCTGGTCGCCGACCACGTGGTGCTGGCCGAGGTGCAGGCCAGCCTGCGCTACTTCGGCGGCCTGCCGCGGCTGTTACAACGACTACACGCCGAGTTGGCGCCGCTGGGCCATGCGCTGCGTCTCGCGTGCGCCCCCACCGCGCAGGGCGCGCAGTGGCTGGCCGTCGGCAGCGATGACACGACGCACGCGTTGTCCAACACCAGGACCGACTGGCGCGCCCGCATCGGCACCGTGCCCGTCGCCCGCATGGCGGCCGCCGCGCCGCACCTGGCCGCGCTCGAGGCGCTGGGCCTGGCCACGGCCGCCGACCTCTGGAAGCAACCGCGCGCCGGCCTCACGCGCCGCTTCGGCGGCGAGTTGCTGGCCGACATCGACCGCGCCCTCGGCGACCTGGCCGACCCGCGCACCGCGCTGCAACCGGCCCCCACCTTCGACAGCCGGCTGGAGCTGTTCATGCGCGCCGACGACAGCGCCGCGCTGCTCACCGGCGCCGCCGTGCTGCTCAACCGGCTCACCGCCTGGGCCACCGCCCACCACGGCCTCGTCGCCGGCTTCGAACTGCGGCTGCATCACGAGAGCTGCCGCAAGATGCTCGAGGATCCGTCCTCGCGCACCAGCAAGCTGGAGATCGGCCTGGGCGAACCCGTGTCCGACACCGCCCACCTGCACTCGCTGCTGCGCGAGCGCCTGCAACGTTTTCCGCTGGCCGCCTCGGTGATCGAGCTGAGCCTGCACTGCCACGCGATCACGCCCGGCGCGCCGCCCAACACCGAGCTCTTCCCCTCGGCCGCGAGCGTCGGCGAAGGCTGGCACCGGCTGCTCGAACGCTTCGAGGCCCGGCTCGGTCCCCACAACATCCAGCGCCTGCAGCCGGTGGCCGATCATCGGCCCGAACTGGCGACGACCGTGCGCCAGGGCGGCGAGGATTCCTCGGCGCGATCGCGCACCCAGGGTGCCCCGCTGAACCTCGCCGCCCCCGCCGGTCCGACGGCCACGGCCTCCGGCGACCCGGCCCACTGGCCGCGGCTCAAGCGACCGGTGTGGCTGCTGCGCGAGCCGCAGCCCTTGCGCGACGAAGGCGGCACGCCGCTGCTGTCGGGCAAGCCCTTGTGGCTCGTCGCCGGGCCCGAGCGCATCGAGGCGGGCTGGTGGGACGGCGGGTACGCGGCGCGCGACTACTTCATCGCGCAGGACAACGACGGCGCGTTGCTGTGGGTCTACCGGTTCCGGCGTGCGCCGGAGGTGGGCGAGGTGGGGTGGTACCTGCAAGGCAGGTTCGGCTAGATGGCGAGCCGCAGCGCACCGTGGCGGCTACCGGCCCTTCAGCCAGGCGCCGCTCCTTGCCAGCGCGCGCTGCGCGACATCGGAAAACGACACCGCCTCCAGGAAACTGTGCACGGCGCCGGGGTAGCAGTGCAGGGTGACGGGAACGGCCGCTTCCTGCAGCCGGGTGGCGAGGGCGAGGCTGTCGTCGCGAAGCACATCGCACTCGGGCACGACGAGGCAGCACGGCGGCAGACCTCTCAAATCTGCGTTCAGGGGCATGGCCAACGGATCGTCGCGCCGGTCGGTGTCGCCGAGGTAGTGCTGCCAGAAGCTGCGCATCTCGTCGCGTCCGAGGTTGTAGTCGGCCCCGTCGAAGAGCGTGAAGGAGTCGGTCGAGTCATCGTCGCAGTAGACCCCGTAGTTCAGCAGCAGGGCGTCGGGCCGCTCGCCCGCGTCGCGCAGCACCAACGCGGCGGCGAGCGCGAGGTTGGCGCCGGCCGAGTCGCCGGCCAGGCCGATGCGGGCCGGATCGATGCCCTGTGCGGCGGCGTGCTCGTGCACCCAGTGCCAGGCCGCCGCGGCCTGCTCGCGCGCCACCGGATAGCGCGCCTCGGGCGCCCGCGCGTAGTCGACCCCGACGACCACGCGGCCCGAACGCGCGGCCAGCTCGCGCATCACGCGATCGTGCGTCGCAATGCTGAAGAAGACCCAACCGCCGCCGTGCAGGTAGACGAGTGCGGGCTGCAGCAACGCAGCGGTCGGCGCGTACAGGCGCAGCCTCAGTGCGCCGTGCGGCGTCTCGATCTCGACCTCCTCGGTGCGCACCATTCGTGGGCCACCCTGCGTCAGCGGTGCGCGCACGCGCTCCACGATCTGGCGTGCCTCGGCGAGGCTGACGGAGTCCAGGGGCGGATGTTGGGCGTAGGCGGCGGCCAGCCACTGCTGGAAACGTCGCATGTCGGGCGTGAGCTTGTCGTCGCCTGTGCGGTCGGGAGTCAGGTTCATGGGCCAAGCGTAGCGACGAAGCTCCGGGGCGCTGCTGTTGGCGGGTCAGCCACTATCGCGCCCGGGCCGAACCCGTGTCGCGAAAGCGCTCTTGCCGTTCTAGCGCGATTCTTGCTAAATGGAGGCATGACGATTCGAAGCTGCGACCTTGAGAACGTACCACGCCCCGTCGTGGCGCTGGCGGACGAATATCCCGCCAACTTCGTGGACCCCCGCCATCACCATCCGCGGGCGCAGTTGTTGTACGCCGCCTCCGGCGTGATGTCTGTCGTCACCGACAGTGCCACCTTCGTGGTGCCACCGCAGCGCGCCATCTGGATGCCCGCCGGCGTCGACCACGAAGTGCGGTGCCGCAGCGCCGTGTCCATCCGCACGCTGTATGTGGATGCGCCGGACGACCTGCGGCGCGAATGTCGCGTCATCGAAGTGTCCGAGCTGCTGCGCGCACTGATTCTCGAGACGATGGCGCTGCCGCGCGAATACGATCCGTCGGGGCGCGCCGGGCGCATCGTCCAGTTGCTGCTCGAGAGCATCGAGACGCCCAGCACGCCCATGCTGTGCGTGCCGATGCCCCATGAGCCCCGCCTGCTCAGGGTATGCCAGGCGCTGATCGACGACCCGACGCGTGCCGATTCGCTCGACGAGTGGGCCGGACGCGCATGCATGAGCCGACGCACGTTCACCCGCCTGTTCCGCGAACAGACGGGCATGAGCCTCGCGGAATGGCGCCAGCACGTGCGACTGCTCGAGGCGATGGCGCGGCTGGCCTGCGGGCAGCCGGTGACGACGACGGCCTACGACGTCGGCTACGAGAGCCCGAGTGCCTTCACCGCGGCGTTCCAGCGCGCCTTCGGGGTGCCGCCCAGCCGCTACATCCACTGAGCTGGCGGCGAACCCGGATTTTGGCCCGCGCGCGGGAGCCGGCGGCCCTGGTGCGACGGCATCGGCGGCCACGCCGCACTAGCCTTGGCAGATGATCACTTCTCCACGCCGTCCCGCCGACCCGTTCTCTGCCCGCGGGCCCCAGGACCTGGCCGACCTCGTTCGCAGCCAGCCGCTCGCCTGGATCTGCAGCCAGGGCACGGACGGGCCGCTGTCGACGCCCTTGCCCCTGATGCCGCGATTCGCGCCGGACGGTCGCCTGCTCGCGGTCGAGGGCCACTTCGCCCGGAGCAACCCCCAGGTCGCGGCGCTGCGTACCGACAACGCGGCGTCGATACTCTGGATGGGCGTGCAAGGCTATGTATCGCCGTCGTGGATGGCGGACCGCACGCAGGCGCCCACCTGGAACTACGCCACCGCACGGCTGAAGGTGGTCGTGCGTTTCGATGACGACCCGCAGGTTCTGCTGCGCCACCTTCGCGAGCTGACGCAGCAGCAGGAGGCTGCCAGGACCGGGGCCTGGGCTATCGACGAGATGGGCCCCCGGCTGGCCCAGCTCGCCCAGCGCATCGTCTCGTTCCGCGCCGATGTCGTCGAATGCCATGAGCGCTACAAACTCGGTCAGGACGAGCGCGACGACGTGTTCGCCGACATCCTTGCCGGGCTCGAGACCGCCGGCGAATTCGCGCTGGTCGACTGGATGCGGCGCTTCAACCCCGGCCGGGGTGCGGACCCGGCCGCCTCTGCCGAATGAAGCGCCGCAACCTGCTCGCCGCCGCCGTGGCCGCTGCGTGGCCCGGCGCGCCGGCACTGGCTGCAGTCGGCTCGGCGGCACACGCCCGGACATCGCATCCGTTGGCCGCGCCCCGGCCGCCGTCGACGCCCCGACGTCCGAAACGCATCGAGCAGCTCGGGCGCGTGCGGATCGACGACTACGCCTGGTTGCGCGACCCGGACTACAAGGCCTTCCTCGCCGGCAAGCAGGACATCGATCCCGAGATCCGTGCCCATCTCGAGGCCGAGAACACATATGCGGACGCCGTGCTGGCGCCCACCCGGGCGAGCCAGGCGCGCTGGCGTGCCGCGATGGCCGCCTACGACGTCCAGGCGGGCGCGACGCCGGCATTGCCGAGCGGCGATTTCGTCTACAGCACCCTGGTGCGGCCGGGCGAAGACCACGTCGTGCACGTGCGTCGCCCGCTCGCCGGCGGCCCCGACCAGATCCTGCTCGATGAACAGGCACGCAGCCGCGGCACGACCTACTACCGCGTGATCGAGGCGCAGCCCAGCCCCGACCACACGTTGTTCGTGTGGCTCGAGGACGTGCAGGGCAGCGATCGACATCGCGTGTGCGTGCACGACCTGCGAACGGGCGAGATCCGCAGCTGGGAAGACGGCTTCGGCTGGAACGGGCTCACGGTATCGCCCGACTCGCAGTGGATCTTCTGGATCTGGCGCGATGCCTTCGGCCGCCCGGCGAAGGTCTTTCGAACCGCGGCCCGCGGCGAGATCGTCCACGCGCTCGTGCACGAGGAGACGGATCCGACGCTTTTCACGGCGATCGGCCGCACGGCGTCCAACGCCTGGTGCACGATCCGGGTGTTCGGGCCCGACCTGGACGAATGGCGCCTGATCCCGGGCGATGCGCCCACGGCCATGCCGCTGCTGATGCAGACGCGCGAGCCGGGCCTTCACTACAGCGTGACCGACTGGGGCGACGTGCTGGTGGTGCTGACGGACGCCGGAGGAGCCCTCGACGGCCAGCTGATGACCGCCACTGCGCCTCGCCTGGCCCGCGCCGACTGGACTGCGTTGCGCGCGGCCCGGCCGGGCGTCAACATCCTCGAGCTTCGCGCGTTCCGCGACCACCTGGCGTGGCGCCAGCGCGAGGCGGGCCGGCTCAGCGTCGTCGTGCGCGACCGCGGCGGCCAGGAGCGCGTCGTCGCGTTCGACGAGGAGGCCAGCGACCTCGAGTTCGACGACACGCAGGATTTCGACGGCGCCCAGTTGCGTCTCGTGTTCCAGTCCCCGAAGACGCCGCCGCGCTGGATCGGTGTCGACCTGCGCACGGGCGAACAGCAGGTGCTCGCCCAGACCCGCGTCCGCGGCTTCGAGTCGGCGCGCTACGACGTGCAGCGGCTGCATGCCCGTGCGGCTGACGGACAGAGCGTGCCGATCACGCTGGTCACCCGGCGCGGCCTGCGTGCCGACGGCCGCGCGCCGTTGCTGGTGTACGGCTATGGCGCCTACGGTGTTTCGTCGGAGGCCGGTTTCTCGGTCGCCGTGGCGGCGCTGGTGGACCGGGGCTGGGCCTATGCGATCGCGCATGTGCGCGGCGGCGCCGAGAAAGGCCGCCAATGGTTCCTCGATGGCCGCAGGTTCGCCAAGCGCAACAGCTTCACCGACTTCAACGCGTGCACGGACCACCTGGTGCGCATCGGCTATGGCGCGCCCGGGCGCTGCGTGGCCTACGGCTTGTCGGCCGGCGGCCTGCTCGTGGGCGGGGCGATGAACCTGCAGCCCGAGCGATACGCGGGCGTCATCGCGCAGGTGCCATTCGTCGACATGCTCAACACCATGTCCGATGCGACGCATCCGCTCGTACCCGTCTTCCGCGCCGACTGGGGCGATCCGCTGGCCGATCCGCGGGCCTACGACTACCTGGCGTCGATCTCGCCCTACGAGAACGTGACCGCCGCGCGCTACCCCATGGTGCTGGCCACGGCCGGGCTGCGCGACGACCGCGTGAGCTATTGGGAGCCCGCCAAGTGGGTCGCCAACCTGCGGGCGCACACGACCTCCGGCAAGCCGATCCTGCTGCGCGTGAACATGGCCGCCGGCCACCAGGCGACATCCGGCGGCTCCGGCGAGATCGCGCAGATGGCGATGTTCTGGGCCTTCGCCGAGGCAAGCGTCCGCCGTTCCTGACGTCTTGCCCGAGGCGGCACGCCGTTCGGCGTGCACCGCGTCGCCAGCAAAAGGGTTGGCCGACCCGCGTTGGCCCGAACACGAAATTGATTGGCCCCGCACGAGCGGACGAGCGCAGCGGCGCGCGGTACCTTGGCTGCAGTCGACGAGTCGCCACTTCATGACCGCTGCAAATCGAACTCCATTGCATCCAACCCAGGAACCGATCATGCGCTCCCCAGTCCTTCGCCATAGCGTCCTGCACTCCGCGATCGCGCTGCTCGCGACCGCCTGCGGACAGGCACTTGCCCAGTCCGCCGTACCGTCGGCTCCCGCAGCGTCGAGCGCCGCCCCCGCAACGTCTTCCGAAGAGGTGCAGACGGTGTACGTGAACGCCAGCGCCGACGCGTCGGCCGGCGGGTTGAAGGCGCCGTACGCGGGGGGCCAGGTGGCGCGCGGCGGGCGCGTGGGCCTGCTGGGCAGCGAGGACGTGATGGACGCGCCGTTCAACATCACCAA
>Ga0302314_10008731_pt1 | contig 18007 bp, 16 predicted proteins | sample III_Palsa_N2_3_FD_200533 | JGI IMG/M metagenome (GOLD analysis project Ga0302314, IMG submission 200533) | Peat permafrost microbial communities from Stordalen Mire near Abisko, Sweden - III_Palsa_N2_3 | ecosystem: Environmental > Terrestrial > Soil > Palsa > Peat permafrost | place: Sweden...
AGGCGGATACGCTGGCCGGGTTGATGGCCGCACGTCTCTATATCCGGACGGAGATTCGCGACCGGATGGGCGTGCGTCATGTGCCGGAGATCACGTTTGCGATCGACCGCTCCGAGAAGATCAATGCCCGCATGGATGAGTTGCTGGGGCGGATGGAAAAACGGAACGCCAAATTGAAGAAGAAGGTCGCCGCAGCTCCTCCAGCCAAAACCAAGGACTGAAGACACGCGACGGCCTGGAACCAGCAAAACATGTCTGTAGCAGAAACAAAAGCACCTCACCGGCCCTCTAGGCACGCCTCCAACCAAAATTCCATTGCGGCTTTGTTGTCGTTGCTCGGCGAACGCGAAAGCTTCGTCGTGACGTCTCATGCGCGGCCTGATGGGGATGCGATTGGCTCGGCGCTGGGGTTGATGCATCTGCTGGATGGCATGGGGAAGCGCGTTACGGTGGCGTTTGCCGACCCGATCCCGGCGATGTATCGCTGGCTTCCGGGGGCGGAACGCATTCAAGCGACGCTGCCGAAGGATGCTCCGGATGCGGCTGTTCTGCTGGAGTGCGACAGTCTGGAGCGGAGCGGGTTTTCTGCGGATGCGTTTGCTGCGATGGGTGCAGGGCTCACCATCAACATCGATCACCACCGGAGTGGCAAGGCGTTCGCGGGCTTCAACTGGATTGATCCGGAAGCCAACGCGGTGGGGGCGATGGTGTATGACGTGGCGGTGGCTTCCGGCGTGACGATTACGGCCGCGATGGCGACGTGTTTGTATGTTGCGGTACTGACGGATACGGGGTCGTTTACCTATCAGGGGACCAGTGCAGCGACGTTTGGGCTGGCGGAGCATTTGGCGGAGTGTGGAGCGGATCCGTACGGGATTGCGCGGGAGGTTTACTTTTCAAACCCTCCCGGGAAGCTTCGTGCGCTGGGAGCTGCGCTGGGCCACTTTGAGATCAAGGGAAGAGTGGCCTGGAGCTGGATTACGCAGGCGGAGATGCTGCGGGCCAATGCCGTCGTGGAAGATTGCGAGGGGATTGTGAATTATTTGATCGGGCTTGAGGGGGTGGAGGCGGCGGTTTTTCTGCGCGAGCTTCCCTCTGGGGCGGAGTTTCGTCTAAGTCTGAGGAGTAAAGGCACGGTCGATGTAGCGCAGGTTGCGGAGCGATTTGGCGGCGGCGGACATCGAAATGCCAGCGGATGCACCCTGAATGGGTCTCTGGATTCGGCGATTGGTCGGATTGTGTCTGAATTGCAACAGGGCTAGATGTTGTCCCAATGACAACTGTCTGACCAGTCGTACCCGGAAGTCTGGTAGCCTAAGTCTCGTTCCTACGGACGCGAGCTACGACGAGGCCTGACTGAGTACTTTCCCAGCGAATCGTTGCAGACAGATCTCCCCACGATTGAGAAGAGATTCAAACCTGATCTGACGGAATTTACGACACTGATGGAAACCTCCCACCCTGCAATACCGGCACCTGCCGGCATGATCCCCGCACCGCTTGCCGCTAAACGCGGAGTGGCTGCTCTGCGTGAGTTTGTCCACACGGAGCTGGGGTGTGCGCTGTGGGAGATCGTGGTGCTGCTGCTGGTTTCGGGCTACTTCCTGCTGTGGGGGTTGGTGCCTTATATCGGTGGCGACAAGATTGGGCTGGTGGGAGCCGATGAGCCTCGGTATGCGCAGATTGCGCGCGAGATGCTGGCGGCGCACTCGGAAGATTGCCACGAGGTCCATGCGAAGATTGCGCCTCATAGTCTGAGGCCGAAGGATGTGGACGCGTCGTACCACTGCCTGATGGGTGGGACGGTGACGCCGATTCTGTATGGCAAGCCCTGGCTGGAAAAACCGGCGCTGTACTACTGGCGCGCGATGGGCTTCTTCAAGGAGTTTGGGGTATCGGATTGGTCGGCGAGGTTGCCTTCGACTTCGGCGACGTTTGCGCTGATTATTCTGGCGTTCCTGCATCTGCGACGATTCAGGCCGGGAGGCCATCTGGATGCGGCCCTGATTATGGTGTCGTGCGCGGGGATGGTGGCGTTTTCGCGGGGAGCCTCGACGGACATGCAGTTGGCGGCGCCGTTGTGTATCGGGATGCTGGGCTGGTATGGCTGGTATGAGACCGGCAAAAAGTTCTGGCTGTTTGATTTGTACTTCTTTGGCGGGGCGGCGATGCTGGCCAAAGGGCCGGTGGCTCCGTTCCTGATGCTGGGAACCATCCTGCTGTTCTGTGGGTTGCGCCGGGAGTGGTCGGCGTTGCGGCGGACGATCTGGTGGCCGGGTGTGCTGCTGTTCCTGGCGATGGTGTTGCCCTGGTACATCGCGGTGCAGCGCAAGAATCCTAGCTTCTATCGCGAGTTCTTTTTGGAGCACAATCTGGAACGGTTTGCGACGAACCGTTATCAGCATCACCAGCCGGTTTATTACTACCTGATTGTTCTGATTCTCGGGTTGATGCCGTGGACAGCGCTGGCGTTCCGGGCACTGGTGGATGCGGTGAAGGTGTCGATTGCGGAGTGGAAGGTACGGAACAATCCGCAACGGTACGTGGGGCACCATCGGGCAGGGGATGCGTTTCCGGAGTTCCTGGTGTTGTGGGCGTTGTTTCCGGTAGTGTTCTTTTCGTTTTCTGGGTCGAAGCTGCCGGGGTATATTCTGCCGGCTATTCCGCCGCTGGCGATTCTTACGGGGGATTACATCTTCCGGATACGGCGAGCGGGGATTCCGGACTGGCTGCTGTATCTCCATGCAGGGCTGGCGGGGGTGGTGACGTTTGTGCTGCTGCTGTGTCCGCAGTACATGATGTACCAGAAGATTGTGCCGGCACCGAAGATGTTTGTGGGAGCGGCCGTACTGGGTGCGCTGGCGGCGGTGTTGATTATTGTGGTGGTGCGGCGGTGGGGGATTCAGCGGATACGTTTTGTGACGCTGATTCCGCTGGCCGGGCTGCTGTTTTTCCTGCTGACGCTGAATGGACACGTGCTGGACTTGAACTACTCGGCGCGGCCGTTGGCGAAGGAGATTCAGCAGGCGGCGCCGGACGTGCCAATCGTTGCGGTGCAGGGGGTGCGGCGCGATCTGGACTACGGGCTGGCGTTCTATCGCAACCAGAACGTGGTGCATTATGAGACCGATGGGATACCGGACGAAGAGCATGTGCTGGTGATTCCGACGCGTGAGGCGGATGAGCTGCCGGAGGCGTTGCGGGGGCGGGTGTATCAGCAGCTGTTTCTTTATGAGACGCAGGGTTTGTCGGTGTACCGCGTGTATCCGAAGAGTTAAGGCACTTTCCTTTCAGGGATAACTGCCATGCCTAGCAGATGCAAAACGCAGATTCCCTTCGGGAATGACAACAAGAAAAGTTCGTGCCTGATAAAGAGCTACATCTGAGGGGAAATGCTCTCAGGAGAGGCTTGAGGCTGTACGATTGCCGAAGTCATGACCTCCAGCTCCTACATGTTCGATACGCAGGATTTCGGTTCGCAGAACGAGGTTCTGGACCTGCGGCACTTCTCGGCGGCGCAGTTGCGTCCGCTGCTGGAGGACGAAGCGCGTCGCTGGGAGCAGCGGCTGCGGTGGGACTATACGGGCTCCACGGAGTTGCTGCTGGAGTACCTGGATGCGCGGGTGCTTCCGGGTTTTGTGGCGACCGATGGCAAGCGTGTAGCGGGGTACACGTTTGGCGTGCTCGAAGGCGCGAAGGCTGTGATCGGCGATGCGTATGCGTTTGGCGAGACGGAAGAGATTCACAATCCGCTGTGCGACAAGATGCTGCACCACTTGATCGAGATGCTGCAGGCTACGCCGGGTGTCGACCGGATTGAAGCGCAGTTGCTGATGTTTCCCGCGGGAGCGTTGACGGAGCCGTTTCTTTCGCGTGGGTTTCGGGGCTATCCGCGACTGTTTATGGTGGGTGATGTTTCGATGCAGGCAGAGCCGGTGACGGCGAAGCTGCCTGCGGGGTTGCGGCTGGAGGCGTGGCGGCCAAGTTTTTATGATGCGGCGGCGGAGCTGATTCATCGCTGCTACGCCGGGCACATGGATAGCAACATCAACGACCAATATCGCAGTGTGCATGGGTCGCTGCGGTTTCTGCACAACATCATCCGGTTTCCGGGGTGTGGGACGTTCGATGCGGCGAACTCGTGGGTGCTGTGCGATGCGCGGACGCAGCAGCCGCAGGCTTTGCTGCTGAGCTCGGTGGTGCGGGGCGATGTGGGGCATGTGACGCAGGTGTGTGTGACGCCTGCGCTGCGTGGGCTGGGGTTGGGACGCGCGTTGATGCAGCAGGCGGCGAATGAGTTTGCCAGGCGCGGGGGGGCGGCGTTGTCGTTGACGGTGACGGAGAGCAACGTTGAGGCGCGCAAGCTTTATGAAGAGCTTGGGTTTAAGACGATGCATCGGTTTGATGCGATGGTGTGGGATGGAAGTGAGTGAGTAGGTTTTGCTGGTGCTGAAGAGAGCTGTCGCGCTAAGCGCGCGATGCCCACGTTAGCGACGATGGAACTGTCGCGAACATGGGGCACCCGGATTTGTGTTGTTAGAAAAGTTATTACTCGGCGTGGTAGTTGGGGGCTTCGCGGGTGATGACTACGTCGTGGACGTGCGACTCGCGGAGGCCTGCGCCAGAGATGCGGATGAAGCGGGCGTTGGTTTGTAGCTCCTCGATGGTGGAGCAGCCGAGGTAGCCCATGCCGGAGCGGAGGCCGCCGACTAGCTGGTAGACCATCGCTTCCAGCGGGCCACGGTGGGGGACGCGGCCTTCGATGCCTTCGGGGACGAACTTGGCGAGGCGGTTGCTGCCGGGGTTGGCTTCGCGGGCGGTGAGCGAGACGCGCTCGCTGCCGTCGGCCTTGAGGTCTTCCTTGCCCTGGAAGTAACGCTCGCCGGAGCCCTGCGCCATCGCGCTGAGGGAACCCATGCCGCGGTAGGCCTTGAAGCTGCGGCCCTGGTAGAGGATGGTTTCTCCGGGCGACTCATCGACGCCGGCGAAGAGCGAGCCCATCATGCAGACACTGGCGCCTGCGGCGATGGCCTTGGTGACGTCGCCGGAGTACTTGATGCCGCCGTCGGCGATGATGGCGATGTTATGGTCTTTGGCGGCGCGGTAGGCCTCCGAGATCGCTGTGATCTGCGGCATGCCTGCGCCGGTGACCATGCGCGTGGTGCAGATGCTGCCGGGACCGATGCCGACCTTGATGGCGTCTGCGCCGGCTTCGATGAGGGCAAGTGTGCCTTCGTAGGTAGCGACGTTGCCGGCGAGGAGATCGACGTCAGGGAACGCTCGCTTTACTTCGCGGACGGCTTCGAGCACGCGGCTGGAGTGGCCGTGGGCGGAGTCGATGGCGAGAGCGTCTACGCGGTTTTTGACCAGCTCGGCGGCGCGTTCGAGGAAGTCTCCCGTGGCTCCGATGGCTCCGGCGACGCGGAGGCGGCCTTGATCATCCTTGCTGGCGTTGGGGTACTTCAACTTCTTCTGAATGTCTTTGACGGTGATGAGGCCCTTGAGCTCGTAGGCGTCGTTGACGACGAGGAGCTTTTCGACGCGATGCTCGTGGAGGATCTGCTCGGCTTCTTCGAGCGTGGTGCCAACCGGGACGGTGATGAGGTTCTTCTTGGTCATCACGTCGGCGATGGGGATGTCTGTGCGGGAGACGAAGCGGAGGTCGCGGTTGGTGAGGATGCCGACGAGGAGGCCGTTCTTGGTGACGGGGACGCCGGAGATCTTGTAGCGACGCATCACGTCGAGCGCGTCGGCGATGGGGCGTTCGGGGTCGATGGTGACGGGGTCAACGATCATTCCGGACTCGGAACGCTTGACCTTGTCGATCTCGCCGGCCTGCTGGTCGATGGTGAGGTTGCGGTGGACGACACCGAGGCCTCCCTGCTGGGCCATGGCGATGGCGAGGCGGGATTCGGTGACGGTGTCCATGGCTGCGGACATGAGAGGGGTGTTGAGGGTGATGTTTTTGGTCAGTCGCGTTTGCGTGCTCACCTGGGTGGGAACAACGTCGGAGTATGCGGGGACCAACAGCACGTCGTCAAACGTGAGCGCTTCGGCAATATTCTTCTCGATCATAATTCTCTATTGTCGCACTGGTGCTGCGCGCACGGCGAATCGCTTCGCGTGGTGGTGTTATGGATTGGGTGGGAGATGAACGTGGGATTACAACTTACGGCCGCGTCTTAGGAATCGCTTTTGCGCTGGGTGAAAGGGTGTGCTGTGGGAGAGGAAAGCATACCCCACGGGCTAAAGCCCCGCATTTTTGCTGGTCTATGAGAACCAAGGCTAAAGCCTTGGGGTACCTGGACGCGGAAGCCTTGGCTTACCTCGAAGCAAAAGCTCTGATTTTTCTGGGCTTCTTTCTGGGCTTCCTTAGCGGGGGCCGGGGGCGAAGGTGATGGTGAGGTCGACGAGGTGGGTTAGTGGGTCGGCTGAGGCCTGGAAGCTGGCAGAGTAGGTGGCGAGATGCTGCATGGCGGTGTTGTTGTTGAGGAAGCTGCTGATGTAGGTCTCGTTGTAGACGTCGCCGACTTTCATGCGCCAGGCTTTGTCGAACTCCTGCTGGGCGATGGGCGAGAGGTTTTGGGGCGTGACGGTGTGCAGGTGGTATTGGTCGCCGGGGACGGCTTGCAGGGCGTATGAGACGGTGTGGGTGGCGTCGTCGAAGGTGGGAGAGCGGGTGAAGTAGGCGTCGAGGTAACCCTGCGAGTGGTAGGTGGCGAGGATTTTGGCCTCGGTCATGCGGAGTGCGGTTTCGCTGGCGAGGTCGCCGGGGTGCAGCTTGGTGTCTTTGGCGAAGTCGCCTGCGCTGTAAACGGGAGTGGGGGTCCAGGTGTAGGCGGCGACTTTGTAGAGGTCTCCGGCGACGAGGGTTGCCGTGTAGGCGACGCCGATGCCGTGCGCGGAGGGTGCGGGGGTGCGCTGGATGTTGATGAGCCTGGCGGCGGCGTAGCCGGCGTTCTGCGCGGGGAAGAGAAGAGCTTCTTCGGTGGTAAGGCCGGTCAGTCCTTCGTTGTAGCCTCTGCCGGAGAGGCGAGTGACCATTTGCTGCAGGGCGGGAGCGAGTGCGGTGGGGGCACCGGTGATGTTGATGCTGGCGATGCGGATGCTGGGTTGGTTGATGGTGAAGTTGACGACGCGTTGCGGGTGCTGGGTGGTGGGTTCGACGATGGCGTGCGAGAGCGTGGCGGTGATGCCTTTGTCGGCGAGGATTTGCTGGAGTGCGGTCTGGACGAGGTCGGGGAGGTTGCCAGCGTCGGAGAAGGCGCCGTGGTAGAGCGGAACGCGGGTGTGGATGGCGGCGGCGAGCTCTTCGGGCGTACTCCAGACGAAGTTGGCGAAGCTGCCGGGGAGCAGCTTGGCGAGCGGCGTAGGCTTGAGTTCGAGGAGGACGGTGCGGGCTTTGCCCTGGCCGCTGAGGGAGATCTGCGCGTCGTCGAAGACGCCGGTGTCGAGGAGATGCTGCGCGGCGTTGGCGAGGGAGTCGTGGGTGAGAAGCTGGCCGGATTGCAGGCCGGCGATGGAGAGGATTTCAGAGTCGGTGTAAGGTGCGGCACCGGTGATGTTGATTTTGCTGATGGAGTACTGGGCGTGGGCCGGGAAGGCAGCAAGGGAAGCAGACACAACGAGGGCGGCAGTTAGAACTCGGCTGAGAAGTCGCATGGATAGGCTTAGGGTACGGGGCTAGGGGGGTGGTGGCAATTGGAAAAGCAGGATGGACGCTTGAGAGCTACTTGGACTCTGTTGTGGGCAGAGGAGCGCCGAGGTAGACGCGGTCGTGGAGGAAGTCGAGGGTGATGCTTTCGAAGTTGGCGAAGGAGTCGCGGCCGAGAGAGCCTTCGTAGTGATCGGAGAGCAGGGTGATGGGGTTGGAGTGGGCGGCGATGTGTTGCAGGGTGTCTGTGCGGCCACCGAACTGGAGGGGTACGGTATCTATGATGTAGACGCGCGACGTGCTGATGCCGCCAGCACCGGAGGCACGACTTTTGCCTTGCTTCTGATGCGCGAGCTCGAGTTGAAACTCCTGGTAATACGGGGTTGAGAGCTGGCTGGCGTTGGCGCCGGAGTCGAAGAGGAAGACGCGGGCGACGTTGTGGGTGCGGACGCTGAAGAGCGGCGATAGCTTGTCGAAGAAGATGGGCGAGGAGTCGCCCGTGAGCGGTAGTGAAGGGCCGGCGAGGAAGCGGTGATCGTGCGTGAAGCGGATGATGCCCAGCGATTGGAAGACGGGGTAGCCGAGGATCGCGGGAATGACGTAGCTCTTCTTTTTGCCGAGGGAGAGCGTGAGGTTGGCGTCGGGCAGAACGAGGAGTACGACGTTGTGCAGCGTGGCGCTGCCGATGTTGAGTTCGGGAAGGATGGCGGTGTGGAGGGTGTTTTCCGCGCCGGTGGCTCCCATGGTTTGTGCGGTGCTGGTGGAGAGCGTGAGGCCTAGTTGCCTGGCGAGGCTTTCGGACATGCAGGAGATGTTGGCACCGGTGTCGAGAATCCAGGGGGTGGTGATGCCGTTGAGGGTGAGGTCTGCGGTGTGGGAGCCGAGAGGGTCGGTGTGTGTGGGGATGTCGACGATGCCGTTGAGCGTGATGGTTTGTGCGGGGGTGTTGGTGAGGGTGGCGAGGGTTGCGTTGTCGTCCTGATCGTCTTTGACGAGCTCGAGGGACATGACGTCGGCGTAGCTGGGGAGGAGCTGGTCGTAGAGGCGATGGGCTTCTCCGTAGTGAAAGAGCTTGACGTTGTCGTCGGCGAGTGCGCCGAGGATCAGTGCGATACGTGGCCGCGGGGTGTCGGGGGCGGAGAGTAGAGGTGTGAGCAGGCGAATGGAGTCGTCGAAGCGGCTGGTGCGGTCGTCGAGGATGCCGGTGAAGAAGTCAGTGGTGAGGCCGGGCGGGGCGTTAGCGAGATCGTGCTCCAGATCTTCGTAGTGGAGCTGCTGGAGGTCTTTGTCGAGCCGCTTGTCGAGGGCCGTGTTGGGGCCTGCATCGCCGATGGGAGTTTGCGCGAAGAGCGGCAAAGAGATCGACAGTGTGAGGGTGGTGAGTGCTTGGCGAAGACGTCGCATAGGTCTGCGCTTAGGGTACGGGCAGGTGGGTGGGCTGGCAATGAGTTTGCCTTTGGGGCAGCGTTATTTTGCTGCGTGCGTCGTTAGAACGATCGAGGCGGTGTGGTTGGTTTTGTCGGGGCGGAGGGTGAATCTTACGGAGTTGAGCAAGTGCGCGTCGTTGAGGATGTGGGCGACTTCGCTGGTTGCGGTTTGGTCGGCGGGGACGCCGGGAGCAAGCTTGGGGTCGTGAGCGATGGTGGCCTGGAGGGCTGGCGAAAGGGCGGATGCGTCTACGTTGGAGAGGTGGTAGAGTTCGCCCTGGGTGACGGTAAAGTTGGCGTCTACGGTATGGGTTGCGGAGTTTTTGGGGTACTCGTGTCGGGCGGTGGCGTCGAGGTAGCCGTGGAGGGTGTAGGCGTGGGCGAGGCTGTCGGCTGCGTGTTGTAGCGGGAAGATGCCGGCGGGGTCTCCGGGTTTTAGGGCTACTGCTTTTTCGAGGTCGGCGCGGGAGAGCGTGGGTGGGGCGTCGAAGTTGAGCTGGTGGATGCGGTAGAGCTCGCCGGGGTGGACGGTGGTGGTGGCGTCTACGGCGTAGCGGTCGAGGTCTTTGCGGGGCGCGGCGAAGGTGGCGGGGTCGGTTATGGTGTCGAGGTAGCCGGCGTTGTTGTAGAGGTCGGTGACGTTGATGGGGATGGCTTTGGCGGTGAGTTGCAGGTCGAAGTCCTGACCGGCAAAACCGGCCTGCATTTGAGCGAGTAGTGTGGCGACGGTAGGTAGCGAGCCTTGAACGTTGATGTTGCCGAGGACGATGGCCGGGCGCGAGATTTCGAGAGCAACGCTGTGGCCACCGGAAGCTTCCACGATGGTGACGGCGGCGTCGACGCCCTTCTCTTTGAGCATGGCGACGAGTGCGGCTTCTACCTGCTCGGTTAGATGACCGGCGAGTGGGAGTCTGCCCTGGTAGAGCGGCACGCGGGACTGGATGAGAGGGGTGAGTTCGGAGGGTTGCCACCAGACGAAGTTGGCGTAGCGGACGGTCAGAGACTGCGCCGCGGGTGAAAGAACGAGCTTGAAGACGAGGGCGTCAGAGCCGACCGTGTAGCCGAGGTCGCTGAACATGCCGCTGTCGCCGAGGCGTTGCAGCGCGGCTTCAATCTGCTCTTTGGTGATGGGGGTGCCGGGTTTGACGTCGGCGATGCCGAGCAGGTCGTTGGTATCCATGCCGGTGGCGCCTTCGAAACGGATTTGCTTCGGCGTGTAGGTCTGGCTGAGGGCCGAGAGCGAGAAGAAGCACACAAAGCCGAGGGCAAGAGCCGTGGAACGAAGGGGTCGCATGGATGATGCGAGTGTAGTGCGGTTGAGAGCGGAAAGACAAGAAAGGCAGCGGTTGCCCGCTGCCTTTCTTGTGTGAAATTTTGAAGCTGTTTAGGCGGGCTGGACTTTGCTGTACCAGGGGGTTGCAGCCTGGAGCGCCTTGTTGACGTTTTCGATGTTCTCGACGCCGGTGGTTTCGAGCCATTGGCGGAAGGCATCGGCGCCTTGCTTGGCGTAGATGGGGATGCCGTCTTTCCAGGTCGCGCGGCCGCAGAGAACGCCGTTGAACTTTACGCCGGACTCGCCAGCGAGCTCGAGGGTTTCGATGAAAACTGGGTTCGAGACACCGGCCGAGAGGTAGATGAAGGGCTTCTCGGTGGAGTCGCCGACGGAACGGAAGAGGCCGAGAGCTTCTTCGCGCGTGTAGGCGGCTTCGCCCTTGAAAGACTTGGTGCCGGAAACGAACTCCATCACGATGGGAACTTCGACCTTGAGGACGTCCACGCCGTACTGGGGCTTGGAGAACTCGGTCATGGCTCCGGCGACGATGGAGGGCTTTGCGAGGGCGTACTCGACGGTCTTCTCGTCTTTGCCTTCGGCGTCGTAGCCGACGAACTCAAGGAAGAAGGGGATGTCGTGCTCGCGGCACTCGTCGCCGATGCGCTCGATCCAGGCGTGCTTGATGTCGTTGACGTGGTGGGTGTCGAAGGGGGTGTAGTAGAGCAGGATCTTGATGCAGTCGGCGCCGGCTTCCTTGAGGCGGCGGACGCTCCAGACGTCGAGCAGGTCGGGCAGACGGCCGGCGGTGGTGGCGTCGTAGCCGGTCTTCTCGTAGGCCAGCAGAAGGCCCTTGCCGTTGCGCTGGTGCGAGGCGGGAAGACCGAACTCGGGGTCGAGCAGGATGGCGGAGGCGTGCTTGGTGAGGACCTCGGTGACGAGGGTCTTGAACACTTCAAGATCGTGCCCGTCGGCGGCGGCGCCACGCTCTTTGGCGAGCGATTTCTGCAGCGAACCGCGCTGGTCCATGGCTGCGGCGGCGATGACGCCGCGCGCATCGGATACGGCCTTCAGGCCTGCGAGTTTTCCGGGCGTGAGCTTCATGGTTTTCTATTCTCCTGCGCGTGCGCATGATTTTTTGTAGCAAGGGCGCGAAGAATCGCACCGTCAGGGTGAAATTGTACACAGCGGGATGTCCGGTTTGCAGCACCGGTGTGCGGTGTTCGTTCGCCTGTTACGTTCCGATGAGAATTGATTTCAAGCGTTTAGCCGATTGCACAGGTTAGCTGTGAGTTCGACGAGATGGCGGAGTTTGGGAGCGATCTCCGGTTGCGCGTTGCGCAGGGCAAGCTGGGACTCCAGTAAAAGGCCGGTCAGTGACGATTTGAGTTCGTTCTGCAGCGAAAGCGCTGCTGCTGTTTGGGCCTGGGCCTGGTCGTGGGCGCGGCGGGTGAGGGCAGCACGCACCTGGCGGAGGACACGCTGCTCACTGGAGATGGCGAAGTTGAGTTCGAGGACGGGAGCGGCGAGGGCTTTCTGGTATATCTCCTCGGTTGCGTCAGGATCGGCGGCAACCAGGCTTTCTTCCAGGAGGATGAGGGAGTACTCCTCGCGTCGAAGCGCGGCCAGGCCAGCGCGACGGGTTGGAACGGTTTCTACGGGGGTATCCAGTGCGCGGCGGAGGGATTCGGCGACCGCAGGGGCAGCGGGGCCAGGGGCAATGATCAAAATAGGCAGGGCCATGGTGCAGTTCTCCAAGGGTTGGTGAATAAATCAGCGAAGTAAAACTCAGCTGTAGCGCGTCATTGATCCGTGTCCTTTGGGCGTGTTGTGTCGGTGTTTTCTCTAGGGGGTGTCTCCTATCCCGTACTCCTTGAGTTTGCGATACAGCGTGGTTTTGCCGATGCCGAGCAGACGCGCGGCCATCAGCTTGTCGCCGTTCAATTTGCGAATGGTGCTGAGAATCGCCATTTTTTCGAGAGCAGCGATGGAGGTAACACCGTGCTGCGGCGCCTCGTCCGAGATGGCCGTGGACTGTAGGGCCGTCTGCTGCTCTTCGAGATGTTTTTGGTGATCCTGCAACTGCGTGGGAAAGTCAGCCATGTGCAGTACGGGTCCGCTGGAAAGGGCGCAGGCGCGTTCGATGGCGTGCTCCAGCTCGCGGACGTTGCCGGGCCAGTCGTACTCAGCTGTGAGGCGGAGAGCGTCGTCGGAGAAGGTGAAGGCGAGGCCGTTGTCGCGACGTATGCGGTCGAGCGCGTGCGCGGCGAGCAAGGGGATGTCGCTTTTGCGCTCGCGCAGCGGTGGGATGCGGATGTTAACGACGTTGAGGCGGAAGTAGAGGTCTTTGCGGAAGCGTCCGCTGGCGACCATGAGGGTGAGATCGCGGTTGGTGGCCGCGAGGACGCGCGCGGAGATTGGCACTGCGTGCGTGGAGCCTGCTGGGTGGATCTCTTTTTCCTGCAGGGCGCGGAGCAGCTTGGTCTGTAGATCGAGTGGGAGCTCGCTGATCTCGTCGAGGAAGACGGTGCCACCGCCGGCGGTGGCCAGCAGGCCTTCCTTGGCACGTGTGGCTCCGGGGAAGGCACCTTTGGCGTAGCCGAAGAGTTCGCTTTCGATCAGCGAGGGAACGAGCGAGCCGCAATCGACTGCGATGAACGGCTTGTTGGCATTAGGTCCGTTGGAGTGGATGGAGCGGGCTACGAGCTCTTTGCCGGTGCCGGACTCGCCCAGAATGAGCACGGGGTGAGCGCTGGAAGAGACCTTGGAGAGGATGCGGTAGAGCTTCTCCATAGCTGGGGCGCGGCCTACGAGCATGCCCATGCCGATGCCGGTGCGAAGCTTGTCGCGAAGTTCACGGGACTCGCGATTGAAGGCGCGGTGCTGGGCGGAGCGCTCGAGGACGGTGGTGAGCTCTTCGATCGAAAAGGGCTTGGTCAGGTAGTCGCCCGCGCCGATGCGCATGGCGTCTACCGCGGAGTTAACGGTGGCGGAGGCCGACATGATGATGATGACCATCTCCGGGTAGCGGAAACGGAGCTCTTCGAGCAGCGGAAGTACGTTGCCGCCGGAGGCTTTGGGGTCGAGCAGAAGGAGGTCGATGGACTGACGGAGCAGAACGGCGTGCGCTGCTGTGGTGGATTCGGCGACCAGGGTGCCGTAGCCCATGCTTGAGGCGATCTCCGCGCAGGCGTTGCGGATGGACGGGTCTTCATCGACGATGAGCACTTGCAGGCTTGTTTTACGGTCTACGGTGGAGGATGAGGAGTGGGGGTCTTCCTGGGAGGCGCGAAACTCTGCCTGGGGCAGAGCACGAAGCCTCATGGAATCTCGGAGTTGGGAGTCTGAGAAGGGGCGTTTTTCTAGCACTGGCCGGCCCCCTTTGTTGAGGGTTCCTGCACAATGGGCGAAGAAAAATTTCCTGAATTGGTTCGCGCGTAGAGCTTTGCGGGGAAAAGGGTGAGGGAATAGGGGGAGTTCTGTACAAATGATGCGGCAGTAAAGCTCAGCGAGTAGGCCAGCATGGTCGTTCTCCGGGTTTTCGTAACGTTACAAGCGGATGGCCTCAAAGGAGTACCAAAGTAGAACTCCGCAAAAAGGCGCTAAATTCTTGGTTATGCTGAACGCCTCCGGTTACTGAAGATTAACTATTTCCCTAAATGAAACCAGAGAATTGCTCTGGCTCCAATAGCTTTGTACATGACTCTGCTTTTTCCGTCTTCCCGTTTTGGGAATTCTCGTGTTTTGGTCACCAAAACGGCTTCGTCGAGGTGGGTTTCTATAATGGTCAGAATGAGCATAACCGAAGAGTTGTTTCGTAGTGGTGGGCGGGCGTCGGATGAAGCGCGTATTTTGCGTTTGACGCCGGGATTTGTGGCGATGGCTGAGGGTTCGGTGTTGATCGAGGTCGGGCATACGCGGGTGCTGTGCAATGCGACGGTGGAGAACGGCGTTCCCGGCTGGATGCGTAACTCGGGCAAGGGCTGGGTGACGGCGGAGTACTCGATGCTGCCGCGGGCTACGCTGACGCGGTCTCCGCGGGAGTCGGAAAAGGGCAAGATCGGTGGGCGGACGCATGAGATTCAGCGGTTGATTGGGCGGAGCCTGCGGTCGATCGTGGATACGAGCCTGCTGGGCGAGCGAACTGTGATTCTGGATTGCGATGTGTTGCAGGCCGATGGCGGAACGCGTACGGCGGCGATTACGGGCGCGTGTACGGCGTTGGCGCTGGCGGTGAACAAGCTGGTGGCGGCGGGATCGCTGAAGCAGAGCCCGCTGAAGCAGATGGTGGCGGCGACGTCGGTCGGTATTGTGGACGGGCGTGTGTTGCTGGACCTGGCGTATGAAGAGGATTCGCGGGCCGAGGTGGATATGAACGTCGTGATGACGTCTGACGGCGGGCTGGTGGAGACGCAGGCTACGGCGGAGAAGGGTAACTACTCGCGCGCGCAGTTGAACGAGATGCTGGATGTGGCAGAGAAGGGTATACGCGAGCTGCTGAAAGCGCAGTTGGAGTGCCTGGAAGCAGCGAAGTAGGCAGGTAGAGAAAGGCCGCCGCGGGGCCGAAGGGCTTCGTAGCGGCGTAGAGTGAGGATGATGATGAAGCGATGGTTGGTTGTTGTTTGTTTGGTGCTGAGCGCAGGAGTTGGAGTGGCGCAGAAGCAGCGCTATTCGACCTCTTCGAAGTCGGCGGAAGCGTATCAGTTTCCGCTGCTGGTGCATGTGACGCATGCGCGGCTGATCGGGCAGCCGATTTCTACGCTGCATCTGGATGTGGTGATCGACGGTAAGACCGTGGAGCTTGAGGCAGGTGCGACGGCGTTGCTGCACACCGGCGAGTACCAGGCGCGGATTGTGACCGACGACGAGAAGAAGTCCGGTTGGTTCAGCAAGATGTATGAGCTGCTGTTTACGGATGGAACGAAAGTAATGTTCTCCGAGGTTGCTGAGTCGGAGTAACGGTGTTCAACGGTTGTGCGGAGAGACAACGATGGCGTGTCATCATTTCGATCATTTGAAGCCTGTACCGGATGTTGCGGCCAGTTACAAAAAAGGCTGCGAAGAGTGCGTGAAGATGGGCGCGCAGTGGGTGCATCTGCGGGAGTGTTTGGTGTGCGGCCATGTGGGCTGCTGTGACTCGTCGCCGAATACTCATGCGACCAAACACTTTCATGCGACGAAGCATCCGGTGATGCGGTCAGTGGAGCCGGGTGAGGAGTGGGGCTACTGCTATGTCGATGAGGTCATGGTGGAGTTCGACTGAAGTTTGAGGTACGAGATTTGAGAGGCGAGATTCGAGGAGGGGTAGCAGAGCTTTAGGCGCTGGTATTCTGGGCTGGATACATGGAGGATTTTGCAATGGCAGATGAAGCAGTTCACATTACGGTGCGGCCCAATGGTCCACTGCGGGTTGAGGGTCACATTATTTTGAAGGATGCCGATGGGCAGGAGTGGGACCTGACGGGCAAGCCGGCGATCAGCCTTTGCCGCTGCGGGTTGAGCGAGAAGCGTCCGTTCTGCGACGGTTCGCACTCACGCCAGGGTTGGCAGGGCGCGGATAGCCCTGGAAACCTGACAGGCGTGTAATGCGGCACGCGCCGTCGGTTAGCGGAAGCAAACTGTTTTTTGGCTGCGTGGTTGTGGCTGTGGCATGTGGGTTGCGAGCGCAGGCTCCCAGCCCCGTGCCAGCTGCTGCTGTGATGCCGGAGTATGTGCGGATGGAAGCGATGATTCCGGTGCGCGATGGGGTGTCGCTGCATACGGTGATTTTGCGTCCGGCGGGGAGTGAGAAGTCCGGGGCGAAGCTGCCGTTTCTGATGCTGCGAACGCCGTATGGTGTGAGCGAGCTCACGACGAAGCAGCTCACGTCGGAGAAGCCGGAGCTGGCCGCGAGCGGCTACATCTTTGTGTACCAGGATATTCGCGGACGCTATGGCTCGGGTGGGACGTTTGTGATGAATCGGCCGGTGGTGGATCATGCGTCGAAGCAGGATGTGGATGAGACGACGGACACGCGCGACTCTATTGACTGGCTGCTGAAGCATGTGAAGAACAACAACGGAAAAGTCGGTGTGCTGGGTGTGAGCTATCCGGGGTTTCTGGCGATGATGGCGGGGATTGATGCGCATCCGGCGGTGAAGGCGATCAGTCCGCAGGCGCCGATGACCGATGTGTGGATGGGAGACGACTTCTTCCACAATGGGGCGTTGCGCGAGAGCTACGCCTTTGATTACGTGCAGGAGCTGGAAGCGCAGAAGACCGATGTGACGCCGGACTCGAAGGAAGACCAGTACGCGTTCTTTCTGGAGCACACGAACTTTCTGGGCGCAGCCACGGCGGCGGGCATTACGAAGCTGCCGACGGCGGACAAGTTTCTGAATCAGCCGACGTATACGAAGTTCTGGCAGGATATGGCGGTGCAGCGGCGGCTGGGCAAGCCCGAGGTTCCGACGCTGGAAGTTGGCGGCTACTGGGACCAGGAAGATATGTGGGGTACGCAGGCGGAGTATGCCGCGTTACGGGCCAACGAGAAGCCGAATGATCCGCAACACAAGGTGTTTCTGGTGCTTGGGCCGTGGAAGCATGGCGGATGGGCGCGTGGGCCGGCGAATGATTTGGAGAGCCCATTTGGCAAGCTCACGTTTGGCGGCGTGGCGACGGGAGAGATCTATCGCGCGCAGTTTGAGGCACCGTTTTTCGACTTCTACCTGAAGGGCAAGCCGGGGTTCGATCTGGAAGATACGGCGAGCTTCCGGACGGGGGAGAACAAGTGGCATCGGTATGCGATATGGCCGCCGGTGCAGGGTTTCCATCAAGCGCGCGTGTATCTGGAGCCGGAGAAGAAGCTGAGCTCGGTGGCTCCTGTGGGCGACTATGACGTGAAGGCGGACGCTTATGTGGCGGATCCCGCGAACCCGGTGCCGTACCGGCATCGTCCGGTGCAATCGACGTATGGGGAGAAGTCGGCTTGGCGGCCGTGGCTGGTGGAAGACCAGCGGTTTGTGAGCGATCGCAAAGACGTGGCGAACTTTCTGACACCTGTGTTGACGAACGACGTTACGGTGACCGGCGATGTGGCTGCGGACTTGTTTGCGGCGACGACGGGGACCGATGCGGACTGGATTGTGAAGCTGATCGATGTTTACCCCGATGATGCTCCTGAGGGGCAGGGCGGGTACCAGTTGATGGTGGCGGAAGAGATTCTGCGCGGGCGTTACCGGCACAGCTTTACGGAGCCTGAGCCGGTAAAGCCGGGCGAGGTGAATGAGTACAAGTGGAGCCTGCATGGGGTGGACCACACGTTTTTGAAGGGGCATCGTCTGATGGTGGAGGTGCAGTCGAGCTGGTTTCCGTTGTATGACCGGAACCCGCAGACGTATGTGCCGAACATCATGATGGCGCCGCCGGCGGCTTATCAGCCGGAAACAGTGACGATCTATGGCTCGGCCAAGTATGCTTCTCACCTGGACCTGCCTGTGTCGGATGATACGGTTCTGCCGTAACGCGTCCTGTTCAAGCGGTTTCACAGGTAACGACAAATTGCGACAAATCGTAGAAACTTCTGCCTTGCCTTGCGCGTCCGTACAGCAAGGATAGTTTCTGCAACGAAATAAAGTCCGTCCGCATTTTGGGCCGGAGTTGTTCAGGCGGTTGGTC
>Ga0302314_10008735_pt1 | contig 18003 bp, 12 predicted proteins | sample III_Palsa_N2_3_FD_200533 | JGI IMG/M metagenome (GOLD analysis project Ga0302314, IMG submission 200533) | Peat permafrost microbial communities from Stordalen Mire near Abisko, Sweden - III_Palsa_N2_3 | ecosystem: Environmental > Terrestrial > Soil > Palsa > Peat permafrost | place: Sweden...
ACATCAAGCAACGATGGATTGCGGTGTCTTCACCGATTGCCCGTGCACTGATCGGCAAGAGTGTGGGCGACAGCTTCGAGTTCACTGCGCCGAATGGCGTCAAGCATTACGAAATCACCGGTGTGCGCTATTCGTGAGAGTGTGAGTACGTGTTGAGGGAAATGCCGGTCGCTGCATGCGACCGGCATGATAACGAGCTGGCGGTGTAGCCGCCTCCGTCGATTGGCACCTGACCCTGGACCGCGACATGCCGCAGCAGAAGATCCTGTTCCTCAGCGTCTCGGCCGGTGCCGGCCACATGCGTGCGGCGGAGGCACTGCGCCTCACTGCCGAGGCAAGCTTGCCGGATGTCGAGACCAAGCATCTGGATGCGATGGACTACGTGCCGTCCGCATTCCGCAAGCTTTACACCGATTTCTATATCACGCTGATAAGCAGCTACCCGACACTGTGGGGCATGCTTTATCAGCGCAGTTCGGAGGCCGATCCCGACGGTCCGATGCAGAAACTGCGACGGGCGATCGAGCGACTGGGTACGGGTGATCTGCGCAAGGCGATCAACGCGTTTGCGCCAGATGCCATCGTCTGCACCCACTTCCTGCCTGCCGAAATGCTGATGCATGAGGTCCGGCGCGAGCGGTTTACGGTACCGGTGTGGGTCCAGGTTACTGATTTCGACCTGCATGGCATGTGGGTGATTCCATGCATGACGGGCTTTTTCGCCGCCAGCGATGAAATTGCCTTCCGCATGAAGGCGAATCGCATCGAAGCGGGACGCGTCCATACCACCGGTATTCCGGTGATGCCCGAGTTCACCCAGCCGCAGGATCGCCAGGCCTGCGCCGAGCGCTTTGGCCTCGATCCGACCAAGCAAACCATCATGCTGATGGGCGGTGGTGCCGGCGTCGGCAAGCTCGACGAGGTGGCAGCTGCGCTGATGCAGCTCGAATACGACTTCCAGCTGATCGTGTTGGCCGGGCGCAACGAGGCAGCGCTGGCCAAGCTGAAAGCTTATGCAGCGGAATATCCAGGGCGACTGTTTCCGTTTGGCTTCACCAACGAAGTGGCGCTGCTGATGGCCTGCTCCGACCTGGTGATCACCAAGCCTGGTGGGCTGACCACCTCCGAGTGTCTTGCGATGGGCGTGCCGATGGTGGTGTATGCGCCAGTCCCCGGTCAGGAGGAACGCAACGCGGACTACGTGCTGGAGCAGGGGGCGGCGCTCAAGGCGATCGACCTGATCTCGCTTGAATACCGGGTGCGTCAATTGCTGGCCGAACCGCAACGGTTGGCGCGGATGCGTGAATGCGCGCGTCGTCTGGGGCAGCCGCAGGCGGCGCGGCATGTACTGGAGATTGTGCAGGCCCAGCTGGAAAGCCAGCAGTCAGTGACTACGTCGGTGGATCATTGAGCGTGCGTCAGCTGGATCAACGAGTCGTGCCTGCAGGAGAAGCGCCAGTCTCCATGCGCCCCCTGGTGCTGGTGCTGACGCTTGCCTGGACCGTCCTGCTGGCTTTTTTCTTTGCCAACGTGGAGATCCAGATCGAGGGTGCTGCCGGTTGGGCGGCGAACCTGCCGACCTGGCGCATCGAGCATCACTGGCTGTTGGATATTTTCTGGGGCAGCCGGCCGATGACCGGTTATCACGCGTGGCTTTTCCCATGCATGGGACTGTTTTTCCATTTCCCGCTGATCTTCACCGGCCGCTGGAATTGGCGCGCCGAAGCGCGTGTGTTCGCCTGCATCATGTTGTTCTGGATCACCGAGGACTTTCTGTGGTTCGTGTTCAACCCGGCCTATGGCGTGGCGCATTTCGCGCCACGCTACATCCCGTGGCATATCCACTGGTGGGGCCCGGCACCCAGCGACTACTGGGTTTCGCTGTCCGTATCCGGGGTGCTGTTCTGGTTGTCGTGTCGCCCGATACCATGGCGCCGCCAAGAGCCTGCCGCCGGATAGCGGGCACAAAAAAGGCCGCACATGTGCGGCCTTTTCATGACTCATTACGCTGGGATCAGCGCTGACGAGCCTTGAAACGGGGATTGCTTTTGCAGATCACGAACACCTTGCCGCGACGACGCACAATCTTGCAATCGCGGTGCCGCGCCTTGGCGGACTTCAAAGAGTTAAGCACCTTCACGGCCAGCTCCTGACACAAACGGGAAATTAAGCAGGCAATTGTAACGGCTTGAATGGGTTATCACAAGCCCGATGCGCCAGCCGACTCGGCGACCGTTGACAGGAACTGCAGCAGTGCTGGCGAGTGGTCGTCGCTGCGGCTGGCTACCGCCAGCAACAGGTAGGCATCGGCGTCTTCCAGCGGCACATAGCTCACTCCGGACAGGCGCACCGCACGCATGCTGGCCGGCACCAGTGCCAGGCCCAGGCCTGCGGCGACCAGTGCCAGCAAGCCGTTGATCTGCTGCGCATGCTGGGTGATCGATGGCTGGAAGCCAGCCTTGTCCGCCAGTTTTACCAGCCGGTCGTAAAGTGTGGCGGCCAGTTCGCGTGGCTGCGAGACAAAGGCGTCGGCGGCCACCTCGGCGAGGCGCAGACTGCTGCGGCCGGACAAGGGATGACCGGAGGGCAGGGCGAGCAGCAGGGGTTCGCGGTCGATCACACTCAAGCGCAGGTTGCGTGCATCTTGTGCATGGATCGGCTCATCGCGGACAAAGCCGACATCAATCTGCCCGGCCAGCAGCGCAGCGAATTGTGGCTCGGTGTACATCTCGCTGAGGTGCATGCGGACATTGGGCGCGATCTGGCCGTGACGCAGCAGGGCTTGTGGGAGTGCCGGGTGAAACGAGACCGAGACTGTATATGCCAGCCGCAACTGGCCACTGTAGCCGGCGGCAGCGGCAACCACCTGGCTGCGTGCCTCGTCGGCCTTGGCGAGAACCTGCCGGGCTTGTTCCAGGAAGATCCGGCCTGGTTCGGTCAGTGCCACATTGCGCTTGTTGCGGTCGAGCAGCCGCACGCCCAGATCCTGCTCCAGTGACTGGATCTGCTGGGACAAGGGCGGCTGGGAAAGATGCAGCCGTATGGCCGCACGGGTGAAGCTCAGCTCCTCGGCGACGGCGACGAAGTAGCGCAACTGGCGAAAATCAAACATATAGCGATATCGTATTAATGGCTCGCTAAATATATATTGGATACTCTATCGCGTCGATCATAAACTCTCCCCCGTCCCGCCACTTCCCCTCCCCCTAGTGGCGGCGGCCCTCGCCCCGCAGCGACGCTAAATACGATATCCGGTTCAACTCCCCCCCTGAACCCATATTGATGCGTCTTCCTGCGGGGCGCTTTCTTTTGTGTTCTCGACGCCGCTGCCTTTCTGGCAGCGGCGTCGGCGTATCTGGCTTAGGAATCAGATATGGCTGGCCAGCCGGGTGCCTTGGGCGATGGCACGCTTGGCGTCGAGTTCGGCAGCCACATCGGCGCCGCCAATGACGTGCACCTTCAAGCCAGCTGCGATCAACTCATCGGCCAGCCGCCGGTTCGGTTCCTGACCGGCACAGACCACCACGTGGTCGACCGGCAGGATTTGTGGGGCGCCATCGACGGTGATGTGCAGACCCTGATCGTCGAAACGCTGATAGCTGACCTTGCCCAGCATGCTGACCTGCTTGGCCTTGAGCGTGGCCCGGTGTACCCAGCCGGTGGTCTTGTTGAGCCGCGTGCCAGGACGCCCCTCGCTGCGCTGCAATAGCCAGATCTGCCGGGCCGGAGCTTCCGGTTTCGGCTTCTGCAGGCCGCCACGTTGCGCCAGCTGCATGTCCACGCCCCACTCGCGGGTCCAGCGGGCTACGTCGGTGGTGGGCGAGGGCGCGTGCTCGACCAGGAATTCGGCCACGTCGAAGCCGATGCCGCCGGCGCCAATGATCGCCACTTTCGCGCCAACGCTCTGGTGACGGGCAAGGACATCCAGATAACTCAGCACACGCGGATCATCGCTGCCAGGGAAGCTCACCGTGCGCGGCGTGATGCCGGTGGCGATCACCACTTCGTCATAGCCACCAGCATGCAGTGACGCCGCATCTGCGGTCTGGCCCAGCTGCACGTCGACGCCGGTGTCGCTCAGTTGATGGCGGAAATAGCGCAGTGTCTCGTGGAATTCTTCCTTGCCCGGGATCTGCTTGGCGTAGTTGAACTGGCCGCCAATCTCGTTGGCTTTGTCGATCAGCGTCACCGCATGGCCGCGCTCACCCAACGTGCTGGCGCAGGCCATGCCGGCCGGTCCGGCACCAATGACCGCGATGCGCTTGCGCACACTGGCTGGTTCAATCTTCAGCTCGGTCTCGTGACAGGCGCGCGGGTTCACCAGGCAACTGGCCCGCTTGTTCTGGAACACATGGTCGAGGCAGGCCTGGTTGCAGGCGATGCAGGTGTTGATGCGTTCGCTGCGCCCGGCCTTGGCCTTGTTGGCCCATGCGGGGTCGGCCAGCAATGGGCGCGCCATCGAGACCATGTCGGCCTCTCCATCGGCCAGGATGCGTTCGGCCACCTCAGGCATGTTGATGCGGTTGGTGGCGATCAGCGGGATCGCCACTTCGCCCTTGAGCTTCTTGGTGACCCAGGCAAAGCCGGCGCGCGGCACGCTGGTGACGATGGTCGGTACGCGCGCCTCATGCCAGCCGATGCCGGTATTGATGATCGAGGCGCCGGCCGCTTCGATCGCCTTGGCCAGCTTCACGATCTCGTTCCAGTCCTGGCCACCCTCGACCAGATCGAGCATCGACAGCCGGTAGATGATGATGAAGTTGCGCCCGACCGCTGCGCGCGTGCGGCGCACGATCTCGATCGCGAAGCGCATGCGGCGGGCGGCGTCGCCGCCCCAGGCGTCATTGCGGTGGTTGGTGCGCTCGGCGATGAACTGGTTGATCAGATAGCCTTCCGATCCCATCACCTCGACACCGTCGTAGCCGGCATCCTGGGCCAGTTTCGCGCAATGCACGAAGTCGTGGATGGTGCGCTCCACGCCGCGCGAAGACAGCGCTCGCGGCGTGAACGGAGTGATCGGCGACTTGATCTTCGACGGCGCCACCGACAGCGGGTGATAGCCATAGCGCCCGGCATGCAGGATCTGCAGGCAGATGCGGCCGCCTTCGGCATGCACGGCATCGGTGAGCTTGCGATGGCGCGGCTTGTGCCATGGCATCGTGAGGCGGCCGCCAAACGGTTTCAGCCAGCCCTGGATGCTCGGCGCAATGCCACCGGTGACCATCAGTCCGACGCCGCCGCGTGCGCGCTCGGCGAAATAGGCCGCCAGTTTGTCGTAGTCGCTGGCCTTGTCCTCCAGCCCGGTGTGCATCGACCCCATCAGGATGCGGTTGGGCAGGGTGACGTGGCCCAGATCGAGCGGAGCGAACAGCTTCGGGTAGTTCATGCGACCTGCACCGGATCAAACGATCGTATGAATGTGCCGGTGTTGGGCATAGGAAAGCAAGCGCTGCGTATGCACCGCGGCAAACTCAGGCCGGGAAACTCACGCCAGCAGCTGATGCACCAGCGCGATGTAACGGCGCATGGCTTCCTCTTCGGGCACGCCGTTCAATTGTGCCCATGCCTCGTGTTTGGCGGTGCCGACAAAGTCGAAGAAGCCTGGCTGGGTTCGGCGCAGGTCACCCTCCGAGCCTTGCTTGTACAGGGCATAGAGCTTCAGCAAGGTGTCGTTGTCGGGGCGCAAACCCAATTGCTGGATGTCCTCGGCGGCTTGTTCGAACTCGCGGCGAAGATCGGTCATAAGGCGGATTGGGCTGACTTGAGTGCAAGGAGACCGGCTAGATAGCACGCGTTCCCAGTGGGGTCAACGCGTTAAACTTCCGCGTTCGACCGCCCAGCCAGGAATCATCATGAGTCATGCCCCGCCTGTACCCGTACTTACCATCGACGGGCCGTCGGGATCGGGCAAGGGCACGATCAGCGCCTTGGTGGCCGAGCATCTGGGCTGGCGGTTGCTGGATTCCGGGGCGCTGTACCGGGCGGTGGGCTATGCCGCTGGCATGGCCGGGCTGGATCTGTCCGATGTGGAGGCGGTGACCCGTTGCGCCCACAGCACGAAAATCCAGTTTCGCGCGGCCACCGACGGTGGTGCGACACGGGTCGTGGTCAACGGACACGATGCCACCGACGAGCTGCGCACCGAAACCGCCGGTGCGGCGGCCTCGGCGATTGCCTCGATGCCGTCGGTGCGCGAGGCCTTGGTGGCGCTGCAGCTGGGCTTTCGCAAGTCGCCCGGGCTGGTCGCCGACGGGCGGGACATGGGGACGGTGATCTTCCCGGACGCCGCGTTCAAGGTGTTCCTTACCGCGAGCGCCGCCGAACGCGCGAAAAGACGCTATAAGCAGTTGAAGGAAAAGGGACTCAGCGTTACACTTGGCGGCCTTCAGCGCGAAATTGAAGCGCGTGACAGCCGTGATGCATCGCGTGCGGTCGCGCCGCTCAAGCCTGCCGAAGATGCCTTGCCGATAGACACCACCGGCATGGGCATCGACGAGGTTGTCGCGAAAGTACTTGCCGTCGTGCAGCCATAGATCATCAAGGATCCGGTTGCGCGACGGTTTCTGCGCTCCTGCTGCGGCAGGGGATTTTGACCCACGGTGACGACGGTCGGTTCCGAGGAACCACCTGAAGACACCCCCGACCGGTGGACCGGAAAGTTCGTGCGCAACACGTCAGCAAGCGCAACGGATCACGGTCTTTTCCCACTATGGAATCAACATGACTGAAAGTTTTGCCGAACTGTTTGAACAGAGCCAACAGGCTATCTCCAAGCTGAAGCCCGGCGCCATCGTCACCGGCATCGTTGTGGAAATCCGCAATGACGTCGTCGTGATCAATGCTGGCCTGAAGAGCGAAGGCATCGTCCCGATCGAGCAGTTCAAGAACGAAGAGGGCGTACTGGAGGTGCAGGTAGGCGACGAGGTGAAGGTTGCCCTCGAAGCTTTGGAAGACGGTTTCGGCGAAACCAAGCTGTCACGCGAGAAAGCCAAGCGCTCGATGGTGTGGGACGACCTCGAGCACGCGTTCGACAAGGAAGAGACCATCGTTGGCCTCATCTCCGGCAAGGTCAAGGGCGGTTTCACGGTCGACATCAAGGACGTCCGCGCATTCCTGCCGGGCTCGCTGGTCGACGTGCGCCCGGTACGCGACCCTGTGTTCCTCGAGGGCAAGGAACTCGAGTTCAAGATCATCAAGCTCGACCGCAAGCGCAACAACGTGGTGGTCAGCCGCCGCGCCGTCGTCGAGACCGAGTTCTCGGCCGAGCGCGAGCAGCTGCTTGAGCGTCTGACCGAGGGCGCCGTGGTCAAGGGCACCGTCAAGAACCTGACCGACTACGGCGCGTTCGTGGATCTGGGCGGTATCGACGGCCTGCTGCACATCACCGACATGGCGTGGAAGCGTGTGCGTCATCCGTCCGAAGTGGTCAACGTCGGCGACGAGCTGGACGTGCGTGTGCTGAAGTACGACAAGGAGCGCAACCGCGTTTCGCTCGGCCTGAAGCAGCTGGGCGACGACCCGTGGGTCGCCATTGCCCGCCGTTACCCGGTCGGCAGCCGCCTGTTCGGCAAGGTTTCCAACGTCACCGATTACGGCTGCTTCGTCGAGATCGAGCCGGGCGTGGAAGGTCTGGTGCACGTGTCCGAGATGGATTGGACCAACAAGAACGTCAATCCGGCCAAGGTGGTTCAGGTCGGTGATGAGACCGAAGTCACCGTGCTGGACGTGGATGAGGAGCGTCGCCGCATCTCGCTGGGTATCAAGCAGACCCGCTCGAACCCGTGGGAAGCCTTCGCAGCGATGCACAAGAAGGGCGACAAGGTCTCCGGTCAGATCAAGTCGATCACCGATTTCGGCGTGTTCATCGGCCTGGACGGCGGCATCGACGGTCTGGTGCACCTGTCCGATATCTCCTGGCAGATGTCCGGCGAAGATCTGGTTCGCAACTTCAAGAAGGGTGACGAGATCGAGGCCGTGGTGTTGGCCGTTGATCCGGAGCGCGAGCGCATCTCGCTCGGCATCAAGCAGATGGAGCAGGATCCGTTCGGCCAGTTCATGGCGGCGAATCCGCGCGGCACCATCGTCAACGGCACCGTCAAGGAAGTCGATGCGAAGGGTGCAGTGATCGATCTGGGCGAGGGCGTCGAGGGTTACCTGCGCGCCAACGACATCGCCAAGGAGCGCATCGAGGATGCCACGCTGCATCTGAAGGTGGGCGACAAGGTCGAAGCCAAGTTCACGGGCATGGATCGCAAGGGTCGCCAGCTGGCACTCTCGATCCGCGCGAAGGACGAGGAAGATGTGCCTGAGGTGGCTGCTGTCGACTACGCGTCGGCATCGACCGGCACGACCAAGCTTGGCGCGTTGCTCAAAGAGCAGTTCGACAAGGCTGATTGATCTCACGTTGCAGACGGATGCGGGGCGGCACATCGCTGCCCCGCTGTTTCATGTCACGGACATTGGGGTCCCATGACCAAATCCGAATTGATCGAGGCGCTGGCGAAGCGTCAGACCCATCTTGCGTTTGCTGACGTCGAGATGGCCGTCAAGAGTGTGATCGAGCAGATGAGCCATGCACTGGCTCACGGCGAACGCATTGAGGTGCGCGGTTTCGGCAGCTTCGCGTTGCATTACCGTCCACCACGGATGGGGCGCAACCCGAAGACGGGCGACGCCGTGGCGCTGCCAGGCAAGCACGTGCCGCATTTCAAGCCAGGCAAGGAATTGCGCGAACGCGTCAATCTTGATCTGGATCAGGAAGCCGGCTGAGTCGGTAACCGAGGTTTACCGAAGGCAGGCGACGCAAGTCGGCCTGCCTTCTTTTTGCCTGCAGATCCGGCACGACTGCGGGCCTGTTCTGAATCGCCACCACATTGATGGCACGCATTGTCTGTGCCCGCCGCGGCCAATCGGGTAAAGTCTGGGCATGCGACTGCTCGCCATACTCATCCTTGTGATCTTCATCGCTGCCGGCGTGGTGCTGGGTGCGCTCAATGCCGACCTGGTCGGTTACGACCTCGCGTTCGCGCAAGTGCGGCTGCCCAAGGGTGCTGCCTTGCTTGGTGCCGTGGTGATCGGCTGGCTGCTTGGCGGCCTTACCGCATGGATTGGTGTGAGTTCGCGCCAACGTCGCCTGCATCGTCAGCAACTGCGTGTCGAAAAGAAGTTGCCGCCCAAGCCATGAATTTTCCGTCTGTGCTGGTTCCGCTGGTGCCAGCTGCCTTCGCTCTGGGCTGGTGGGCTTCCCGCCGTATCGGCGCGCGTCGTTCCGGCGCCGAAGTCAGTGAGCTTTCCTCGGACTACTTCCGCGGCCTGAATTACCTGCTCAACGAGGAGCAGGACAAGGCGATCGAGGTTTTCCTCAAGCTGGCCGAATACAACCGCGATACAGTGGAAACCCATCTGGCGCTGGGCAACCTGTTCCGTCGCCGTGGCGAAGTGGATCGGGCAATCCGCCTGCATCAGCACTTGGTTTCCCGGCCCGGCCTGTCCGACGCCATGAAGACGGTGGCGCTGCTGGAGCTGGGTGAAGACTATATGCGCGCTGGTTTGCTGGATCGCGCCGAAGCGCTTTTTTCCGACCTGGTGGCGATGGATGCGCATGCACCGTCGGCGTTGCGCCACCTGATCGCTATCTACCAGCACGAACGCGATTGGCACAAGGCAATCGAGCATGCGCGCCGGTTGGAGATCATGACCGGCGAAGACGAGACGCCGATGATCGCCCAGTTCTATTGCGAACTTGCCGACCGCTCACGCCAGCATGGTGCCCGCGCCGAGGCGCGCGATTATCTGCGTCAGGCATTCGACTGTCAGCCGGATTGTGTGCGCGCGTTCATGCTGACCGGCCGGCTGCATGCCGAGGATGATCAGCATGTCGAGGCGGTCACTGCCTATGAAGCGGCCGTCCAGGCTGACATCGCGTTCACCCCGGAGATCCTGCCGCCACTGCTCAACAGCTATGCCCGTTCGCAGCAGATGGAACGCGCCGAAGTTTTCCTCAGAGAAATGCTGGTGCGTTACCACGGCATCTCGCCCGTGCTGGCCTTGACCCAGATCTACCGGCAGCGTGATGGCGAGCGGGCGGGGATCGACTTCCTGACTTCGCAACTGCGCCAACGGCCGTCCGTGCGCGGCCTGATGGCACTGATCGACGCGACCATGGACAAGATCGAAGGCGAGGCGCGCGAGAATTTCCTGATCCTGCGTGATCTCACCAAGAAACTGCTGGAAGGCCAGGCGATGTATCGCTGCAGTCGCTGCGGCTTCGGTGCCAAGGCACATCACTGGCAATGCCCCAGTTGCAAGAGCTGGAGCACGATCCGTCCGATCCATGGCGTCGCCAGCGAGTGACATGAGGATCGCCATGGCCATTGGATGGTTGTTCACAGCGTTGCTGATTACACTGTTGCTGGTGCGTGGTGCGATCGGCTATGCACATCGGCGCGGAATGCTCGATCACCCGGGACAGCGTCGTTCGCATAGCCTGGCTACCCCGCGTGGTGGTGGCATCGGTATTGTGGTGGCGATGCTCGTCTGTCTGCCTGGCACATTGTGGAGTTTGCCGGGGGCATGGCCAGCCAGTGTGATCGCAGGACTGCTCGGCGCGCTGGTGCTGGTGGCACTGGCAGGCTGGTGGGACGATCACCAGTCGCTGCCGGTGTTGCCGAGATTCGCAGCACAACTGTTGGCAGTATTCGGGTTTTCTCTCGCGTTGCTGGCGACGGGTTTGTCGATATGGTGGCTGCCGCTGTTGCTGATCGGCGGTGCCTGGAGCATCAACCTGCACAATTTCATGGACGGGATTGATGGTTTGCTGGCACAACAGGTGATGTTTGTCGCCAGTGGGCTGGCGCTCCTTGCGTGGGCGGTGGCACAGCCTGCACTCGCGTTGGCGGCCGCGACGTTGGCGGCGGCGGCGCTGGGTTTCTGGTACTACAACCGCTCACCGGCACGGATTTTCATGGGCGATGTCGGCAGCGGCAGTGCCGGCCTGTTGATCTTTGCGTTCAGCGCGATGCTGTGGCGTATCGAGCATGCCTTGCTGTGGCCGGCGCTGACTCTGTCGTCGGCGTTCCTGGTGGATGCCAGCCTGACCCTGTTGACGCGCATGTGGCGTGGGCGCCGCTGGTACACTGCGCACCGCGAACATCTGTACCAGTGGCTGGTACGCCATGGTGGCTCCCATGCAGGGGTGGGGGGCGGTTACCTGGCCTGGAACCTGCTGGTCGCGGCACCGTTCACCTGGTTGGCCTGGAGTCATCTGGAGTTGGCGTTGCCGATTACCATGCTCGTTTATTCGGCGGCTGCAGCCCTGTGGCTGGCGCTGAAACGTCGCTGCCTGCGACGTCATCTTTCCAAGGACCGCCATGTCGCTGCGTAAACTTGTCGGTTTCATTCACCCGCGTATCGCGGTTGTACTCCATGACCTGACCATGGCGGCATTGGCGTGGTGGATCGCCAAGCTGTTGCGTTATGAGTTGAAGCCGGACGAGATCGTCAGTTATCAACTGTTCGAATTCCCGATCGTGCTGCTGGTGCAAGGGCTGATCTTCCGCTGGACCGGGCTGTACAAGAGCGTCTGGCGCTTTGCCAGCATGCCGGATCTCTGGAACATCCTTCGCGCGGCGGTAACAGGGGCGGTAGCGATTTATCTCTCGCTGTTCCTGTACAACCGGCTCGATGGCGTGCCACGTTCGGTCCTGCTGCTTTACCCCATCTTGCTGGCGGCGCTGCTTGGCGGACCGCGGCTGATCTACCGCTACTGGAAGGACAGCCGCAACGACCTGTTGCATAACCAGACCGTGAAGCGGGTTCTGATCGTGGGTGCGGATCGGGCTGGCGAAGTGCTGTCACGTGACCTGCGCCACGACAGCCGCTATGCCGTGGTGGGTTTTGTTGATGACAAGGCCAGCCTGCGCGGCGCCAGTATCAATGGTCACCCGGTGCTGGGTCGTTTCGACCAATTGCCTGAGATGGCACGTGAGGCAGCAGTCGACATGTTGCTCATCGCCTTGCCCGGCGCATCGACCACCGAGATGCGGCGCGTGGTGTCACTGTGCGATGCCACCGATCTGCCCTATCGAACGGTGCCGCGGCTGGAGGACGTGGTTGCCGGTCGGGCACAGTTCAACCAGATCAAGGAAGTGGCGATCGAGGATCTGCTCGGGCGCGACGCGGTGGAGCTGGACTGGACCGCGATCCGCGAGACCCTGACCGCGCGTCGCGTGCTGATCACCGGTGGTGGTGGTTCGATCGGCTCGGAACTGTGCCGACAGGTGGCCCGGCTGGGCGCGCAGTCGCTGATCGTGGTCGAGCAGAGCGAATACAACCTCTATCGGATCACCCAGGAACTGCGCGCGGATTTTCCGGAGCTGATCCTCGAAGGCATCCTGGCCAACTGCGGTGACCAGGCCGCGATGCACAAGGTATTCGCGGAAGCCAAGCCGCAGGTGGTTTTCCATGCCGCGGCCTACAAGCATGTGCCGATGCTGCAGGGGCAACTGCGCGCGGCGTTCCGCAACAACGTGCTGGGTACGTGCACGGTGGCTGACGCCGCACGCGAGGTCGGTGTCGAGTGTTTCGTGCTGATCTCAACCGACAAGGCGGTCAACCCGACCAGCGTGATGGGTGCGTGCAAGCGTGTCGCCGAGATCTATTGCCAGAACCTCAATGCGCATGCCGATACGCGTTTCATGACGGTGCGTTTCGGCAATGTGCTGGATTCGGCCGGATCCGTGGTTCCGCTGTTCCGGGAGCAGATCCGCGCAGGCGGCCCGATCACCGTGACTCATCCGGAGATCTCGCGCTATTTCATGACGATTCCCGAGGCCTGCCAGTTGATCCTGCAGAGCGCGAGCATCGGCAAGGGTGGCGAGATCTTCGCGCTCGACATGGGCGAGCCGGTGAAGATCCGCGATCTGGCCGAACAGATGATTCGTCTGGCCGGCAAGAAGCCGGGCAGCGAAATCCCGATCGTCTACACCGGTCTGCGTGCCGGCGAGAAGCTGTTCGAGGAACTGTTCCACCCGCTGGAAAACTACAGTGCCACCGAACACGCCAAGATCTTCCTGGCGCAGCATCGCGAAGTATCGTGGGAGCTGCTGCAGGCGCTGTTGAGCAAGGCCGCCGAGGCCGTCGATGTATTCGATGAAGAAGAACTTCGGCGCTGTGTATCCAGTCTGCTACCTTCGTTCCGCTGGAGCGAGTCGGCACAACCGGACAACGTGGTGTCGATCCGCCCTGTAACGAAACTGGAGAGCAATGAGTGAGCAAGCCTCTGCGCAAGGTGGTGTTTCCCGTAGCCGGACTCGGCACGCGTTTTCTGCCGGCGACCAAGGTGGTCGCCAAGGAAATGCTGCCGGTACTCGACAAACCGCTGATCCAGTATGCCGTTGACGAGGCGGTGGATGCCGGTGCGGATACGCTGATTTTCGTCACCAATCGTTACAAGCACGCGATCGCCGATTACTTCGACAAGGCCTACGAACTGGAGGCGAAGCTGCAGGAAAAGGGCAAGGACGAGTTGCTGGCCCTCGTGCAGGGCACCTTGCCACGGCACGTGCGGGCGATCTTCGTGACCCAGCCCGAGGCACTTGGCCTTGGCCATGCCGTGCTGTGCGCCAAGCCGGTGGTCGGTGACGAACCCTTCGGCGTGGTGTTGCCTGATGACCTGATCTGGAACGGTGCGATCGGCACGGGCAAGGGCGCGTTGCGGCAGATGGCCGAACTCGCCGAGTCGCAGCATGCTGGCGTGATCGCGGTCGAAGAAGTACCGCACAACGACACCGACAAATACGGCATCGTCGATGCGCAGAAGATCGACGAGCGTAGCGCACAGATCCGCCATATGGTGGAGAAGCCCAAGCCTGTCGATGCGCCGTCCAACCTGGCGGTGGTCGGCCGCTATGTGCTTCCGGGTCGGATTTTCCAGTTGCTGGAACAGACCACGCCAGGCGCCGGCGGCGAGATCCAGCTCACTGATGCGATCGAAGCACTGCTGAAGGAGCAGGGCAAGGTGCTGGCCTATCGCTTCGAAGGTATCCGTTTCGACTGTGGCAACAAGGCTGGTCTGGTGCGCGCCACCATGCATATGGCGATGCAGGATCCGAAGCTTGCCAGCGTGGTGCGCGAATTTATCGGCAAGCTCTGAAGCAACGTTAAAAGTTGCACTGAAGGCGCCCTCGTGGCGCCTTCTTGTTTCATGCCGACGGTATGTCAGAATCTGCGCCGTGTTCTGCCATGTTTGTCAGGCAGCATGACGTTGGGGAAACCGGTATTCGAACAAGCGCTCCTCCGGGGCCGCTTTGCCGTATCCGGTGCCGGTTCGTTCATTGGATGATCATCGGGAAGCGTTATGGATCTGTTGCGGTTTCTGCTGTTGTTGCCAGTGCGTCTCGTGCGCGGGTTGCTCTACGGGGTCGCGCTGATTCTCAGGCCGTTGATCGGCAACGTGAGCTGGTCGGCACCAGCGTGGATGCCAGCCATCGGGGCGGCGGTGCGGCGCCGTCCGCTCCATTTCGCCGGCGGCCTGCTGACGGTGCTGATCGTGGCAACGGCCGGCTGGTACGGCTGGCACTGGTACAAGAACCGGCCTGTACCGGTCGAGCCGGACAAGATCATGTTCCAGGTGCAGGCACCGGAGCTGACCGACTACACCACCAAGCCGATTGCGATTCGCCCCTTGTTGGTGACGTTTTCCGGTTCGGCCGCACGGATCGAGCTGGTGGGCAAACCGGTAACCGAAGGCATCGTGATGTCGCCGGTCATGAAAGGGCAGTGGAGCTGGAGCAGCGATCGCGTCCTGCGTTTCGTGCCTGCGGAAGACTGGCCGGTCGGAATGCATTACGAAGTCCGCTTCGACAAGGTCAAGGCGTTCGCAGCCAAGGTGCTGATGGACGAGGACAGCTTCACTTTCGACACGCAGCCGTTCACGGCCACGGTCGTCAATTCGGAGTTCTATCAGGATCCGCAGAACCCCACCGCCAAGAAGACCATCGTGCAGGTGAGCTTCAATTATCCGGTGGACACCGGCCAGTTCGAGAAGCGCATCAATCTTGCGTTGTATGACGCCAAGGGCCTGAAGGTCGGTGATGCGCTGACCTACACGGTCAACTACGACGCCAACAAGCTCAACGCGTGGGTGCACTCGCAGCCGCTGGCCTTGCCGCGCGACGATGGCAGTGTGCAGTTCAAGCTGGACAAGGGCGTCGCCAGCGTACGTGGCGGCGATCCGACCAAGGATGCGCTTGCTGCCAGTGTGCGTGTGCCGGGCCTTTACAGCCTGACCATTGGCGATATCCAGCCGACCCTCGTCAACAACGACAAGTACGAGCCGGAGCAGGTGCTGGTGATGAACGTGGACGGCACGGTACGCGATACCGAGCTGGCCGGCCTTACCAAGGCGTGGATTCTGCCCAAGCGCAATCCCAAGCAAAAGCCGCCGCAGGCTGACGACGAGCCGCCCTACGAATGGGGCGAGAGCGAGGTGAGCGAGTCCGTACTGAGCCAGTCGCAGCCGTTGAAGCTGGAACTGGTGCCGGCGGAAAACGATTACCAACAGATGCAGAGCTTCAAGTACCACGCCGATCCGGGACAGCAGATCTATGTCCGGGTGAGCGCGGGGCTGAAGTCCTATGGCGGTTACGTGATGGGTCATCCACGCACCGCATTGTTCCGCGTACCGGACTATCCGAAGCTGCTCAACTTCATGGCTGACGGCTCATTGCTGCCTTTATCGGGCAGCAAGCGGGTGTCGGTGGTCTCGCGGAACGTGCCTGGCCTGCGCATGGTCATCGGCCGTGTGCTGCCGGATCAACTGCAGCATCTGGTCAGCTTCACCTCCGGCAAGTTCAGCCAGCCGGACATGGACGCGAACTTCAGCGAAGACCACATCGTCGACCGCTTCGTGCAGAAGATCGGCTTTCCGGAAGCCGATCCGACCAAGGCACACTACGAGGGTGTCGACCTGGGCCAGTACCTCAAGGACGGCAAGCGCGGCGTATTCCTTTTGCACCTGTCCGCTTACGATCGCCAGGCCGAATTGAAGCAGGCTGAAGAGTTGAAGAAGGCCAGGGATGCCGAGGCCGGCGAAGCACATGGCGCCGCCAGTGCGACGGACGATACGGCCGCCAGCGACGGCAGCGAGGCAGACAACAGCGACAGCAGTGATGATGCCGGCAATGCCGATGGCACCAGCGATACGCGACTGGTGGTGGTAACCGACCTGGGCTTGCTGGTAAAGCGTGCGCTCGATGGCAGCCAGGACGTGTTCGTGCAGTCGATCAGCACCGGAAAGCCGGTCGATTCGGCCACCGTATCGGTGCTGGCGATCAATGGGCAATCTCTGTTCTCGCAGACCACCACCGCCGACGGGGTGGTGCATTTTCCTTCGCTGAAGGGGCTCGGTCACGAGAAAACACCCGTGATGTATCTGGTGAAGAAGGGCGACGACCTGTCGTTCCTGCCACTGGGCCGCGACGATCGCCAGATCGACTACTCGCGCTTCGATGTCGGTGGCGAGCGCAACGCGGTCAACCAGGGTGAGTTGTCGTCGTACCTTTTCTCCGACCGCGGCATCTACCGGCCGGGCGATACTTTCCACATTGGCCTGATCGTGCGCGCTGCCAACTGGACCCACAGCGTGGTCGGTGTACCGATGCAGGCGGAAATCGTTGACCCACGCGGTGTCACCGTAAAGCAGTTGCCGCTGTCGATAGACGCTTCCGGCTTTGGCGAGCTGGCCTATGCACCGGCCGAAACGGCGCCTACCGGTACCTGGACGGTGAACCTCTACATCACCCGCAAGAACGGTGATATCGGTGACCAGATCGGCAGCACCACGGTGCAGGTGAAGGAGTTCCTGCCCGACCGCATGAAGGTCAATGCCAAGCTGTCACAGCAGGTCGCCGAAGGTTGGGTAAAGCCCGATCAACTGAAGGCGCTGGTCGATGTGCAGAACCTGTTCGGCACGCCGGCGGCAGCGCGCCGGGTGGAGGCTACGCTGACCCTGCGCCCGGCATGGCCGGAGTTCCACAGCTGGCCCGAGTTCCACTTCTACGACACCCGTCGCGCCAAGGAAGGGTACGAGGAGAAGCTGCAGGATGGCACCACCGACGACAAGGGGCATGTCGAATTCGCGCTGGATCTGAAGAAATACGCCGACGCCAGCTATGAACTCTATTTCCTGGCCAAGGCCTACGAGGCCGACGGCGGACGCAGCGTGGCGGCAGCAGCGCAAACACTGGTGTCCGCGAACGAGTGGCTGGTCGGTTACAAGTCGGTGGACAGCCTCGAATACATCCGCCATGGCGCCGTACGCCATTTGCAGCTGGTGGCGATCGACCCGCAGGCGAAGTCGATCGATCTGAAGGGACTCAAGGCACGTCTGCTCGAACATCGCTACGTATCGGTGCTGACCAAGCAGGATTCGGGTGTCTACAAGTACGAATCGAAGCTCAAGGACATCACGGTCAGCGAGCAGCCGCTTGCGATCGTTCATGGCGGAACGGACTACGCACTGAATACCGACAAGCCCGGCGACTACTCACTGCAGATACTGCGTAGCGACGACACCGAGGTGAACCGTGTCGATTATTCGGTGATGGGTGACGGCAACGTCGCCCGCGCACTGGATCGCAATGCCGAACTGCAGATCAAGCTGGACAAGCAGGACTATGTGCCGGGCGAGCCAGTGGAGGTCTCCATCCGCGCGCCGTATGCCGGCAGCGGCGTGATCACCATCGAGCGCGACAAGGTCTACGCGTATACGTGGTTCCATGCCGACAGCACCAGCTCCGTGCAGCACATCAGCGTGCCTGCCGATTTCGAGGGCAACGGTTACATCAACGTGCAGTACATCCGCGATCCATCCTCGGACGAGATCTTCATGAGTCCGCTGAGTTATGGGGTGGTGCCGTTCTCGGTCAACCTCGACGCGCGCCGCAATGAGGTCAAGGTGGAATCGCCGGCGGTGGTGAAGCCGGGCGAGACAGTCACCTTCAA
>Ga0302314_10008736_pt1 | contig 18002 bp, 13 predicted proteins | sample III_Palsa_N2_3_FD_200533 | JGI IMG/M metagenome (GOLD analysis project Ga0302314, IMG submission 200533) | Peat permafrost microbial communities from Stordalen Mire near Abisko, Sweden - III_Palsa_N2_3 | ecosystem: Environmental > Terrestrial > Soil > Palsa > Peat permafrost | place: Sweden...
CGCCTGGGCGAGTTCACGCCGTCCAAGTACCTGACCTTCTCGGTCCACCTGGACGGCCAGCGCGAGCACCACGACATGTCGGTCTGCAAGGAGGGCGGCTATGACATCGCCATCGAGGGCATCAAGGCGGCGGTCCAGGCCGGCTTCCGGGTGACCACCAACGCGACCTTCTTCGACGGCACCGACCCGACCAGCGTCCGCGGCTTCTTCGACGAGGTCATGGACATGGGCGTCGAGGGCATAGTCCTCTCCCCCGGCTACAGCTACGACAAGGCCCCGGACCAAAACCACTTCATGGGCCGGGCCCGGTCCCGCCGGCTCTTCCGCGCGATCCTCTCCAACCGCAAGAAGAGCTGGAAGTTCAACATGTCACCGCTCTTCCTCGAGTTCCTGATGGGCAAGCGCAACTATGAGTGCACGCCCTGGGGCTCGCCCTGCTACAACATCTTCGGCTGGCAGCGCCCCTGCTATCTCCTGCAGGAAGGCTACGCCGAGACCTTCCAGGAGCTCCTCGACACCACCAAGTGGGAGGACTACGGGGTCGCCAGCGGCAATCCCAAGTGTGCCAACTGCATGGTGAGCTGCGGCTACGAGCCCTCGGCCGTGATGGAGGGCTTTGGCTCGGTGAAGGGCTTCCTCGGGATGGTCCGCGGGACCTTCAACAAGACCTACCCGGACCAGCAGGCCCAGGCCATGCTGGACGAGGCCGCCCACAAGCACGCCCCGGAACTCGAGGAGACGAGCGTATGACGGCCGAGGCCGCCCGGTTCACGCGGGAGCAGATCGAGACCCTCGAGCTGGCGCCCGGCACCAAGCACGAGAAGCTCGAGGGCTGGGTGCCGGAGATCGCGGGCGAGAACGACCTGCGCGACGCCCTGGAGAAGGCCTTCGATTACCGCGGCGACGTCACCCTCACCCTGAAGAGCGGCGAGCGCGTCGAGGCTTACGTCTTCAACCGCCTGCCCGGCGCCACCCTGGCGGCGTCCTTTGTGGAATATTTCACCCCGAGCGCGCCGGAGAAGCGCCGCCTTTCCTACGCGGACATCGCCCGCCTCGAGTTCACCGGCAAGGACCGCGCCGCCGGCAAGCAGTGGGAGGACTGGATCCGCAAGTACAAGGAGCGCAAGGCGGCGGGGGAGAAGGGCATCGCCCTGACCCCCGAGGCGCTCGACTAGGTTCCCGAAGCCCGCCCCGCCCCCGGCGTCGCCCCGGGGAGCCTCGGCCATTCGTGAAAATCTTCCTGACCGGCGCGACCGGATTCGTGGGCAGCCACGTGGCCCGCGCCCTCGCCGCCCAGGGCGCCGCGCTGCGGCTCCTCGTCCGGCCGACCAGTTCCCTCGCCGCCCTGGAGGGCCTCCCGGCCGAGACGCATGTCGGCGACCTCGCCCGGCCCGAGTCGCTGCGGCGCGGGCTCGACGGCTGCGAGGCGGTGGTGCACGTCGCGGCCGACTACCGGCTGTGGATCCGCGACCCGGCGGCCATGGACCTCGCGAACGTGGAGGGCACGCGCGCCCTCCTGCAGGTGGCGCGCGAGGCCGGGGCCCGGCGGGTCGTCTACACCTCGAGCGTGGCCACGATGCACTTCTTCACCGATGGCCGGGTCACCGACGAGGACACGCCCGTCGCCCTGGCCGACATGGTGGGCCACTACAAGCGCTCGAAGTTCCGCGCCGAACAGGTGGCCGTGGCCGCCGCCCGCGCGGGCCAGGAGGTCATCATCCTCAACCCGACGACCCCGATTGGCCCCGGCGACGCCAAGCCCACCCCGACCGGCCGGATCTTCGTGGATTTCCTGAACCGGCGGTTTCCCGCCTACCTGGATACCGGCCTCAACCTGGTCGACGTGGCGGAGGTTGCCCGCACCCACGCCGCCGCGCTGGACCGGGGCCGGCCGGGGAGGCCGTACATCCTCGGCGGCGAGAACCTGACGCTGAAGGAGATCCTCGACCGGATGGGCGCGATCAGCGGCCTGCCCGCCCCGACGTTGCGGATCCCCTTCCCGGTCGCCTTTGCCTACGCCTTCTTCGACGAGCTGATCACGGGCCGCCTCCGGGGCCGGGAGCCGCGTGCCACGATCGAGGCGGTCCGGATGGGCCGGAAGAGGATGTTCGCCTCCAGCGCACGGGCCGAACGGGAGCTGGGCTTCCGGGTGGCGCCCGTCGACGGCGCGCTGCGGGCCGCCATCGCCTGGTACCGGCAGCACGGCTACGCTCCGGCGGCATGAACCGAGTTGCCATCATCGCCGCCCTGCCGGGCGAGCTGCAGCCCCTGGTGCGCGGCTGGGCCCCGGAGCGCCGGGGCGCCGTCCGGCTCTGGCGCCGGCGCCGCGGCGACTGCGAATGGATCGCCGCCTGCGCCGGCGTCGGCGGGGCGGCGGCGGCGCGGGCCCTGACCGAGGCGGGCCGGGACGGCGACCTGCAGCTCATTCTCTCGGTCGGCTGGGCCGGGGCGCTGCGCGCCGACCTGCGGGCCGGCCAGGCCCACGAGGTCGCCGGGGTCGTCGACGCCCAGAGCGGCGAGCGATTCCTCACCGCGGCCGTGTCCCGCGGATGGTGGGTCACGACCAGTCCCGCCATCGCGGACCATGCCATGAAGCGGCGGCTCGCCGCGGTGACCGGCGCCGCCCTGGTCGACATGGAAGCCGCCGCGCTCGCCCGCTGGGCGGCCGCCCGCCGGATTCCCTTCCGGTGCATCAAGGCGGTGAGCGACGGCCTGGACGAGGCCCTGCCCGACTTCAACTGCTTCATCGGCCGCGACGGGCAGTTCCAGCTGGCCCGGTTCGTCGTCTTTGCCGCCGTGCGTCCCAGCCTCTGGCCCGGGCTCGTGCGGATCGGTCGCCTCAGCCGGCAGGCCGCGCGGGCGCTCCGGGAAGCCGTGCTCGCGGCGCTCGAGGACGCCCCGCAGTCATGAGGACCCGGGCCGCGGCGTTTGCACTCGCCCCGATTGACGTTGGCAGCGATGTACTTATTCTGGGAGGTCCACCCGCTCCGACGGGACTTCCCAGCCGACCGATGAAAATTCTTATTGAGCGGGCCTTGGGCCGAAAGCTATCACCATTGCCTTTGGTGGCGACTCAACGACCCAAACCGCGATCCGCCGCGGACGGCCCCGACCATGGCAACGCTGCAATCTGACCAGGACGCCCGGCTGGAGCGCGGGTGGGCCAAGCTGCCGGATTCCTACCGGTTTCCGGCCACGGTGCCGTCGCTGCCCGAGGCGCAATCGTACTGCCGCCGGCTGGCGGAGTCCCATTACGAGAATTTCAGCGTCGCCACCTGGTTCCTGCCCAAGGCGCTTCGTCCGCATTTCCATGCCATCTACGCCTATTGCCGGATTGCGGACGACCTGGGCGACGAGGTCGGCGACCCGTCCCTCTCGCTGGCGCTGCTGAGCCAATGGGGCCAGGAGCTTGACGCCTGCTACGAGGGCCGGGCGTCCCACCCGGTCTTCGTCGCACTCGGCGCGACCATCCGGATCTGCGGCATTCCCAAGGCGCCCTTCGCCGACCTCCTGACCGCGTTCCGGCAGGACCAGACCGTGACCCGCTACGCCTCGATGGAGGAGCTGCTGGGTTATTGCCGGTGCTCGGCCGATCCGGTCGGGCGCCTCGTGCTCTATGCCTGCGGCGAGGCCAGCGAGGAGCGCTTCCGCCTCTCCGACGCCACCTGCACCGCGCTCCAGTTGGCCAATTTCTGGCAGGATGTCCGCAAGGACTACGCGATCGGGCGGATCTACCTGCCGCAGGACGACATGCGGCGCTTCGGCGTCACCGAGGACACCCTCGCCGGCGGCGTCGCCACTCCCGCATTCCGCGCCCTGATCCAATTCGAGGTCGAGGGGGCCCGCCGCCGGTTCCACGAGGGCCGGCCGCTCTCCGGCCTCGTCGGCCGCAACCTGGCGCTGGACCTTGAGCTCTTCAGCCGGGGCGGCCTGGAGATCCTCCGGGCCATCGAGCGCCAGGGCTGCGACGTGCTCGCCTCGCGGCCGGCGCTATCGAAGGCGACCAAGGCCCGGCTCGCGCTCCGGGCGCTGGCGGGCAAGCTGCTCCCCGGGACCGGTCCCCGGGCCAAGAGGACGGCCGCGTGACGACTGCCGCCTCCCTAGAACCCATCGCCCTCGAGCAGGCGTACGCCGTCTGCCGCGCGATCGCCAAGGGCAAGGCGAAGAACTTCTACTATGCGTTCGTCGCCCTGCCGAAGCCGCGGCGCGACGCGATCTGCGCGCTCTACGCCTTCATGCGGCAGGCCGACGACCTGGCCGACGACGAGAGCCTCCCGCGCGAGGAGCGCCGCCGGCGCCTCGACGCCTGGCTCGGGCGCTGGCGCGCGGTCTGCGCCGGCGGCGAGACCGACGAGCCGGTGTTCCTCGCGGTGCGCGACGCCACGGAGCGGTTCGCCATCCCCGAGGCCCTGCTCGAGGAGCTGGTGGCCGGCGTGACCATGGACCTGCACCCGCCGACGACCGACGGCCCGGACACCTACGCCACCTTCGCCGACCTCTACACCTACTGCTACGGGGTGGCCTCGGTGGTGGGCCTGGCCTGCATCCGGATCTTCGGGTACCAGGACCGCCGGGCGGAGAAATTTGCGGAGGAGACCGGCGTGGCCTTCCAGCTGACGAACATCCTGCGCGACGTCGCCGAGGATGCCGAGCGCAACCGCGTTTACCTGCCGCTCGAGGATCTGCGGGCCCACAATGTCCCGCTGGAGTCGCTGCTGCGCCGGGCCCCCGGCGCCCCCCCGACCCCGCAGGAGCGGGCGCTGCTGGCGGACATCGCCCGCCGCGCCGAGGAGTACTACCAGTCGGCCCGCCTGCTGCTCCCCCTCATCGACGCCGAGAGCCGGCCGGCCATGTGGGTGCTGTTCTCCATCTACCACCGCCTGCTGCAGCGCATCCGGCGCGCCGACTACGACGTCTTCTCGGAGCGCGCCAGCGTGCCGATGCCGCAAAAGCTGGGAATCCTGGCCGTCGGACAGGCCCGGATGGTCCTGGCGCGGCTCCACGTTTGAGCGGGCCGCCGCAGCCTCCCGGCCGGACCGTCACCGTGGTGGGTGGCGGCGTCGCCGGGCTGAGCGCGGCCTGCGCCCTCGCCGGGGCCGGCCTGCAGGTGCAGCTGGCGGAGCGGCGGAACTACCTGGGCGGGCGCGCCGCCTCCTTCTTCCACCCCGGCCTGGGTGAGACCATCGACAACTGCCAGCACGTGCTCTTCGGCTGCTGCACGAACCTGCTCGGATTCTACCGGCGGGCCGGCGTCGCCGACCGGCTCCGCTGGACCCGGACCATGACGATGATCGAGCCGGGCGGCCGGCGCTCGATCCTCGGACCCTCCGGGCTGCCCGCTCCGCTGCACAGCCTGCCCGGGTTCCTGGCCGCCGCCGCGTTCACCGGTCCGGACAAGGTCGCGATCAGCCGGGCCTTTTCCGCCCTGCTGCGGCCGGTCCCGGCGGACTCCCCCGAAAGCCTGGGCCAATGGCTCGCCCGCCAGGGCCAGACGGAGGGTTCCCTCCGGCGGTTCTGGCGCCTCGTGATCGCCAGCGCGCTCAACGCGGACCTCGAGACGATCGCGCTGCCCTACGCGGCCAAGGTGATCCGCGAACTCTTCCTCAACTCCCCCGAGGCGGGAAGCATGGGCCTGAGCTCCGTGCCGCTGGGAGAACTCTACGCGGGCGCGGCCCAGTTCCTGCGCGGGCGCGGCGCCACGATCCACCTGAACGCAGGGGTGGGATCCGCGGCCTGGGATCCCACCGCCTCGCGCTGGACGGTCGCCACCGCGACGGGGCCGCTCTCCTCGGAATACCTGGTCCTCGCGGTCCCGTTCGAGGCGATGGCCCGGTTGTTGCCGCACCTGCCTCCGGCCGCCGGGGCGGCCGGCCTCGCCGGCCAGCTGGCCCGCCACGAGCACTGGCCGATCTGCAGCGTGCACCTCTGGTTCGACCGGGAGATCACGGCCCTCGACCACGCCGTCCTCCTGGACCGCGAGATCCACTGGATGTACAACAAGAGCCGGCTCCAGCCCTGGCGGAAAACGGCGGGCAGCTACCTCGAGCTGGTGGTCAGCTCCGCCCGCGCCTTCGCCGCGCTCACCAATGAGGTGGCGATCGCGCAGGCGGTCGGCGAGCTCGGCGAGTTCTTCCCGGCGGTCCGGTCGGCCCGGGTGGAGAAGGCGGCGCGGGTCAAGGAGATGCACGCCACCTTCGGCGTGCCGCCCGGGATCGACGCGGCCCGCCCGCCGGCCGTCTCGCCCTGGCCGAACTGCTTCCTCGCGGGCGACTGGACCGCCACCGGCTGGCCCTCGACCATGGAAAGCGCCGCCCGCTCGGGGCACCTCGCATCCGAGGCGCTTTTCCAGGCGATGGGGGCGCCGCGCCCGGTGCTGGAGGCCGACCTGCCGCCATCCGGCCTGATGGCGCTCTCCCGGGCGGCCGCCCTGGCCGGGCCCGCGTATCCCTTTGCGCCGGAAACGAATATTATTTGAACAGGTGGTCCAGAATCTGCATTTTAAACCCGTGGAAGCCAACAACGCCAAACTGTCCTTCGCCGCCGCCCTGAGCCAAGTCGACGCCGCCGCGCCCGCCCGGCCCGCGACGCCGCTGCGCCGGATCCTCGATGCCAACGGGCGCCGGATCTCGGTCGCGGACCTCGCCCCGGAACAGCTGCCGCAGCTGGCGCAGGAGCTCCGCGACGAAATCATCGAGGTGACGGCGGCCAACGGCGGCCACGTCGGGCCCAACCTCGGCGTGGTCGAGCTCACGATCGCCCTCCACCGGGTCTTCGACTCCGAGGTCGACCGGTTCGTCTTCGACGTCGCCCACCAGGGCTATGCCCACAAGCTCCTGACCGGACGCGGCGGCGACTTCTTCCGCAGGCTCCGGCAGACGGGCGGCACGAGCGGCTTCCTCACCCGCGCCGAGAGCGTGCACGACGCCTTCGGCGCCGGCCACGCCGGCACCGCCCTCAGCGCGGCCCTGGGCATGGCCGCGGCCCGGGACCTGAACGGCACGGGCGAACACGTGGTCGCCGTGTGCGGCGACGCCGCCTTCACCTGCGGGATCACGATGGAGGCGCTGAACAACATGACCAGCTGCACCAAGCGGCTGATCGTGATCCTGAACGACAACAAGTGGTCGATCGCGCGCAACGTCGGGGCCGTCGCCCAGGGCCTGAACCGCCTGAGCACGAGTCCGACGTACAACAAGATCCACCAGGACCTGGGGAAGTTCATCACCGCCCTCCCCCACGGCCACGACGTGCGTCGCCTGTGGGTCAAGTGGAAGCGCGAGACCAAGGACTTCTTCGTGGGCTCGAATCTCTTCGAGAACTTCGGCCTCCGCTACCTGGGGCCGATCGACGGCCACAACCTCGAGGAGCTGGGGAAGAACCTCGAGTTCGCCAAGCAGGCCGAGGGCCCGATCCTCCTCCACGTGCTGACCGACAAGGGCAACGGCCTCGATGCCGCCCGCAAGTCCCCCGAGCGCTTCCACGGCCTCGGGGCCTTCGACCCGATCACCGGGGAGAGCCGCGCGGCGGCCAAGCCGGGAACCCCGCCCGCCTACCAGGACGTGTTCGGGAGCGCCCTCACCCGCTTCGCCCGCGCCAACCCCAAGGTGGTCGGAATCACCGGGGCCATGCCCGCCGGCACGGGCCTGTCGACGCTGGCCGCCGAGCTTCCCCGCCAGTTCTTCGACGTCGGCATCGCCGAGGAGCACGCCGTGCTCTTTGCCGCCGGCCTCGCCACCCAGGGCCTGCGGCCGGTGTGCGCGATCTATTCCACGTTCCTCCAGCGCGCCTACGACCAAATCATCCACGACGTCGCCCTGCAGGGCCTGCCCGTGACCTTCTGCCTGGACCGCGCCGGCCTGTCCCCGAACGACGGCCCCACCCACCACGGCCTCTTCGACCTCGCCTACCTGCGCTGCGTGCCCGGGGTCGTGGTCATGCAGCCGAAGGACGAGGACGAGCTCGTGGACATGCTGCACACCAGCCTGCAGCTGCCGGGGCCCGCCTTCATCCGCTTCCCCCGCGGCGCCGGCACCGGCGTGAAGCTCAAGGATGCGCCGGCCGTGCTGGCCATCGGACGGGCGGAAACGCTGCGCGAGGGCTCGGACATCGTGATCTGGGCGCTCGGGCCCATGCTGGTGGAGGCACGCCGGATCGCCGACCGCCTGGCGGCGGAGGAGGGGCTTTCGGTCGGGGTGGTGAACGCCCGGTTCGTGAAGCCCCTGGACCGCGCCCTCCTCGGACGGCAGACGGCCCCGCTCCTGGTGACCATGGAGGACCATGTCCTCGACGGCGGCTTCGGCAGCGCGGTGCTCGAGGCGGTGCAGGACACCGGCCACCCGGCCGCCGTCGAGCGCATCGGCTGGCCCGACAAGTTCATCGAGCACGGGACCAATGCCGACGACCTGCGCGCGGCTCACGGCATGGCGCCCGCGGACCTCTACCGGCGGGTCCTCGGCGCCTGGCGCCGGCTGGACCCGCGACCGCTCGCGGCGGCCAAGCCCGGGGCCTGAGGCCCGGGCGGCCCGTCAGGGCGCCGCCGGCATCGTCATCCGGCGCAGGATGGCGTCGCCGCAGCCCATGGGCACCAGGGCGACGGATTCGCGCTTCATCGTGTCCAGGTTCAGGAGGGTCACGTCGAGGTGCACCGCGGCGCGGTCCCATGGGAAGCGGGGGTCGGCGCCGGCGACCTCGCTCAGTTTCGAACCCGCGACCGGCATGCCCTGGGCGTCGCGATCGACGGCATAGCGGGCCTGCCCCCAGGTCGCCGGGAACACCAGGTAGTCATGGAAGTCCGGCAGCGGGTAGTCCTTGGTGGCCTTCATGATCGCCGGGATGCCGACCGCATAAAAGAGCGGTCCGCGCCGCAGGTAGAATTCCCCGTTGGTCGCGGGCACCGGCCGCACGTCCGCGCCGTAGGCGAGGTGCACGACGTCCCCGGCCTGCCACTGCTTGTCCACCAGCAGCCAGTCGCCCGCGCGATGGAAGCCGGCCCCGGCGCAGGTGGCGGTGACGCTGGTCGCCCAGCTCGGGATCCGCAGGTGCAGGAAGAAGCTGACCGGGGCCGCGGGGTCGACCCGGAGCACGATGTCCTCGCCGAACGGGTACTTGGTCTCCTCCGTCACCTTGACCGGGATGTTGTTGACCGCCGTGGTGACCGCGCACGGCCCGGGCAGCACCAGGGCCAGGCCGTCGGGGGCCCGCATCCACATGTTGCGGACGAAGATCGCCCCGATCTGGGTGAAGTTGGGCGCGCAGCAGTTCGCCACGTCCTCATGGGCCGGCGAGAACACGCAGCGGTTCATGATCGCGCCGTCGATCTTGTAGAGGTTGTCCGTCGTCACATAGTCCACCGCCTTCCCGTCGGGGAGCCGGGAACCCTGCACCGAATTGTAGAACGTGGTCTCCGCCTGCTCCGCCAGCATGGCGCGGCCGGTCTTCTGGGCCGCGCTGAGGAGCGACGTCATCCACTCCTTCTGGCCGCAGCCCTCGTAGCCCCCGGTATTGGGATCGGTCGGCTTGTTCTCGATGAACTCGTCCGACACCGGGCCGCCGGTCGGCGAGACGTGCGGCCAGGCCTTGGCCAGCCCCTGCTCGGCGGCCGCCAGCAGGTCGGGCTGCCCGGTGGCGTAGGCGGCCCAGAACGGGACCCGGAGGCCCTCGTAGGTCGTGGCGCCGTGGCCGACGAACGGGTGGTCCTGGGCCAGCAGGTAGCCCAGCGCGATGTCGGTCCGGTCGTTCTTCGAGTAGTTCCGGTAGAGGAAGACGCCGAAGTCGCGGTAGGCCGGGTCGCCGGTCAGGTCATACAGCCGCTCCATCACGTCCGCGAACATGAGGTTGTGGTTCTGGGTCTCGGGGCCGAAGGGCTCGTTCTTGGCCGCGGAATAATGGCTCATCGTCAGCTTCGCCGCGCGCTGCACGGCCTGCAGCACCTCGGCCTTCCCGGTCGCCTCGTAGTAGGCGATCAGCCCCCGGAAGATGCACGTCTGCGTCCAGAGCTCGCCGTTGTCGACCTGGCCCGAGCCCCACCGCAGCGTCGGCGAGTAGATGCCCATGTAACCGTCGGCGTCCTGGGTCTTGAGCAGGTAGTCCACCTGCGCGTCGGCCCGGGCCCGCTCGGCAGGCAGGCCCGTCAGCAGGGCGAGCATCGTGCTCCCGCTGCGCCAGTTGCCCTCGGTCTCGCCCTTCCACCAGGCGCCCTCCGCCCCGCCCCAGCTGCCGCCGCCGGCGTTCTGGATCTTGTCCGGCTGGTTGCGGTTCACCCCGAAGATCAGGGCGCCGCAGGTGAAGGGCGCGACCTGGTCAAGGTGCCCGGCGAAGCCGACGTCCAGGTCGCGGATCATCTGCTCGCGGATCCAGCCCTGGGGCATCACCTCCCCGAAGCGCAGGAGGCGGAATTGCGGCTCGACGGCGTACTTCGCCTCGGGAAAGGCCGCCGCCGGCTCGGCGGCGGTGGCGGTGGCGACGAGCGTGCCGGCCAAGAGGGCGGCCGCCCACCAGCGGGCGGGACGCCGACCTCCATGGGTCAGATGCGACAGTATTTTCATAAGGTATTTGGATGCTGGGTGCGACCACCCGCCCTCGTCACTTGATCCAGCTGGCCTCAATCTGCTCGAGGGTGCGCCCCTTCGTCTCCGGGACGAACCACCCGACGACAATGAGCAGGACCACGCAGAAGCCGGCGTAGGTATAGAAGGGGAAGGCGTGGTTGAAATGCCGGACGAACCAGGACCCCTTGGCGTCCATCAGGGGGAAGGTCTGGGTCACGAGGTAGTCGGCCATCCAGAGGAAAAAGGTCGCGAGGCCGAGCGCCCGCCCCCGCACGGTGTTGGGGAAGATCTCGACCAAGATCACCCATGTCACGGGTCCGACCGAAAGTCCAAAGGCGGCGATGTAAACAATGATGAAAAGCAGCATCCAGCCGCCGGTGGCGGACGGGTCCGCCAGGTGCTGGGCCATCATCCCCATGGCGAGGAGGGCGAGGCCCATCCCGGTGCTGCCGAGCAGCATCAGCGGACGCCGGCCCCACCGGTCGACGGTGCCGATCGCGACCAGGGTGAAGAGCGCGCACGAGCCGTTGATCAGGACCTGCTGGAGGAGGCCGGCGTCGACCCCGGTGGAGGCGCTCATGCTCCGGAAGATCGTGGCGCCGAAATACATGAAGACGTTGATCCCAGTCACCTGCTGCAGCACGGCCAGTGCGATGCCGAGCAGCAGCGGCCGCAGGATCAGCGGCGAGAACAGCGCCACCTGCGAGGCCCGCTCGTCGCGCACCGCCGCGTCGATGGCCGTGAATTCCACATCGGCAAACTCCATGCCCCCCACCTTCTGCAGGATGGCCTTCGCCCGACCGTACAACCTCCTCTCGATCAGCCAGCGCGGGCTTTCCGGCACCCGCAGGAGCAGCAGCCCGAAAAGCACGGAGGGCAGGATGCCGGTGGCGAACATCCACCGCCAGCCGGTGGCGATCAGCCACGCCTCATCGCCTTGGTGGGCGATGAAGTAGTTGACGAACGAGGTGGCGGCGATGCCGAGGGCGATCGCGATCTGGTTGACCGCCACCATCCGGCCGCGCATCCGGGCCGGGGTGATCTCCGCGATGTACATGGGGGTCGCGATCGAGGCGATGCCGATGGCCACCCCGCCCAGGCAACGAAAGACGATGAAGATCCAGATCTGGGACGGGACGGCGGTGCCGACGGCGGAGGCGCAGAAGAGGATCGCCGACAGGAAGAGCGGGAGCCGCCGCCCGAACCGGTCGGAAAGGGACCCGACCGCCAGGACCCCGGCCGCGGCGCCCAGGAGGACGCAGCCCGACACCCACCCCTTCATGAAGTCGCCCAGGGCAAACCGCGCGGTCAACGGCTCGATGGCGCCGGAGATCACGCCGGTGTCGTAGCCGAAAAGGAGGCCGCCCAGCGTGGCGACGAGGCAGATGGGCAGCAGGTAGCGGAGGTTGATCTTGGGGGGGGGCGGGGTGGGCACGGGGTTGAGGGGGAGGGGAATCTAGACCGGCCGCCGGGCCGGCGCTACCACCAAGACTTCCCGGTGTAGGCCGGCGGCGGCAGCACCCAGCTTGGCTGCGACGGCGCCAAGGCGGCCAGCAGCTCCTCCAGCGGGGGCGCCCCGGCGGGGGGTTCGCCCAAATCGGGCACGTCCAGCAGCTCGCCCTCCCGCCTCGCCGATTCGTGGGCGACGATGCCCGGGAGGTTGTAGCGCGCCGCCGCCCACACATGATTCGGCGGCAGCCGTCCGGTGGTGCAGGCGCGCACGAAGTCGTCGACCAGGAAAAGGTGGGAGCCGTGGTGTCCGGTCGGCAGCACGGCCAGTTCCGGCGGCAGGCGCCAGATCGGGTGGACCAGGGCCATACCCGAGTGGAAATCGTGCTGGGTGCCGTCCTCCTTCTGCTCCCCCAGGTCGCTCCGGCCCGCGGAGGGCTTGCAGAGCAGCAGGTCCGTGACCGGGGTCACCTCGCGCGCGCGGTTCACCCACACGTCGCCCTCGGGCTGCTCCTCGAAGCAGCCCTCGGTGCCGTAGAGGCTGACGCGCACCGACCGGCCGCCCCAGTGGCCCACCCGGCGAAACTCGTTGATGCGGGCGGAACCGCCGTCGCTCGTCCGGAAAAGCGCGGTCTCGTTGCTGAATTCATTGTCCCACCGGTTCCGGTCGCGCCCGAACGCGCCGTCGCCGCTCTGGTCCACCTGGCCCAGGCACGACACGCGGGTCAGGCGCGCCCCCGTGGTCCCGGTGATCATGCTCACCGTGTGCGTCGGATAGAGCATGGGCGGGTACCCGGCGGTCCGCTTCCATTCCGGGCCGCCGCTGTGCTGAAAAGCCTGGTAGAAGCCGTGCGACATGTCGTGCATGTACTCGCCCTCGCCGTAGACGAACCGGCCGAAACGGCCCTGGCGCCACAGCTCCCGGCAGAAGATCGCCGAGGGATAATAGTAGCTCGTCTCCCCCAGCATGTAGGTGAGCCCGGTGCGCCGCACGGTCTCGACGAGCTCGGCGAGCTCCTCGACCGTGGTGCCGGCCGGCACGGCGGAATAGACGTGCTTGCCGGCCCGCAGGGCGGCCAGCGCCTGCTCGGCATGCATCCACCGCTGGGTGAAGATCGCCACCGCGTCGCAGTCGCTGCGGAGGAGCTCATCCAGCGAGCCATAGGTCTCGGACACCCCCGTGAGGCGCGCCTCGTCGCGGAGGCGCTCGGGCATCACCTCGGTGAGGCTCACGCCGCGCACCGCTGGGTGGGCCTTGAAGATGGGGGTGAAGGCGCGGGCGAAGCTCCCGGCCCCCAGGATGCCGACCTTGATGGGCTTCACGACGGGAGGCACTGGACCGGAGGCAGGAACATCGGCGCGAGTATAGAGCCAATGCCAGGGTGGTGCCTCCGCGCGGCGCGCGAAGCTTTCCGGAATAATAAGGTGAGACGGCGGCGGGCGAGCCGCACCCCCAGCCGGCGGACCCGGGCGCGCGCATCCGCCCGGCCCGGCATCATTTGGCGGCCGAGGCGAGGTCCGCCGGGAGAAAGTCGAAGCTCACAAACCGGTCCAGCGGCAGCGGGGCGTCGAGGAGCCTCAGGTCCACCAGCGTGTTCACGAGCGTCGTCATCCGCGCCGGGGTGATGAGCCCCAGCCGCTCGCCCTTGGCGGGATCGCCCTCGACCAGCTGGTAGCGCTTCAGCGTGTCGATCGAGTAGTCCATGAGCGGGGTGGTTTGCGCCGGGTTCTCCCCCTGGATCTTCGCCCGCGCCGCCGCCGCGTCCCCGTGCAGGTACTCGCGCCAGCCGCGGATCGAGGCGGCCACAAAGGCCCGCACGGCCGCCGGGTGGCTGGCGGCATAGGCCCGGCTGGTGAAGATCACGCGGTAGGGATCGTAGCCGCCGCTCGCGACCAGGAGCGTCCGCGTCTTCACCCCCTGCATCTCCGCGTAGTAGGGCTCGCTGGAGATGAAGCACTGCTGGATGAAGGTCTTGTTGGCGAAGAACTGCCCCATGCCGTAGTCCATCGGGATGGTGTTGAACTGGATCTTGTAGTGGGCCTGGACGTAGGCGACCCAGTGCGCGGCGGGGAGGGCCATCACCGAGCGCCCGTTCAGGTCCGGGAATGCCTTCACCGAGTCGTCCGCATGCACCATGACCGCCTGCGGATCATGCTCCATCTGGGCGCCGACGATCAGGAGCGGCAGGCCCTGCCGGACGGCCAGGATCGCGTCGTCGCAGGTCCCCAATGCCATCTCAACGTGGCCCGTTCCCACCGCCGCCACCGGGAAGGCGCCGGGACCGCCCGACAGGATCGTCACGTCGAGTCCGGCGTCGCGGTAGTAGCCTTTCACCAGGGCCTCGAAATACCCACCGTGCTCGGCGACCGGGTACCAGTCGAGCTGGAGCCGGAACTTCTCCAGAGCCGGCGCGGCGCCGGCCGCCGCCTGGGGCTCGGACGACTTCCCGCAGCCGCCGAGCAGAACGGCGGCGGCCAGGGCCGCCAAGAGCAGGGTACGACAGGAAGAATCTTTCATGAACGAGGTCGCGCGGAGGTCCGCGGGAAAAATCGAAGCGTCCAGTGACTGGGCGCACTTTTGGTTTCGTTGCAACAAAAACCACGGGCGGCCGGGCGGCGCGGACCGCGGGGGTCCGCCGCCCGAAAATTGGTGTCGCCCTCGCCGAGTCGCTCCTCCAGCAGTCTCCCCATCGTGCACCTTTTCCGCCGCGCTCGCATCCCCCTCGCCTGCCTGCCCGACCCCCTGAGTCGGCCCACCACCGCACCGAACGCCGCCCACGAACCCTGGCGAGAATGCGATGTTGTCGTTGACGGCAGCCGGATCCACTCGGTCCGCGACTCGGCGGACGCGCCTGCCGGCGCCGAGCCGGGCGGGCGGGTCACCGACCTCGGGGGACTGCTCGTCTTCCCCGGTCTGGTGGAGGTGCACACCCACCTCGACAAGTGCCACACCTGGGACCGGGCCCCGGGCGTGCACAGCGACTTCTGGGAATCGAATGCCGTCCTCACCGCCGACAGCGTCCGGTGGACGGAGGAGGATGTTTACCGCCGCGCCGACTTCGGGCTCCGGAGCGCCTGGGCGCACGGGACCTGCGCCCTGCGCACGCACGTCGACACCAGTCGCCGCATGGGCGCCGGAGCCCATGCGGCCTTGGCGCGCCTGCGCTCGGAATGGAGCGGCCGCCTGGCGATCCAGACCGTGAGCCTCTTTGCCTTCCCGGAATTCTTCGGCGGGGGCGCCGACCACATCCTCGAGCTCAGCGCGAAGTACCAGGCCACCGCCCTCGGGGGTTTCCCCCAGCCCAACCCGGACCTGCCCCGCCAGCTCGACCGCGTCATGGCCGCGGCCACCGAGCTGGGGGTTGGCCTGGACCTGCACGTGGATGAGAGCGACCTGGCCGCCGCCGAATGCCTGCGCGCGACCGCAGAGGCGGTGCTGCGCAACCAGTTCCGCTACCCGGTGGCGTGCGGACACAACTGCTCGCTTTCCGTCCATGCCCCCGAGCGCGCCCGGGAAACCATCAATCTGGTGCGGGAGGCGGGCATCAACATCATCTCCCTGCCCCTCACCAACCTCCATCTGCAGGGGCGGGCCCGGGCCCCCGCCCCGCCGGGCCAGCGGTTCGGCGCGCCCCGGACGCCGCAGTGGCGGGGCCTAACGCTCTTGCACGAGTTCATCGAGGCCGGGGTCACGGTCGCCTGCGGCGGCGACAACGTTCGGGACGCGTTCATCGGCTGGGGCGACTTCGATCTTGTGGAGGTCTACGTGGCGAGCGTGCGGATCGCCCACCTGGACACCCGGCTGGCCGTTTCTCCCAGCGTCGTGACCACGGGCCCCGCCCGGATCATGGGCCTGCCGGGCTACGGCCAGGTTGCGCCGGGATCCCCTGCCGACCTGGTCGTTTTCTCGGCGCGCCGGCTCTATTCGCTGCTGGCCCGTCCCTCGACCCCCCGGCGCTTCGTGCACGGGGAGGAATTTCGCGAGGCGCGCCTCCCGGATTTTGCCGAGCAGGACGCCTGGCCCAGGGCGTAGCCGCCGGGGGCCGGCCCGGTCAGCCTTCCATCCGGCGCCGGAACGCCTGCGGCGTGTCCTTCACGAGGCGCACGAAGGCGGCATAGAACGAGCTCTGCGAGCTGAAGCCGCTCGCCAGCGCCACGTCGATGACCTTCTGGTCGGTGGTGAGCAGCAGGCGCTGGGCGTGCGTCATCCGGTACTGCAGCAGGTAGTCGCGGATCGTGACCCCGCAGTGCCGGCGGAACAGTGGCATGGCGTAGTTCGGGTGCAGATTAGCCGCACGGGCGATCGCCGCCACCGTCAGGTCCTCCTGGAACCGCTCGGCCATGAAGCGGGCCATGCGCTCGACCTTCTGCAGGCCGGCGGTGGACTCCCCCTCGCTCCAGCGGACGGCCGTGTCCGGGGTGTCCGGGAGCTCCTGGTCGGCCAGCCACAGGAAGCACGCCTCGAGCTCCAGGAGCAGGCGGCGCTGCTGGGGCCGGGTCGGGCTCCGCAACTCCTTCACCCAGGCCCGCACGTTGAAGCGCTCGCCAAAATTTCCCGGGGCGTACCACCAGTTGCCCTCCATCAGCTCGCGCACGAAGCGCTCGGGCAGGCCCCAGGACCAGACCCACGCGAGCGGCACGGTGATCCATGCCATCTCGGTTCCCGGGTCGACCGCCACCAGAGTGTGCGGCGTGGATCCCCAGAACACCGCGAGACGCTTTGCCTCGAGCCGGCGCATCGAGCCGCGGTGCAGGTAGGTGATCCCGCCGCGAAAGACATAGTTGAGCTCCACCTCGCTGTGGTGGTGGATGCCCCCCATGGGCACCGGCGGCCGGTGCAGGCGGGCGTTGAGGCCGAAGGTCTCGAAGCGAACGTCAGGCATCAGGATGGTTCGGGCCCGTCCGGTGCCAGTTCCGGTTCCAAGCTCGGCATGAGATAAGCTGGGTCCTACCAAAGCGGAAGCCGACCTTATTTTTCAGGAAAGGTTTACTTGGCCTCTGGAGGCACTCGGGCGGGAATCTCCCTATACTTCCGAAGCTGCCCGGTCCCGCAGGACAGCCAAGGTTCACTGTGATATCAAAGCCCACCGGCAATTCTGGAACATCTGCTTCTGAGGAAACCTTACCTCGAGGCCGCCAGGATATCCCCGCCGCCCGTGGGCCCGAAGGAAGTCGGTCGCGCACCCGGCGAACGACTCGGCAGCAGAAGCTAACCAACACCTAAGAACATGACTACCACCAAGCTGATACAAACCGGTTCCCTACTCGGTTGCGCGCTCGGATGCCTCGCCCTGGGACTCCAGGCCCAGACTCCGCCGCCCACCCCCACGCCTTCGCCGGTGCCGGCGGCCACCGCGGCCACGCCATCCGATCAGGTCACCACCCTCGAAAAATACACCGTCAGCGATGTGCCGGTGGGCGACCAAGTGCTCCCCACGGTCCGCCCGATCGCGGACGTGATGGGCGAGGATGAGAGCATCCTCGACATCCCGCGCTCGGTCTCGACCGTCAACAAGGCCTGGATGGACGACCGCCAGGTCAAGAACGCCATGGACTTCGGCCAGTTCGCGCCCGGCGTCTACTCGGCCGCCGAATATGGCATCCCCTCGATCCCCTATATCCGCGGCGACCTGTCGCAGATCTACGTGGGCGGACAGCAGGTGGAATTTTCGCGCAACTCGACCCCCCCGAGCTTCAACGGAGTTGATGCCATGGACATCGTGAAGGGCCCGGGCTCGGCCGTCTACGGCCCGCAGGGCGAGGGCGCCGGCGGCTACGTCGATTTCGTCATGAAGCAGCCCTACTTCGACGGCCCGCACGCCGACGTTTCGATGACCTTCGGCGGCTGGGCCGACGGCCACTCCTACTCCAACCCGGAATTCACCCTCGATGTCGGCGGCCCGATCAGCGACAAGCTCGCCTACCGGGTCAGCTACCTGAGCCGCTACGGCGACGCCTACTACCTGAACGACCACAACCAGACGCAGGACGTCTACCTCGCCCTGA
>Ga0302314_10008737_pt1 | contig 17999 bp, 14 predicted proteins | sample III_Palsa_N2_3_FD_200533 | JGI IMG/M metagenome (GOLD analysis project Ga0302314, IMG submission 200533) | Peat permafrost microbial communities from Stordalen Mire near Abisko, Sweden - III_Palsa_N2_3 | ecosystem: Environmental > Terrestrial > Soil > Palsa > Peat permafrost | place: Sweden...
GCCCATATGGACGCCGTCTGGTAGCCCTGGTTCCCCCCTGGTCGCACGGGCGGGAGTAGGTGATCGTCGTAGCCGCAACTCCACGCCGGACCGGCTCCGGCGAGAATCGTGAGATCGGTGGCCGGCTCGTGGGAGCGGGGACCAACGCGCCCATACGGCGTGATCGACACCCACACGAGGCTCGGCTTCACGGCCGCAAAGTCTTCATAATCCAGACCATGGCCCTGTAGCCGGCCGGGGGTCTCACCTTCGAGGACGATGTCGCTCGAAGCCACGAGGGTGCGGAATCGGTCGGCGTCGAAGGCGCGATGTAGGTCGAGGGTGACACTCAGCTTCCCGGTGTTGTAGTTCCACCACCAGAGGCTGCGCTCCAGATCGGGGACATCATCCACAAAGGGCTCGAAGAAGCGCGAGGGGTGGCCGCCGGCGGGTTCGACGACGATCACCTCAGCGCCCAGATCGGCCAGCATTTTCCCGGCAAAGGCACCGTGCTCGCTCGCCAGCTCGACGACACGCACGCCGTCGAGCGCTCCGGTCGGCGCCGCGACCGGCGGGGTCCCGATCACAACACGCCGTCTTCTCGCAAGCGGGCCAGCTCGTCATCGGAATGCCCCAGCAGTCCGCCAAAAACTCGTTCGTTGTGCTCGCCCAGGCAAGGCCCACCCCGTTCCATGACCCAGTCAGTCTCGGAGAAATGGAGAGGAAGACCGTCGACCCGGACCTCCCCCATTTTCGAATGCGTCACGGTGGGCCACAGACCCCACGCCATGGTCCCCTCGTCGTGGTCGATCCGTTCGCCTGGTCGCTGCACCGCCGTGGCGGGAACGCTCAACGCGCGCAGTGCCGCGGCCAGCTCGAAGTGGTCACGCGATCCGGTCCAGTCCCCCAGCATACGGTCGAGCGTGTCTTCCGCCTCCCTGCGCCCGGCGAGGCTGGCCAGGGCGGGGTCGTCCGCCCAGGGAGCGTCAATGAGCCCGGCCAGAATTGTCCAATCGCCATCGTCGCGACACGCAATGGCGATCCAATTGTCCATGCCGGCCGATGGATAGATCCCGTGTGGAGCCATGGCCGGCGAGTCGCTGCGGTTGCTGTCGGGCCTTCCGGGACGTCGCAAGGGGCGTCGGTTCACGGTGTAGTCGAGGAGGGCCGGGCCGTTCAGGAGCGCCCCGGCATCCGTGTTCGAGATGTCGATCCACTGGCCCTCACCGGTGCGATTGCGGTGCATCAGGCCGGCGAGAACTGCGATCGCCATGAAATTGCCCCCGTGGTGGTCCATATACGAATAGCCGATGCCGGCGGGCGGCTCTCCGTTGAGGCCCGTGGAGAAGGCCAGGCCGCAGCAGGCCTGCACAATCGGCCCCCAGCTCTTGAAGTCACGATACGGGCCCGTATTGCCGAAGCCGGTGTTCGATACGTACACGATGTCGTGCCTGATGGCGCGCAGCTCTTCGTAGGAGAAACCCAGGCGGGCCAGGACGCCGGCCGCGAAGTTCTCGGTCACCACGTCCGAGATGGCGACCAGCTCTCGGAGAAGTTGCTTCCCGGCGTCCGTGCGCAGGTTCAGCGTGACGCCAAGCTTCCCGACGTTGTGGTTGTTGAAGGCACCGCCAAAGTCTCGACCTCGACGGTCGTCGACGAACGGAGCCACGCCGCGCAGGACGTCCCAGGAGCCCTCAGTCACCGGGTCTTCTATGCGGATGACCTCAGCTCCCATCGCGGCCAGGAAGCGCGTTGCCCCGGCCCCCGCCAGCTGGCCCGAGAAGTCGCAAATGCGAAGTCCGCTCAGCGCCTGCCGAGGGGGCGACACCGCAGGCGCGGTGCCCGCTCTCTTCTTTGATCGGGTCGCCGGGAGATCGCCATGCCGCACGGCGTCAGTATGACGTACCGCGCGCGGGCCGAGCCAGGAACACGGTTCCGACCTCCGTACAACGTTTCGGCCTCGTCACGCGAGATGGACGGGCGATCCAGCGTCGGACCACGATGCAACTCAATCGGATTCTTCGGCCCAGAACACCTTGGTCGCGTTCCGCCGGAGGAACCATGGCATGGCCTCGTCGGTTACACCACATTCGGGCAACTCGCGCCGCACCCGATCGAAGGAGAGGAGCGGGTAGTCGGAGGCGTACATCACCTTGTGACGACCTCTTGCCGAGTTGGCGAACGCCACAAGACCGGCCGGGTACCGGCTCGGCGCATAGGCCGAGATCATGTGGTACAAGTTCGGCCAGGTGCGCAAGAGCTGAATCAGAAGGTCGGTCCACGGGGCGCCACCGTGCGCACTCACGACCACCAGCTCGGGGAAGAACGCACAGACCTTGTCCAGGTGCTTTGGGTTCTGCACGGTGCCCGCTCGTTGCACCAGGGGCATGCCAACCGTGATGGTCACCGGAATTCCGAGCTCGATGCACTTGGCGTACAGCGGATAGTACGAGCGATGACTCGCCTTCTTTTCATCCCGATACGGAACGATGCGCAGGGCCCGGGCGCCGTCGTTGCGCACCATGCTCTCGAGATGGCGGACCGCCCGAATGCCCTGGTTGGCATCGACCCTGACGCTCAAGCCGAATCGGTCGGGGTAGCGCTGCACGGCGTCGAGCGTCCACCGATAGCCTGCGACCGGATCGCCCATGGCCGATTCGGGGGGTGGGGCCAGCAGCGCCCGCGCCACGCGATTGCGGTCCATGTCGGCGACCAATTCTTCGATGTCCTGCGGCTTTGCCCTTCGCTCGCCGTAGGTTTCGTCGGTCAGCCCCCAGTTCAACCCGAGGTGAGGTGGATTGGCGTTCACGTAGCCATCCACGATCCAGGGCAATTCGTCCCCGCCCACTGCCGCTCCCCCTCGCTCCTTACAGCGTCACGTCACCGCACCGCCTTGGCTCGAGCGGCTCGCCCACTCGGTCCCATAGGCGGTGCAGAATGTCGAGAAGTTCCCGATGTCCAGCCCTGATTCCTACCAGACGGTCGAGGATGAGTTTCGAAGTTATGGCATCGAGAAGCGTCACGATGCCCTGAGCGGGAAACTCCTCACCGTCGATCCCGAGGCCTTCGAGCATGTCGGCCACATGCTCCTCGTGGAGTTTGCGAGTCATGGTCGCGGCCTTCGCGTATTGCTTGCCGATCTTCGGGCGGTTGGCGGCCAGCGTCAGGTTCTCGAGCCACACCTTGCCCCAGCCCCGCCTCAGGTCGGCGGTGATCTTCGCCTCCGTCTCCTTGAACCACCCGTCGATGAACGAGTCCTCGCCGGCATAGATCTGCTCCGATCGTTCCTTCACCTTGACGGACACCCGCTCGAGTACGGCCAGGAGGAGCTGCTCGATGGTGCCGAAGTGGTAGTGCACGAGCGCCTGATTCACCCCCGCACGATCGGCCACCTTGCGCGTGGTGATGCCGACCACCCCTTCGGAGATGAGGAGCTCCTCGGCGGCGTCGAGCAGTGCCATCCGCGTCGCGTCTCCAGCTTCGGACATCAATGGGCTCCTTGACTGCATCGGATGCCGGGGTGTTGTGAGCAGCCTATCCCTGAGGAGTCAATTCTGGAGTCCTGCTTTCGCTCCGCTCGCCGCCGGCTGGTAGTTTTTAGGCGTACGCTTAGATTCGGGTTTGGGGAGCCATCATGGTGACGATGCCACTGCGAAGAGTGCCGTCCCTCAACGACCACAATCGGGGCTTTTGGACAGCGGGAAGCGACAACGAGCTGCGTTTGCGGAGATGCCAGAACTGTCGCTTCTGGATTCACCCCCCAGGGCCCATCTGTCCGCGGTGCCGTCGGGGCAATCTCCGGTGGGAAGCGACGACCGGGAAGGGGACTCTCTTCACCTTCACCGTCAATCACAAGGCGTGGAACCCGGACGTTCCCGTGCCCTACACGATCGGCATCGTGGAGCTCCCCGAACAGGAGGGCCTGCGGCTGACGAGCAACATCGTGGGCTGTGGTGTGGATGATCTATTCGTGGGAATGCCACTCCGCGTCTTGTTCGAGCAACAGGAAGAGTTCTTTATTCCTGTCTTCGCACCCGACGCGGGTGCCTAGGCGGCTAGAAATGTGCCACCAGAATTTTTGCACCGAGACAAAGGGGTAGCCGTGACCAAGAGCTGGGATTTCGACCTGTACATCGACGGGAAATGGACCAGCGGAGAGGCGGCTGGGGCCATTGAGGTCATCAACCCCGCCACCGAAGAGATCATCGGACGGGTGCCCGAAGCCAGTCCCAAGGATGCCGTTCGGGCCATTGAGGCGGCGCGCAAGGCCTTCGACGAGGGACCTTGGCCCTACACCAAGCCGGCGGAACGAGCGGCGGCTCTGATCCGGATGGCCCAAGCTCTCGAAGCACGCGCCGGCGAACTTCGTGAATTGATCGTGGCGGAGACCGGGTCAACCGGTTTTCTCACCGACTACGTGCAGGCCGGCGGGTCCATCGGCATGTTCCGTTCGAATGCGGCGCAGATAGAGCACGTTGTCGAATGGGTCGAGGCCGGCGCACCGACAGCCGGACCAAACGGAATGGCGGGAACGGCACTCGTTCGTGAACCCGTCGGCGTGGTTGGCGCAATCACACCCTTCAACTTCCCCTTCATGCTCAATGTGGTCAAGGTGGCCCCCGCCCTGGCCGCCGGCTGCACGGTGGTATTGAAGCCCCATCCCTGGACTCCGCTGGACGCATTCCTGATCGCGCAGGCGGCTGAAGAGGCAGGTATACCCCCGGGGGTGCTCAACGTCATCACCGGACACGCCGAAGTGGGCGAGGAGATGACCACCAACGCCATGGTGGACATGATTGCCTTCACCGGCTCCACGGCAACCGGAAGGCGCATCATGGCAAACGGGGCGGCCACCATGAAACGACACCAGCTCGAACTCGGTGGCAAGAGCGCCCAGATCCTTCTGGACGATGTGTCCGAGGACTACGCGCGCTCCATCGGTTTCGGTTCGGTGTTGACCCACTGTGGCCAGGGTTGCATCTTGGCCACCCGGCTGTTGCTCCCCGAGCACCTGCTCGACGCGTACAAGGAGGGCGTGGCCGCCGCCGCACCCACCGTATCCATCGGTGACCCGCAGGATCCATCGACCGTCCTCGGACCGCTGATTCGTGAGCAGCAGCGTCAGCGGGTCGAGGGCTACGTCGAGTCCGGGAAGGAGCAGGGAGCCGAACTGGTCACGGGTGGTAAGAGGCCGGCTGGATTCGACAAGGGCTTCTTCTACGAGCCCACCGTGTTCATCGGCACCAATGACATGCGCATCGCCCAGGAGGAGATATTCGGGCCGGTACTGACCGTGGTGCCCTATTCAGGGACCGACGCGGATGCAATCCGATTGGCCAACGACTCCATCTACGGCCTCGGGGGCGGCGTGGAAGCCAAGACCACGGCTCGCGCTTTCAATGTGGCCCGGCAGATCCGGTCCGGTACCGTCCTCGCGCAGGGCGTCGGCGGGGAGGCGACGATCGATCCCGGGCGAGGCGGCGGCCAGGGTCCGGGGTGGGGTGAGCAGATGACCGGCATAGGCCAGAATGGAGCCTTCGGCGGATTCAAACAGAGCGGGATCGGCCGCGAGTGGGGTCGGCACGGCTTGGAGGAGTTCACCGAAGTCAAGGCAATTCACTGGAGCTGAACACCCACGCCGCTCTACCTACAAGAGGGGCAACGCGGTCGGCCAACCTTGCGCGTGACGCGCGTTCAGCTCGGCAGTTCGGCCTTGGGAGGGCCCAATCCCGCTCTCTTGCCGAAGCTGCGGGGCGTGACATCGACATCGCCTGCTTCGGATCGCAGGGCTCCCACCGTGCACTGCTCCCGACTTCGATGGGCCAACGGGTCGAAGCTGTAGAAGCGACAGGCATTCTCCCACGTGATCTTGTGAATCTCGTCGTCGGGAACCTGAGCGGCCTGAAACGACTTCCAGGCCGCCTCGGGGGCGTTGGGCCACGTACAGTCCGAGTGGGGGTAGTCGCACTCCCAGGCAATGTTCTCGACCCCGATGTCGTGGCGCAGGCGCAGCCCGGTGTAGTCGTCGATGAAGCAGGTGAGGACCCGCTCCTTGAACACCTGACTGGGTAGCTGATCGCCGAAGTCCTGACCGGTCCAGTAGTGGTGCCGCTCATAGGTGTAGTCGGCCCGTTCCAACCAGTAGGGGATCCAGCCGATCCCACCTTCGGCCAGGGCGAACTTCACCTGCGGGAATTTGCGCAGCACCGGCGACCACAACAGCTCGGAGGCGAACACACCGGTATTGAAGGGCATCGTGTGGATCATGGTGTCGAAGGGCGAGCGCGGCATGAACTCGGGTGAGCTCCCGAAGTGAAACACCATGACCGTGTCGGTGTCCTGGCAGGCCTGCCATGCGGGATCCCATTCATCGCCGTGGTGGTCGGGAAGGCCGAAGCGGTGGACGTCGGAGTGAAAGGACGTGGCATGGCAGCCCTTGGCCGCCATACGGTGGATCTCCTCAGCCATCCATTCCGGCCCGAGAATGAAACCCGATAGTGCGAGCGGGATGAACCGGCCCGGATACACCCCGCACCACTCTTCCAAATGCCAGTCGTTGTAAGCCCGGATCATGCAACCAGCGAGCTCGCGATCTCCGCTCTGAAGAAAGTACTGGCCACCCAGTCCGGGCCACGAGGAGAAGCACATCGAGCCGAGAACGCCGTTGACATTCATGTCACGGATCCGCTCGTGCACGTCCCACGTGCCCTTGCGGACTTCCTCGAAGGACCCGGGGTCGTTCCCCCACTCCTCGCGGACCCGACCAGCCACCGCGTTCAACCCGAAGCTCGAGACCTCGTTCCCCTCCACCAACCAGGCGTCGGTCCCGTTGGGGCGGTGGATCACCCGGGGTACCCGGTCCCGATACTTGGCCGGGAAATGGTCGGCGAAGTACTCGCTCATGGACGCCGGCTCAACCAGATGGTCATCCACGCTTACCAGGATCATGTCCTCGAGCTGCATCATCACCCTCCCCGTCGGCACTTCGCCTGCGCTCTGCCTTTTTAGCACCTGCCCAACTCTTGCACCATGGCTCATCCCTCGACCGGTCGGCTCAGGTGTCGGGACTCCGGGTCTCGAATGGGAGAACGTGCTGCTCACCCGAGCGCAGGGCCGATCGCAACACGTTCTTCTGGATCTTTCCGGAGGGGGTGCGCGGGAAGTCATGTACGAAACGCACCTCCTCGGGCCACTTCTGACGAGCCAGGCCGCCGGCTCCGAGATGAGCGCGCACGAACGCAAGATCGAAGGGTCTCGAACCGGGCAGCAGCCGAATCACCGCGGCACCGTGCTCTCCGTACCGTGCATCGGGGGCGGCGACCAACGCCACCTCGGCCACCCCGGCCATGGAGGCCATGAGTCCCTCCACCTCGGCCGCCGATATGTTCTCGCCACCCCGGATGATGATGTCCTTCTTGCGATCTGTGATGGTCAGGTATCCGTCGTCATCCAGAAACCCGGCGTCGCCGGTGTCGTACCACCCGTCGGCGTCAATTGCCTCGGCCGTGAGCGCGGCGTCGATGTAGCCCACGAAGAGTTCGGGACCGCGGGACCGAATCTCCCCGGGTTGGCCGGGCGGCACCGGGCGGCCGTCTGCATCGAGCAGGAGGATCTCGGTGCCGGACATGATCCGACCGTCCGTGAAGTTCCTCTTCGCAACGGGATCCGAGTGCAGCGATCCCGTGGTGGACGGATGCTCGGTCGAGCCGTAGGCGCGGGTGAGCGATATCCCGAGATCGATGGCCCGCCGCGCCAGTTCGGCCGGGATCGGAGCGCCGCCCATGGTCAGGCGGGACATGAACGGCAGGTGGACCGCCGGATCGAAGTCGGGGTGATCGAGCAGGCTGATCAAGAAGAAGGGCGGACCTCCCCCGAGGGCGACACCGTCCCGCGCCATGGCGACCAGGACCGTTGCCGGGTCCCACGCGTCAATGAGGTCGAGTGCGCTCGCCGAAAACAGAGGGCTGAGCACCGAGGAGAGACCGGTGATGTGTCCCACCGGTGACGCAGTCAACGAGGCTGTCCGCCGGACAGATGGCGCAGGCGACGCATCTTCGGCCAGAAAGGTGGCCCAGGTGCGCTGATCGGCAAGAAAGGTGCGGTGGGTGTGCACGACCCCCTTGGGGGCGGCGGTCGTGCCCGAGGTGTAACCGACGATCGCCGGGCTGTCCGGGTCCAAGCGGGCGGGCCGGTCCAGCGGATCCGCCAACGCGAGGACCTGCGCCCACGACAGCGCGGCGATGCCCAGCTCCGGCAGCGGTGCATGATCGGCCGGGACAACCACGACCAATTCGAGGTCCGGCAGTTCCGACAGGACCGCTTCGAGGTTGGCCACGTAGTCCTGCCGTGCGAAATGGTCTGCGGTGATGAGGGCCCGCGCCCCGCTTTGACGGAGAATGTGCCCCACTTCCTTTGATCCGTAGATGTGCACGATGGGCACCACGACGACGCCAAGGGCGAGCAGGCCGTAGAAACAGGCGGCAGCCTCGGCCCAGTTGGGCAGCTGGAACGCCACCACGTCTCCGGCCACGATTCCCCGCCGCGTCAGGCCACCGGCCAGCCGCCGGCCCATGTCGCCGAGATCGCCGATGCGGCCGGTAAAGGGATGGACCTGTGAGCGAACCCGGCAACTGGATGCGGCGGCCTCGACGACCCCGTTGAATGCGATGTCGGACAGCGTGTCGTCCGTCCACCAACCGGCAGCCCGGTAGCGGCGAGCCAAATCAGCCGAGGGGTGCCGCAGTTCCCAGGGCGTGCCCATGCTCAGGCGACGCGCCGGTCGAAGACGCTCATCGACCGGCAAACCTGGGCGGGCGGCCTTCTCCTGCGGCGCGAACTCCCTCCGACCAGTCCGCCGTCGACTGGAGCCACTCCTGCTCGACAGCTTCGTGCTCGGCGGCGGCGCGTACGCGATCGGCCAGTCCCGCTCGCATGGTCTGACGGATCGATCGTATGGCCAACGGCGCACACGCCGCGACTTCGGCCGCCAAGGCGTGCGCTCGGTCACGCACCTCGGCCGCGGCGACCAGGCCGTCACTCAGGCCGATGCCGAATGCCTCCTCCCCCTTCAGCCTGCGCCCGGTGTAGAGAAGCTCGAGGGCGCGTTGCTGCCCGACGATGCCCGGAAGGGTCACGGTCAGACCGAATATGTGATGGAAGCCGAACTGGGCGAAGTTGGCTGAGAACCTGGCTTCGGGACAGGCAATGCGGAAATCCGCCGAGCAGGCCAACCCGAAACCGGCACCGATCGCGGCGCCCTGGACTGCGGCCACCACGGGCGTCTGGTACTCGAAGAGCCGGGCTGCCTTTCGATACAACAGATCCGGACCCTGTTCCTCTGCATCGGCGTCGCCCCCGGCGCTCCCGGACAGGTCGGCACCCGCACAAAAGTGCTTGCCCTCCGCACACAGCAGGATCGCCCGGCAGTCAACCTCCCCGTCCAAGGCCTCATAGGCGTCACCGAGCGCATCGATCACATCGAGGGCGAAATAGTTCTCTGGAGGTCGGTGCATTTCGACCGTCGCCACGAAGCTGTCGTCCAGCGTGACGGTCACATCACCGAAACGATCCTTCATCATCGTTCCCCTCTCATCCGAAATCAGTCCGGCTGGCTCTGTTCGGAGGCTCGACAGCTAAGCCGGTATGGCTTTCGAATTCAAACTCCTGGTGCGCAGAACGTCGGAGCGTGATCGTCCGACTTCGTCTGTAACATCGCAGAATGTTCCCACGCACGGAGGATCAACTGCTCTTCGAGGAGACGACCAAACGGTTCCTCGAGGCCGAATGCCCTCCCGCGAAGATACGCGAACTGGCGCGTCGCCCATCGGGATACGAGGCGAGTTTCTGGAAAAAAGGGGCCGAACTCGGATGGACATCGCTCGTGGTGCCCGAAGAGGCCGGCGGTGGGAGCGTCAGTGATCAGGGGGTGAAGGATCTCTCCCTGGTGGCGTATCAATTCGGTTTGCACGCGGCGCCCGGCCCGCTCAGTGGAACCAACGTGGTGGCTGCGGCACTCGGTCGTTGGGGTAGCGAGGAGCAGAAGGCCGGACCTCTGGCCGAGTTGTTGAACGGAGACGCCATCGGGGCGTGGGCCCTGGCCGAAGCCCCTCCATACGACAATTTGGGGCAGATAGACGTGCTCGCCACCGAGATACCCGGGGGATTTCGCCTGGTCGGAAGCAAGACTCCGGTCGACGCCGGGGCTGAGGCCTCCCACATCCTCGTCGCCGCTCACCATGGTTCAGGGATCAGCCAGTTCCTGCTCCGCCAGGATGCATCGGGCTTGACCACTCGTCCCCTCACGGCCCTCGACATGACGAAGCGCTTCGCCCGGCTCGACTTCGACGGCGTGGAGATTCCCAGCGCGTCACTGGTCGGAGAAGCGGGCACGGCGGGCGCCGCCGTCGATTGGCTGGCGGATCTGGCCGTCGCCATGCAGCTGGCCGAAATGTGCGGGGCCATGCGCTGGGCCTTCGACACGACGGTCGAATGGGCCATGAACCGCTACTCGTTCGGGCGCCCTCTCGCTTCCTACCAGGAAATCAAGCACCGATTCGCCGACATGAAGATGTGGCTCGAGGCCAGCACCGCCATCGCCGCGCAGGCGGCGGAAGCCGTCGACCGGGACACGCCGAGTCGAGCCGAGACGGTGAGTGCGGGCAAGTTCTACGTGGGCCGGTTCGGCGTGGAACTGATGCAGGACTGTGTCCAGATGCACGGAGGTATCGGCGTCACCTTCGACCACGACCTCCACTTGTTCCTCCGCCGGGTCGTCACGAACGTGCCCCTTTTCGGAACACCGAGCGAGCATGCCGTCCGCTTGACCGACATCCTCGAGGCAAGAGAGGCTGCCCAGTGACCGACACCGAAGAGATGGAGACCGTCGAGAGCTTCGCCGCACGGGCTCGGACGTGGCTCGCCGCGCACATGCCTCGTGCCGCGGACGGCGTCGGCGGCTACAACCCGGTGCAACGCTCGGATGAGGACGAGCTGGCACACATCGGTCGCTGCCGGGAACTGCAGCGGATGCTTTTCGACGGCGGCTTCGCCGGGATCTGCGTGCCGCGCGCCTATGGCGGCCAGGGCCTGACGGCCGATCACCAAGCGGCGTTCAACCGGGAGATTCGTGGCTACGAATACCCTTCGGACACGCAGATCCCGACCTTCACGCCGTGCATGGCGGTGATCTTGGAGTTCGGGACCGAAGAGCAGAAGGCGCGGCACGTCCCCCCCATCCTCAAGGGCGAAACCTTCTGGATGCAGTTCCTCTCCGAGCCGAGTGGCGGTTCCGACGTGGCGGGCGCCCTCACCACAGCCGTACGCGACGGGGAGGAGTGGGTAGTCAACGGCTCGAAAATCTGGACCACGGGAGCGTGGTGGGCCGACTGGGGTTTGTGCCTGGTCCGCACGAACTGGGACGTCCCGAAGCACCGCGGCCTGACCGTGTTCATGCTGGAGATCCACCAACCCGGCATCGAGATCCATCGCATCGAGATGCTCAACGGCTCCCGGGAATTCTGCCAGGAGTTCATCACCGACGTCCGCGTCCCGGACTCCCAGCGGATCGGAGAAGAGGGCCAAGGCTGGACCGTCGGCACGCGGTGGATGTACCACGAGCGCACCATCTCGGGTGGATCTCCCTACGTCACGTCGCCGGCGGGCCGCCCGGCCGTGGCCCTCGATCCGGGCGGCGGGGCCATCGCCCTGATCCGGTTGGCCCGCAAGCGCGGCCGACTCGGGGATCCCCGCGTACGGGAGCTGATCGGCGAATCTCACGCTCTCAGCCTGGTCGGCAACGCGCTCGTCGGCCACATTGCGGAGCAGATTCGGAGCGGGGCGACGAGCGAGCAGGCGGCCGCCATCTCCCGGCTCTGGTTCGGCACCAGTGCCGTGCGCAATTCCACCATCTCGTTCGAGCTCAGCGGGGCCGCCGCGGTCGCCTGGTCGGAGGAGGAAGCCGACGACTTCGGCCGAAAGGGCACGCGCTACCTGATGCGCCAGACGTCCTGCATCGCGGGCGGCACCACCGAGATGGCGCGCAACGCCATCAGCGAGCGGGTCCTCGGCATGCCGAGAGAGAGACGGGTGGACAAGGACATACCGTTCCGAGACGTCCCACGCGGCGCCTCATCGCGCTAGCTCACTGCGTCCACCGGTAGTCCTCGGTGGTCTCGTAGATGATCTCCCGAGCCAGTAGGTCGTCGATGTCCTCGGTCGTATAGCCGATTCGACCCATGATCTGACGGGTGTGCTCCCCGACCAGGGGCGGCGGACCATACGGTCCGGTCGGCGTCTCCGAGAAGTCGACCAGGGTGCCGAATTGCCGCATCAACCCCAAGATCGGATGGGGGTACTCGGCCACCAGGCCGAGACGCTCGTTGTCGCCGTCGTGCAGCGGCACTTCGCCGTTGTTGGTCTCGATCGACACCTCGACCGCCACGCCGGCCTCGGAGAGCACCTGCTGCCAGGCGGCGGCGGTCCGACCGCTGAAGGCGTGCTCGAGAACCGGCTCGATCTCCGCCCGGGCGGCGATCCGTGCCGCCACGGAGTCGTGCACCTCCAGATCGGGCCGACCGAGCAGTCGGCAGAGCGACGACCACTGACCTGTCGCGAACGCGGCCAGCTGGATCCAGCCGTCCTGCGTGGCGTAGAGGCGGTAACAGGGCGACACGCCTGTCTGGTCGTGATCGAGCGGGGGGCGCACCGGACCGGGCTCGCCCTGCACCAAGAACACATCGGAGCTGAAGACGGCAGCGCCGTTGAGCAAGGAGGTCCACAGGTCCTGACCCTCGCCGGTACGGCGCTGGTGGTAGAGGGCGGCCAGCACACCGACCGCGGAAACCATGGCGTTGGCGGTATCGGTCATGCCGAAACGCAGATAGAGCGGCGGGTTGCCCTCGGCCACCGGGCCGGACTCGTACTCGATCCCGCACGCCGCTTGGTAGAGGGGATCGAGCCCGCCGAAGTCCGACAACGGGCCTTCTGCCCCGTAGGCGTAGGTATTGCAGTGGACGAGGCGGGGGTTGCGTTCGCGCAGCGATTCGTAGTCGATCCCCAAGCGGGCGGACGTCCCCTTCGTCATGTTGTGGTGCACGACGTCGGCCATCTCGGCCAGACGGAGCACGATCTCCAACCCTTCGGGCGCCTTGACGTCGACCGCGATATCGAGCTTGCCGCGTTGACAGCCGACAAACGCCATGCCCGCCATGCGCATGCTGTCTCCGCGTAGCGGTTCCACCTTGATCACTTCGGCCCCCAAGTCGGCGAGGAGCATGGCGCCATAGGGCCCGGCCAGGTACTGGCCCAGATCGAGCACGATCACGCCGGTCAGCGGTCCCATCAGGCGACTCCTTCCACGACGCCGGCGGCGATCAGGCCGTCGATTTCACCCACTGCGTAGCCGGCGTCGGCCAACACCTCCCGGCTGTGCTCACCGACGAGAGGCTGGCCGCCCCGGATTGCCCCCGGGGTTCCGACGAGCACGGCGGGGAGACCGACCTGGGTCGTCGAGCCGAGCTCGGGGTCCTCCACCGTCGCCGCCATGCCGTTGGCGACGAACTGCGGATGGGAGAAGACGGCGGACATCGGGGTGACGGCCTCGGCCCCGAGCCCGGCTTCGTGGAACGCCTCGACGAGCTCCGCGCAGGGCCAACGGAGGTAGGCCGCGCGGAGTCGCTCCTCGTGCGCGGCGCGCCGCGCCGGATCGGCGAACAGCGCGGCGTAGTCGACCGGTTCAAGACCGAGGATCTCCTCGGGAGAGCGCGTCGGCGTGCCACCGTTCATTGTGGCGGCATGGATCCATTCGCCCCCGGCGCATTCATAGAGCGAGCTCTGATGCACCCCGGGCGGGTAGGTCTTCACCATCATCGCGGTGGAGGCGGCGCTGGCGTGTTCAAGTTCCTGCCAGAGCAGCGTGGTGTACGCGAAGACGCCCTGGTACAGCGATGTCTGCACGTGTTGGCCGCGCCCGCTCTCCTCGCGGTGGATGAGCGCGGACAACACGCCGGTGGCCAGGAGGAAGCAGGCGGCCATGGAAGGTGCCGGGAAGTGGAGGAAGATCGGCCCCGGCCGCCAGCCCGATTGTTCGTTCTGCATGCCCGAGCGGGCCTGCACCAGACCGTCCCAACCGGGACGTCCGGCGAAACGATGGCCGGGCGGATAGGCGGGCACCGAGCAGTAGACCAGACGGGGGAAGCGCTCGGACAGGTCCGCGTAGGAGAGGCCGAGCCGGCCCATGGTCCCGGGGCTGAACGTCTCCACGATGACGTCGGCCTCCTCGCACAGGCGCAAAAAGACGCGGCGACCCTCTTCCGCCTTGAGGTCGATCACCACCGATCGCCGGCTGCGGTTCCACACGTGATAGCCGGGCTGGGCCCGGAAGGGATCCCCACCGGGAGGCTCGACCTTGATGACGTCTGCGCCGAGCTCGGCCAGGAGGAGAACCCCGATCGGCCCGGCGATTCCCCAGCTGAGGTCCAGCACCCGGACGCCGGTCAGCGGGCCGCGGGGCGCGATCACCGTTCCGTCGCCCTGCTGTCGCGTCGATTCACGATTCTTCCCCTGTCCTTGGACGGCCTCGGGTTCCCGCCCCATCGACGGCGAATGCCGATGCGCGAAACCGGCGCGCCGGCGCGTGATCTGTCGTCGTTGACACTCTTCGCAAGACCGGGGTACATTCTTCCACGTTCCTTGGGCACCTGCTCAGTCGTTGGTACCAAGTGCGCTGACAGTCGAGCATGCATGAGCACGTTTCATCATCGCCGACGGGACGAGCAAAGGGGGGAATCATGCGAAAGCCGTTCGGGCGGGTACGGATCGCCATCGGCGTCACGACGCTGCTGGCCTCGACACTGATCGCCGGAGCCTCACTCGGCCAGGCCGGTGCCAGCACGCGGGGACTCTTCGCCAGTGCGCCGGGCGTCACCAAGACGACCATCAAGATCGGCATCATCAACGATGTCACCGGGGCCGCCTCTTCGAGCCTCGGCGACGGGGCGACGGCGATGGAAGCGCGCTTCAAGGAGATCAACGCGGCGGGCGGGATCAACGGCCGCAAGATCACCTGGGTCGTCGATGACACCACATCGACATCGACGGGGGCCGAGACGGCGGCCAAGAACTTGGTGCAGAACCAAGGGGTGTTTGCCATCGCCGAGCTCAGTAGCGATTTCTTCGGTGCCGCGCCCTATCTGGCCCAAGCGGGAATTCCCGTTACCGGCGAGGCCCTCGATGGCCCCGAGTGGTACGAACAGCCCAATACCAACCTGTTCTCCGTCACCGGGAACGGCACCCCGAACGGAGAGGCCTACGGCGACGGGGGGTTCTACAAGGCCATCGGGGCCACGAAGATCAGCTACGTGGAATCCAACATCGGAGCGGCCATCACCGAGGGCAACAGCGTCTACGACTCGATCAAGCGGGATGGCTTGGCGGCCTGCGACAAGACCATCGTGCCCCTGGGCACGGTGAACTTCGGGGCGTTCGCCTTGAGCTTCAAGTCCGATGGCTGCAACGCGGCAGAGTGCGCGTGCGTGCTCTCCTCGAGCCTCGCCATGGCCACGGCGTTGCACCAGGCGGGGCTGACCCACGTACGGATCATCTTCGCCGCCGGTCCGACACAGGACATCTTCCAGAACGCACAGGACGAAGCGGCAGCCAAGGGTGCGTATTTCCCCGGGATCGTGTCGTCGCCGACCTATACCAATGCGGCGAGTCTGGCCTTTCTGGCCGGCCTCAAGAAGTACGACCCCGACTACAAGGGCGGCCTGCCCGACCTCGGGGAGTCGGACGGCTGGCCGATCGCAAACCTGATGGTGGAGGGCCTTCAAGTGGCGGGGAAGAACCCGACACGAGCGTCGTTCATAAAGGACTTGCGCAAGGTCACCAACTGGACCGACAGCGGTCTGGCGACGGGGCCGATCAACTTCGTGCACTTCGGGCAGAACCCGCCGACGCAGTGTTTCTCGTACGTGGAGTTCAACGGCACGAAGTACGTACCGTTCCCGAAGAGCGGGAAGTCCTTCTGCGGGACGTTGATCCCCGGCTCGAAGACCTGACGGCGCATGCCTGGGCCTGGTCGTGCCGGAATATGACCTGGTCCTCCGCGCTTTGCGATAATTGGGCAGATGCCCAGGCACGCGGGGCGCCGGTCCGATAGCATTTCCGCAGGGGACGGCCGGGCGCCGATCTCCTTAGGTGAGGGAGAGACGATGGCCGACGAGTACGTTTCCGATGCGTTCATCTACATGCGCGAGCGACGCTTGCCCTATCCGGTCTTCGACGCCGACAACCACATGTACGAGAACCGTGACGCCCTGACGAAATTCCTCCCGCCGGAGTACGAGGGGATCATCAAGTACGTCGATGTCAACAATCGTACGAAGGTCGCGTTCAAGGACAAGATCAGCGACTTCATACCCAATCCGACGTTCGCCCGGGTTGCGCCTCCCGGAGGCCCGAACGCCGATCCCCAGCACAGACGGGGCATCCCCGCTGTCGACGCCTTCTTCGACCCCGAGCCTCGGCTGGCCTTGATGAAGGACATGGGCATCGACAAGTCGATGATCTGGCCGACACTGGCCACCGGTGTGGAGGAGCGGTTGGCGGACGACCCCGATGCCATTCAAGTTGTCCTGCGCGCCTTCAACCGCTGGATGCTCGAGCATTGGACGTTCAACTACGCCGACGCCATGTATCCGACGCCCATGATCAGCCTCTCGGTCCTCGATGACGCCATCAAGGAACTGCAGTTCGTGGTCGAGAACGGCGCCAAGGCCTTCCTGCTGCACACGGCGCCCGTGCCCACCTGGAAGGGCCGCCGCTCGTTCGCGCTCCGGGAATTCGATCCGTTCTGGGAGGCGGTCCAAGAAGCTGACATCCTGGTCGGCATGCACCAGACGGACTCGGGCTATCAGCGCTACACCAACGAATGGGAGGGCTTTGGCAACAACGAGTTCCGGCCCTTCGGTACGGGGATCGCCGGCTTGAATGGTTCACCCGCCTTCCTGACGCTGGCCTCCCAGAAGTCCGCCATCACCGACGGCGTGGCTTCGATCATCGGCCACGGCGTGGCCACCCGATTCCCCCGCCTGCGCTTTGCGCCCACCGAGTTCGGCACCGAGTGGGTACGCCCGCTGATTCGCCGCATGGCCGAGGCCTACGAGAGCGATCCGGAGATCTTCGAAGAAGACCCGGTGATGATATTCAAGCGCAATATCTTCGTCCATGCCTTCCAGGAGCCCGACCCGGCCGGCCTGGCTGCGGTGATCGGTGTCGACAACGTCATGTTCGGATCGGACTTTCCCCACCAAGAAGGCTTGGCCGATCCGCTGGGCTACTCCGAGGTGGTCGAGCAGACCATGTCGCCGGAGGACACGGCAAAGGTCATGGGTGGGAACCTGGCGCGGATCATGAAGGTCTGATCGGGCGGCATCCTTCTACCGCCTCCGTGCCGCCCGCGCTCAGGGCTCGAATGATGCGCTGAGTCGATCCCAGATGCGGTGGAGCATGTCGAGCAACTCCTGGTGCCCGGCCTTGATGCCGACGAGGCGGTCCAGAATGATCTTCGACGTTATGGCATCGAGGAGCGTGACGATGCCCTGAGCCGGGAACTCCTCGGCATCGATGCCGAGTTGCTCGAGCATCTCGTTGACGTGCTGCTCGTGCAGCTTGCGGGTCATGGTCGATGCCTTCACGTACTGCTTCCCGATCTTCGGGCGGTTGGCGGCGAGCGTCAGGTTCTCGAGCCACACCTTGCCCCAGCCCCGCTTGAGGTCAGCGGTGACCATGGCCTCCATCTCTTTGAACCATCCGTCTATGAACGAGCTCTCACGGCCGTAGATCCGCTCCGATCGCTCCTTCACCTGCACCGAGACACGCTCGAGCACCGCCAGCAACAGCTCCTCGATGGTTCCGAAGTGATAGTGGACGAGGGCCTGATTGACGCCCGCCCGATCAGCGACCTTGCGCGTGCTGATGCCGACCACGCCTTTGGAGATGAGGAGCTCCTCGGCGGCGTCGAG
>Ga0302314_10008738_pt1 | contig 17998 bp, 17 predicted proteins | sample III_Palsa_N2_3_FD_200533 | JGI IMG/M metagenome (GOLD analysis project Ga0302314, IMG submission 200533) | Peat permafrost microbial communities from Stordalen Mire near Abisko, Sweden - III_Palsa_N2_3 | ecosystem: Environmental > Terrestrial > Soil > Palsa > Peat permafrost | place: Sweden...
CGGTCCTGGTCAGCGTCGGTGACCAGGACACGGCACGAGAGCTTGTGGACGAGGCGTTCGCCCGCGCCTGGGCGTCCTGGCGCACCGTAAGCAGGCATCCCGCGCCGGAAGCCTGGGTGGTCCGCACTGCGCTGAACGCGGGTATCTCCCGGTGGCGACGCCGCCGCCGGGAAGTACCCGTACCCGACCCGGCCCGTCTCGCGAACCCGCCCGCAGTCAGCGGGGCATCCGCCCGTCTGGTCGACCCGCGAATCATGGCGGCAGTCTTGCGGCTGCCCGCCCGGCAGCGGCAGGTGATCGCATTGCGGCTGATCCTGGACCTGGACACCGCCCGCACCGCCGAAGTGCTCGGTATCGCGCCCGGAACGGTCATGGCCCACCTGGGCCGAGCGATGGCCGCGCTGCGGCACGACCTTGAGCCAGACCTACAGGAGAACCGATCATGAACGACAACGAGTTGATCACCATGGTGCGCGAGTCGGTCGCCGATGTTCACACGGTCACCCCGGTCGCGCAAGTCATCAGCCGTGGCCGCGCAGTGCGGGCCCGGCGGCGGATTCCGGGCGTAGCCGGAACCCTTGCCGTAGCGGCCGGGACCGCCCTGGCCGTGACTACGCTGCTGCCCTCCGGCCATCAGGGGCTGCTGGGCTCCGGCCATCCGGGCCGCCATCCCGCTAGCGCTCAGCTGGCCGCCTGGACGGTGGCCAGGCAGGTCAACGGCGACATTGACGTCACCATCCACCAGCTGCAAGACCCGGCGGGCCTGCAGAGCACGCTGCGCGCTGACGGGCTGCCAGTTACCGTCAGCTTCTCCGGCTCCCCGCTGAGCGCGTCCTGCCAGCCCTATGACACCGGCCGGGACATACTGAGCGCCGTCGCCCATTTCCATACGAGCGACGGCAGCGCTTACCTGGTCATCAACCCGTCGGCGCTGCCCAGCGGCACCGGCGTGTCCATCTTCGATGAGCCAGGAGCGGGAGCCCCCTTGCCAAGCCCTCACATCCCTGGGCACGGGCAAGGTTCCGGTAGTACGGCACCGGCCGGGATCACCGGCCCGCTGGCTGTCGGCCTGGTCTATGCCAGCCAGCAGTGCACCGGGTAGCTGAGCCCCCTCGGCAGCTGATGGGCGCCAAATCGACTGGCCAGCGGCTCAGCCGCCACACAAGACGGAATAGATGGGGAGGCGGGGGCGCATGTGACCTCGTTCCAGGGCGCCGCGATCATCTGTGCCACCTTGGCCGGCTCACGGGGGTTCCTGGCGAGGTCGCGGCGCCTAGGCTGACCCGCCCGCACTCCGTACCGCGACCGTGGCCCCGCGGACAGGGGATACTAGCTGCATGGTTGACGACACAGCACGAGACCGGGCCATCTATCACGCGTTGAAGGCGGTCGACGAGGTTGCCGCCGCCTTGCAGACCCATCTCATCGAGGAACACGGCGCTGATCCGGAGCGCTCCGCCCCGCAGGGTCCCGCGACCAACTCCTTCAAGCTGCTGCGGCAGGCTCGCGAGCGCCTGGGGCTGGGCCTGCGCGCCGTCGAAGCCGACCATATCGCCGACTCCGACGAGATATCCCTGCGCCGAAGCGCGCCCGCCTGATCAGCGACCAGCGGGCCAGCGCGACTGGCGGGCCAGCCCGACTGGCGGGCCAGCCCGACCGGCGGGCAGTCGACTGGCGGGCAGTCACGGCGGGCAGCGCGAGGCTGACTATGCGACGATCCGGTCATGGAGATGACGCTGCGCTTCGAGATCTTTCCGTCCGATCTTGATGAGGTCGTCGATTTTTACACCCGGGTGCTGCGCTTCGGCGTGACCAAGGATCAGCGTCATGATCCGAGCGCGTACGTGTCGATGCAGCGAGGTGCGGTGCAAGTCGGAGCCGTCCGAAAGGCCGTTCCGGATGCCCGCGCGGCCCGGCTGCCTCCGACCGGGGTGGAACTGGTGCTTGAAGTGGACGACGTCGGCGGCGAGCGCGATCGGGTCGTAGCGGCCGGGTGGCCACTGGAACAGGACCTCCAGGATCAGCCCTGGGGACTGACGGACTTCCGGATCATCGATCCGGCTGGTTACTACCTCCGGGTCACCAGCCGGTGACCCGGAGAGACTTCGCGCTCGGCGGTCCGGAACGACCCGCGGGCGGCATAATCTGGCCTCTGGCGTTTAAGGGCCCTTACCCGCGGTTAAGTACACGGCTTCGCGCGCGGACGAGCGCGCGGGCCAGAGCGGGCCAGCGCCCTGGTCCGCGCTGGCCCGCCCCGCGCGGGCCAGAGCGCGTGGCTACGAGCTAACGAAAGCTACTGAAAGAGGCAGGTATGAGCATCGGCAGGCCCGAGATCGACTTTCCCGGCGGCGAGCCGCCGACCGAGCTGGAGATCACCGATATCTGGGAGGGTGACGGCGCCGAGGCGAATCCGGGCGACCTGGTCCGGGTGCACTATGTCGGGGTCGCGTACTCGACCGGCGAGGAATTCGACGCGAGCTGGAATCGAGGCGACCCGCTGGAGTTCGAGCTCGGCGCCGGGCGCGTCATCGCCGGCTGGGACCAGGGCGTGCAGGGCATGAAGGTCGGCGGCCGCCGTCAGCTGGTCATCCCCCCGGAACTGGCCTACGGGGACCAGGGCGCCGGGTCCGCCATCGCGCCGGGTGAGACCCTGATCTTCGTCTGTGACCTGGTATCGACCTGACGAACGCCACTTCCCGCTCCGCACGCGGACCCGATAACGGCGTGCCGGGTGAGAGGATGCCGTTATGGGCGATATGCGGATCGGCGGCAGGAACAACGTCCTGCTCACCGGCCGTGTGGATAAGCCGGTCATGATGCTCGCCAACGGGTTCGGCTGCGATCAGAACATGTGGCGGCTGGTCGCGCCGGCCCTGGCCGCCGATTTCCGGGTCGTGCTCTTCGACCATGTGGGCTCGGGCCGCGCCGAGCCGTCGGCCTGGCAACCGGAGCGGTACGCCACGCTGGACGGCTACGTCGAGGACATCCTGCGGATCTGCCACGAACTTGAGCTGAACGACGTGGTGTTCGTCGGGCATTCGGTCAGCGCCATGATGGGCGTCCTGGCGGCCATCGCCGAGCCCGAGCGGTTCCGCCAGCTGATCCTCATCGGGCCCTCCCCGCGCTACGTCGACGATGCCGCCTACCGGGGTGGTTTCAGCGAATCCGATATCGATGAACTGCTCGAATCGCTGGAAAGCAACTATCTCGGCTGGTCCGCGGCGATGGCCCCGGTGATCATGGGCAATCCGGACCGCCCGGAGCTCGGCCAGGAGCTGGCCAATAGCTTCTGCCGGACCGACCCGCAGGCGGCGCGGGTCTTCGCCCGGACGACGTTCCTGTCCGATAACCGGACGGATCTGGCCAAGGTCACGGTGCCCACGCTGATCCTGCAATGCTCCAGCGACGTGATTGCGCCGCTCGAGGTCGGAGCGTACGTGCACGCCCAGATCCCGGCCAGCACCCTGGTCACGCTGCCGGCTACCGGACACTGCCCGCATCTGAGTGCCCCGGCCGCGACCGTCGCGGCGATCAGGGCTTTCGCGGTCGACGATGGGCCGTGACCAGCGGGACGAACCCAAGAACCCCGTGGCCCCGGCACCAGGCGGCGAGACGGACTTTGCGGTCTTCTCCTCGCTGCTCGAGGACAATGCCGAGGACCTGTACGAGAACGCGCCCTGCGGTTATCTGTCCACGCTGCTCGACGGACGGATCGCCAAGGTCAACAAGACGCTGCTGAACTGGCTCGGCTATAGCCGGGACGAACTCGTCGGCCGCCGTTCCTTCTCCGACCTGCTCAATGTCGGCGGCAAGCTGTACTACGAGACCCACCTGGCCCCGCTGCTGAGCATGCAGGGCGAGGTCGGGGGAGTGGCCCTGGAAATGCGGGCCGCCGACGGCACCCGCCTGCCCGTACTGGTCACTTCCGCGGTCAAGAGCGACAACGCCGGAGAACCCATCCTCATCCGCACCACGATCTTCGACGCCAGGGACCGCCGGGCCTATGAGCGCGAGCTGCTGCGGGCCCGCGAGGAGGCCGACCGTGAGCGCGCGCGCCTGCAGGACCTGGTGGTGACCCTGCAGCGGAGCCTGCTGCCACCGGTCTTGCCGGTGGTGCCGGGCCTGGACGCGGCCGCCCACTACTACGCCGCGTCGCCGGACGAGCTCGGCGGGGATTTCTACGACCTGTTCCCGCTCAGCGGGACCAGCTGGGGCCTGTTCCTCGGCGACGTGTGCGGCAAGGGCGCCCGCGCGGCGGCTCTGACCTCCCTGATCCGCTATACGCTGCGCACCGCCGCGGTTTACGACGGCGACCCCGCCACCGTGCTCCGCACCCTGAATACGGCCCTGCACGAGCAGTACCTGCGCGACGACCGGAGCTTCTGCACCGTGATCTTCGGCGTGCTCTCCTCCGACGGCGATGGCTTCACCGTGACCCTCGTCCGCGGCGGGCACTCTGTTCCGCTGCTGATGCGCGCCGACGGTACCGCCGACTACCTGCCCATGCCGCTCGGCCCGCTGATCGGGGCCTGGGCCGACGTCGTGTTCACCCCCACCACGATCCGCCTGGCCCCCGGCGACACCTTGCTCCTGTTCACCGACGGGTTGACCGAGGCCCGTGCTCCCACCACCGAACCGTCCGGGCGTTACGGCGACGAAGCTCTCCGCGCCTTCGTCAGGGATCTGGCCCCGAGCACCGCCGGGACCGCCGTCACCGCGATCATCGCTCTCCTGGATAGCCTCGGTGACGGCCGCCAGGACGACGCCGCCGTCCTGGCCCTCGGCGTCCCGGATAACCCGCTGCCGTCGTCAGCCTGAACGAGGCGAGCCGGGTTCAGCCTGGTCCGGGTGGTACTCCTGGTGGAACGGCCCGAACATCCGCTCGGCCCGGCTCACCAAGTCTTCGGCCCGCTCCTGGAGCTGGCCGAACCGCCGCAGGACCAAGCCGACCCGGTCTGCGAGCCAATCGCCCGGATCAGGCCCCGCCCCCGGGTGTCCGGGGTGCCCCGCCCCCGGGAATCCGGGGTGCCGCGGCGGCTCCGGCGGCTCCGGGGGCTCCGGGGGCTCCGGGGGCTCGGGCGGCCCGTCGCCGAACTCCCCGGCCCTCTCCTGCGCCTCACTAGCGAATCCTTCGGCCTCTTCGGCCGCCTCCTCGGCTTCACCGGCCAGCTCCTCGGCCCGGTCGGCGTCCTGTTCGGCCAGGTAGGCCCGCTGCTGTGCCTCGTGCGCCGCGGCCCGCGCCTGCTCCACGCGCCGCCGCGCCTGTTCCTGCTCGTCCGGGTCGGCCCAGTCGCGGGTCATCGCGGCCGCCTCGGCGGCCAGGTCGGCGGCCTCGTCCGCCATGATGGCCGCCTCTTCCGCCCGCTCGGCCCGTTCCCTGGCCCGGTCCGCGAGCTCTTCCGCCTGCTCGGCCCGTTCCCTGGCCCGGTCCGCGAGCTCCACCGCCTGCTCCCTGGCCTGCGCCGCGATCTCCTGGGCCCGGATCTCGGCCACGGACAGGCCGGCTTCTTCGGCCATCCGGGCGTACCAGTCTTCCTCGCGCGGCGTAGGCGGCGTCGCCGTCGGCCCCTCCCCGCCCGGGTCCGCTCCGGCCCCCGCCGCGGGTCCGTCCCCGCCCGGGTCCGCTTCCGCCCCGGCCGCGCGCCTGGCCTCGCAGTAGGGCTCGCCGGTCGCGGCCATGCGCTGACGGGTGGCAGTCTTCCGCGCCTTGTCCTGAGTCATGATCATTTTCTTCCCGGCGGGTCGGCCCGCGTCTGCCCGCCATGGTGAAGGCCATGACCAGAAGATGCACCCGAGTCGTGGACCCTTGTCCTCGCGGCCATGACCGGCGCGGGCCGGTCGCTGGCTCGGAAGCGGGCAGGTGGTGCGCTGCCTCTGCCGCCAGGCTACCCCCGCGCCCGGTGCCCGGCAATGCGGAAAACCCGACCATCCGCACGGGAGTTAGCCCCCCCTCCCACGGCGTGCGGGTGGCTGGCGGCGGCCGAAACCAGGGCCGTTCAGAAGATTTTTTGAAGATCTTTTCCCGAACGACACGGCCGCGTGCGCTCGGCCGGCTCCACCACAAGACTTCTCAGGGCCCGTCGCCGAGGGCATCGCCCGACCGGGCGGATCCGTTCGGTCCGGGGCGTTGGCTACTCTCAGCGCCGCCGGCTGTGGAATCCTGGACCGGTGCATCTCCTGCCCGCGGAACGGTCCGGTCACCGCGTCATCGACGGCGAGCGGATCTGCCAGGCCATCGCCGCCCTGGATCCTCCCGAGGTGATCCAGGCCCGGGCCCGGCCCTTCGCCGTGCCGGCCGGCCAGTAACCGCGGCCCCGATGGCGGACCTGGCGCTGGTCAACGCCAACGTGCTGACCATGGATCCCGGTCGGCCGCGGGCGTCCGCGGTGGCGATCACCGGCGGCCGGATCGAGGCGGTGGCCGCGAGCCCAGCCGAGGTCGACCCAGCCCAGTTCGACCCAGCCCGGGTGGTCGACCTGCGCGGGGCCACCCTGCTGCCCGGTTTCAACGACGCGCACAATCACATGACCGGGTTCGGCATGTCGCTGGCCGAAGTCGACCTGCGCTCGCCCCCGATCGGCAGCCTCGACGAGCTGTACGCGGCCATCGCCCGCCGGGCCGAGACGACCGCCGTCGGAGACTGGGTGATCGGGGCCGGGTACGACCAGAACAAGCTCGGCGCTCATCCGCACCGGGACGCCCTGGACCGGGCCGCGCCGGGGCGGCGGGTCTGGCTGCGGCACACCTCCGGACACATGTGCGTGGTGAACAGCCTGGTGCTGGCGGACCTGGGCCTGGACGCCGCGGCCGTAGACGTGCCCGGCGGCCGGGTCGCCACCGACACCGACGGGCGGCCGAGCGGGCTACTCGAGGAGCAGGCCCAGGCACTCGCCGGGACCCTGGTCTATCCGTACCCGCTGGCCCAGCTCACCGACGCCATCGACCGGGCCGGCGCGGTCTACCTCGCCGAAGGCATCACCAGCTGCACCGAGGCCGGGATCGGCGGCGGCTGGGTCAGCCACAGCCCGGTCGAGCTGGCCGCCTTCACCGCCGCCAGGAGCCAGGGCAGGCTCCGGGTCCGGGTCGAGCTCATGGTGGCCAGCGAGGTGCTGCATCAACTGGGCGCGCACCCCGACGACGGGCTGGAGCTGGGACTGGACCTCGGCATCCGGTCCGGGTTCGGCGATGACTGGCTTCGCCTCGGTGCCATGAAGATCTTCACCGACGGATCGCTGGTCGGACGGACCGCGGCCCTGAATGACCAATATGCGGGGCACGACGACTACGCGGGCGGGGCCGGACGCGGCTACCTGCAGGCCGACGCCGCCCGGTTGCAGGCCACGATCATCGCCGTGCACCGCTCCGGCTGGCAGGTCGCCGCCCACGCGATCGGCGACCGGGCCGTCGACGTGGTGCTCGACGCGTACGCCCAGGCCCTGGCCGCCTACCCGCGGCCTGACCCGCGGCACCGCATCGAGCACTTCGGCCTGACCCAGGCCCGGCAAGTCGCCCGGGCCGCCGAGCTCGGCGTGATCGCCGTGCCGCAGGGCCGGTTCGCCTCCGAGCTCGGCGACGGCATGCTGGCCGCCGTCGGCCCGGAACGGCACGACTGGCTCTACCGGCAGCGCTCCCTGCTGGAGGCGGGCATGGTCCTGCCCGGCAGCTCGGACCGGCCGGTGGTGGCGGGGGCGCCGCTGCTCGGCATCGCCGACATGACCGGCCGGCGCACCGCCTCGGGCGCGCCGTTCAACCCCGGGGAGGCGATCACCGTGCCGCAGGCCCTGTACGCCTACACCGCCGGATCGGCCTACGCCAGCCGCCAGGAGCACATCAAGGGCTCGATCATCCCGGGCCAGCTCGCCGACCTGGTGGTGCTGTCGGAAGACCCGACCGCCGTCAGCCCGGACCGCGTCGCCGGCCTGCAGGTGCTCGCCACCCTGATCGACGGCCGGTGCCGCTACGACAGCGGCGCGATCGATGGCTGGAGCTAGCTGGGTGCCTGCCGCCGCCGGTTAGCCCCGCCGCTCGGGTCACCAGAGCCGGGCGGTGGCGCGGCGCGCTCCTTCCGTCAGCGCCTCGAACTTGGCCCAGACGATGCTCGGGTGGATCTCCGGCGTGTAGCTGGCCTGGGAGGCGAAGCCGCAGTCGGCGCTGGCCACGACGTTTTCCCGGCCGACGAGCTCGGCGAAGCGCACGATCCGGTCGGCGATGACCTCCGGGTGCTCGACGATGCTGGTGGCGTGGCTGATGACGCCGGGCAGCAGGACCGTGTCCGGCGGCGGCTTGACCGACTCGAACACGCGGTACGCGTGCTCGTGCCTGGGATTGGCGGCCTCGAAGGAGAAGGCCCCGGCCTGGATCGTGAACAGCACGTCGATCAGGTCCGACAGCGGCGCGTCGTGGACCCGCGGCCCCTCGTTGATGCCGTAGCAGGTGTGCAGCCGGACCCGCTCGCGGGGCAGGCCCCGCAGGCTCCGGTTGATCGCGTCGACATAGCGGCCTGCCGTCTCGAGCTTGTCCGCCACCGAACCATAGCTGAACACGTCGGTCAGGAACGGGTCGTCGATCTGCAGGGTGAAACCCGCGTCGATAATGGTCGCGTACTCCACGTGCAGCGCGTCGGCCACGGCGTCCAGGTACGCGCCCTGGGTCGGGTAGTACTCATTGCCGCCGACCCCGCTAGGCGCCACGGCGCAGACGAACACCTCGTCCGGGCTGGTCTGGCCGACCGCGGCGCGGAGCAGGTCGAGGTCGCGGCGCAGGCGGTCCTGCCCGGTGTAGGACACCGGCCCGGTGCAGCCGAGCGACACGATCGGGACGGCCGCCCCGCCAGTCATCGCCCTGGCGAAGTACTGCTCGTAATACTCCGGGAAGCTGTCGACCTCAGCCTGGAACGCGTCCAGCGCGCCACGGCCAGTGCGGGGCTCGAACCCGCTCAGCCGCTGTCCGATGTAGGCGAAGAACCCGGACTTGGTCTGCTCGCCGTCGCTGATCACGTCCAGGCCGGCCGCGCGCTGGCGGGTCACGACGTCGGTCACGGCCTCGCGTTCGGCCTTCGCCAGTTCGGCCGGATCTACCGGCTGCCCCCGGGCCCCCGCCTTCATCAGGTCAAGCAGCGCCACCGGTCGGGCGAGGCTGCCGACGTGCGTGGTGCGGATGCGATCAACGCTGCGTTCCATGACAGGCAGCCTGCCAGAAAACGATTCCGGACCGAGCGGCTGATCGAGGCGCACGGTGAACTCGGCAGGGCCCATGTCTGACCCGGTCAGGAAAATTGCCCCTGGGCCTGCCTGGGCCTATCGCGGCTTCACCGCTGCTCGACGATCTCCATGCCGTTACCGTCCCGGTCGCGGAAGGCGAACATGGGCGGGACGCCGTCCCAGCGCAGCACATCGTCGGCATCGACGCCGCTGGCTCGCAGCCCTGAATGCATGGCCTCGGCGTCTGGCGTCACGAACCTGATGCCGGTCTCGACGCCGGCCGGAAGCCCCTCGTGCGAGCGGACCAGCGCGATCGACGTCGCCGCCCCAGCCGGCGCCACCTCGATCCAGCGCCTGCCGCCACCCATGTCGACGTCGAGCCGCTTTTCCAGGCCCAGCGTGCCGACGTAGAAGTCCAGCGCCCGGTCCTGGTCCGTGACCGGTACGCCCACCGTGCGCACGCCGGTGATCTTGCCTTGGATGGTCATGTCTTCTCCTCCACGGGTTCCGCAGTTCAGACGACGGAACCCCGCCAGGATCATCGGCGCGCACCCATGTGCTCCCGCGCGATGGTGCCCATGCGCTCTGTGATGCATAAGCGCCCGAATGGTACGTCAATCTGGAAAAGATCTTGGAAGAAATAGGCTTAGGGGAACATTTGGTGCACTATAGGCCACCAAATCTTCCCCTAAGCCCGAATCCTCCACGATAAACCTCACCTGCATCGAACTTGCTGGCTAAAAGCGTTAGGCGCGGGGTTACCGGGGCTCTTGAGCCACCTGGGACACGGGCCGCCCAGGACACGCCGCAGCGGTGGGGCGGGGCGGCTTACCCAGGGCTCCCGGGCTCAAGGGCGAGCAGCTTGGCGACCACGTCGGTCAGGTTTTCGCCGACGACGTCGGGAGGTGCGAAGGGCGCGCCGAAGCCACCGGACTTCCGGCTCACCCAGCCGGTGGTCAGGCCGGCTCGCTTGGCACCGTGGCAGTCCCAGTCGTGCGCGGCGACCAGTGCCATGCGCGCGGGCGGCACGCCCATGACTTCCGCGGCGTACAGGTACACCACCGTGGCCGGCTTCCAGCGGTAGATCTCGCCGACCGAGATCACCCGGTCCACCAGCGCCCCGAGTCCGGAGCGGTTGACGAATGACGAGGCGAGGAACGAGGATCCGTTCGTCAGGCAGGCCACCCTCAGGCCGGCCTCGGTAAGGCTGCTGACCGCGGACACCGCGTCGGGGAAGGCCGGCAGCTCGCTGAACCCGGCCATGATCTGCGCCACCTGCTCATCGCTGATCGTATAGCTGGTGAGCCCGCGCAGCGCGGACTCGGCCACGTCGGTGAACGTCGCGTAATCCCCGGTCGCGGACAGCGCCATGCCGTCCCGCAGCGTGCGGGTGTACCAGGCTTCGAGCAGGTGCGGCGGCTGGTCCGCTTGGGTGAGCCGCTCGCGCAACGGCTCGAGCGACATCAGCGTGTCGATCATGTCGAAGGCGACCACGGCCGGGCGGGACGTCACGATGATCCGGGATTCGTCCGTCATGACGAGCCGCCCGCCTCGGTGCTGCCCTCGTCGGTGCGGACCGTCACCTGGGGCCCCTCGGTGATCGTGCCAGACCGGCGGACCAGGTGCCCGCCTTTGCCCCGATCACGACCACATCTGTAAACCCTGATTGGTCCATGCCGTGCTCCTGCCCTGTGCGGCTTCCCATCATGCAGCCCCGGGCCGGTCAGGAACACCTCTTCGCTGGAATTCGCCCGATCGGCAGCAGCTGATTGCCTGCAGGTTGGGAGGCGGGGCAATCCGGGCGCGGCTATTTCTATGATCACGCGTCTTTAGCGCCTTTTCAGAGGCCTCATTTATATCAAGGCGAGCATGGCACGATCATAGGGCGAGCTTGGCCCCGATCATAGGGCCGGCCCAGCCTGATCATAGAGCTCTCGCATAGAGCGGGCGGACCTCGTCATGGAGTGATGTTCGCCGGTCAGGTGGTGTCGCCGTCCTCTAGGTCCGAAATATCGAGTTCGGGCTGGCCTTCTACGAAGGCGTCGGGATTCTCCAGGTCATCGGCCACGGGCAGCAGGTCCGGGTGCGCCCACAGCGCGTCCCGGCCATCGATGCCCCTGGCTTCGGTCAGGCCCTGCCAGATCGTGGTCGCTTCCCGCAGCTTACGCGGGCGCAACTCCAGCCCGACGAGCGTGGCGAACGTGCGCTCCGCGGGACCGCCGGTGGCCCGGCGGCGCCTGATCGCCTCGGCCAGCGCGTCGGCGTGCGTCAGGCGTTCGCGCGCCGCCGCCCGGACCACCGTCGCCACCCAGCCCTCGACCAGCGCCAGCGCGGTCTCGAGCCGGGACAGCGCGGCCTTCTGCGCGGGCGTGTCCTCCGGCCGGAACAGCCCTTCGCCGGACAGCGCGTCGCGCAGCGCCTCGGGGTTGGTGATGTCGACCTCCGGCATCGCCTCCTGCAGTCGCGCCACGTCGACCGTGATGCCGCTGGCGTACTGCTCGACCGCGCCGAGCAGGTAGGCGCGCAGCCACGGGACGTGCGCGAACAGCCGCTGGTGAGCGGCTTCCCGCAGGGCGAGGAAGAGCCGGACCTCGCCGGCGTCGACCGAAAGCCCCTGGCCGAACTCCGCCACCCCCGCGGGCAGCAGCGCGGCCGTGCCCTCCGCGCCGAGCGGCAGTCCGATGTCGGAGGAGCCGACCACCTCGCGGGCGAGTTCGCCCACCGCCGTTCCCGTCTGGCTGCCGATCATGGCTCCGCCGATCTGGCGCATCATGGCGGCCAGCCCGCCGAGCCCGCCGAGCCCGCCCGCACCGCCGCCCAAGGCCCCGAGCGCCTGCCGCAGTTCCTCGGGGGCGTCCTCGCCGAGCTGTGCGGAGTCCGCGTTGAACATGCCGCTCATGGCCTCGACGCCCTTGGCCGCGATCGGGTCGCAGAACTTCGCCCATACCGGGAAGGTGGCCTCGAGCCACTCCGACCGGCTCCAGGCCTCGATCTTGCGGACGCCGGACGGGAACGCGGTGGCTTCGTCCAGCCACAAGTCGGCCAGCCTGACCGCCTCGGTGATCTCCCGGCGCTGCGCGTCCAGGACGCTCGGGTCTCCGGCCGCCACGATCGCGTGCCGGGCCACGTTCTTGGCCAGATCCCAGTTGACCGGGCCACCGCGCCAGGACAGCATGTCGGCGAACTGCCGGAGCGCGTCGGCGAACTGCTGGGGATCGCCCATCGCCCCGAAGGGCCCCGGCGGGCCGCTGCCCGCGGGGCCGCCCGCACCTGGCTGCCCGGGGCCGCCGGGTCCGGAGGCCCCCTGGCCGCCCTGGTCTTCTGGCTTGTCGGGCAGACCGAAGCCGAACGGCCGGTCAGCCATCATTGGCTCTGGGGCAGGATGGAAGGGTCATGACCGTCACGTTATCTCGGAGGAAGCACACTGTGACAAACGCCCGGCGACCGGTTCGCCAGGAGCGCACCGACGCGCGCTATCAGACTATGCCCGTGGTGGCGGTCACGGGAGCGGCTGACGGCATCGGGCACGCCCTGACCGCCCGGCTCGCTTCCTCGCCGCGGGTCAAGAAGGTGATCGCGATCGACAGCCGGAGGGGCGACATCGCGGGTGTGACGTGGCGGGTCGCCGACGTGCGCGACCCGGCGCTGGCTGGCCGCCTGAACGGCGTGGATGTCATCGTGCACGCCGATTTCGACCTGACCCCCGACTCCGATGCCCGGCAGCGCCGGGCCTTCAACGTCCGGGGCGCGCAGACCGTTCTCACCGCCGCCGCGGCGGGCCGGATCGGGCGCGTGGTGCTGGTGACCAGCGCCATGGTCTACGGCGCCCGCCCGGACAATCAGGTCCCGCTGTCCGAGCAGGCCCCGCTGGCCGCGGACGCGGATAACAGCGTGGCCGGGGACCTGCTCGAGGTCGAGCAGCTGGCTCGCCGCTCGCCGCGGGCCAACCCGGGCATGGCGGTGACGGTGGTGCGGCCCGCCGCCCTGGTCGGCGCCGGCCCGCATCCCGTGGACACGCTGGTGACCAGGCACTTCGAGGCACCCCGGCTGCTGACCGTGAAAGGCTGCGCGCCCAGATGGCAGTTCTGCCACGTCGACGATCTCAGCTCCGCGCTCGAGTTCGCGGTGGGCGGCGGGATCGACGGCGGCTTCGCGGTGGGTAGTGACGGCTGGCTCGAGCAGGAGGACGTCGAGCGGATTAGCGGGCTGAAGAGCATCGAGCTGCCCGCCCGGCTGACGCTCGGGACCGTACAGCGACTGCATCAGGTCGGCCTGACCCCGGCGCCGGCCATGGACTTGCGCTACGTGCTTTACCCATGGGTGGTCGACTGCGCCGCGCTACGCGAGGCCGGCTGGCGCCCGGCGTTCGGCAACGAGGAAGCGCTGCGCGTCCTGCTCGAACAGCGCAAGGGCCGGCACGCCGTGGCCGGCCGCCGTATCGCGCGCAAGGAGGCGACGATCACCGCCGCGGGCGCCGCGGGCGCCACGGTCGCCGTCATCGGCACCGCCGCCATCGTCCGCCGCGCCCGTCGCCGCCACCGCGGCTGACCGAAGCGCCGAAGCGCCGGGCCGAAGGGCCCGGGCCGATACGTAAGGGAAAGCTTATTTTCCTGGACCAGCATTCTTTGGGGTGCGCCGGCCGTGAAGGTATTGTTATGTGATGAGCGTTGTGCGCTTGGTGGCGTTGCGTTCGTCCGAGCTGTCGTTGGACGAGGTGATGGCCGCGGTCGCGGATCCCGCCGCGGGCGGCATCGCCTTTTTCGCGGGCGCGGTCAGGAACGAAGATCGCGACCGCGAGGTCACCGGCCTGTCCTACTCCGCGCACCCGTCCGCCGAAGCTGAGCTGCGGCGCGTCGCCACCGAGATTGCCGAGAAGTTCCGCCTGCACGCCGTCGCGGCCGTACACCGCGTCGGTGACCTGGACATCGGTGATCTGGCGGTCGTCGTGGCCGCGGCGTGCTCGCACCGGGCGGAGGCGTTCGACGCATGCCGCGCACTGATCGACGAGCTGAAGGCCACGGTGCCGATCTGGAAGCATCAGCGGTTCGCCAACGGCGAAAGCGAATGGGTCGGCAGTCCGTAGGCGAGCAGAGGGTAGAGTCTTCGCACCATGTCCCGACGCTCTCTGACGCTGATCATCGCCTCAGTCGGCACGGCCGCGGCCATCGCGGTCAGCGTGCTCCTGCCGGTGCCTTACGTCATCGAAGGACCGGGTCCGACGCTGAACACGCTGGGCAGCTCGTCAGGCACGCCGCTGATCACGATCTCCGGGCACCCCACCCATCCCACCACCGGGCACCTGAACATGGTGACGGTGGGCGTCACGGGCGGTCCCGGTGTCAAGGTGAACATCTTCAGGGCGCTGGCGGCGTGGCTCAACCCGCACGACGCGGTCGTGCCGCAAGCGGAGATCTTCCCTCCCGGCGAGTCTCCCAAGCAGAGCCAGCAGCAGGACACAGAGGAGATGACCGGCTCGCAGCAGCTCGCGACCGCCGCGGCGCTGACCGAGCTGCACATCCCCTACGCCACCGAAGTGGTCGTCGTGCAGACGGTGTCCGGCTTTCCCGCCCAGGGCGTACTCAAGGCCGGCGACGTGATCACGGCCGTGGACGGCAAGCCGGTGACCGCGCCGTCGAGCCTGACCGGGCTGATCTACGCCCATCCCGCGGGCAGCATACTGACGGTAACCATCGACAGGAACGGCACGACCCGGCAGGTCCGGGTCGGCACCAAGCAGTCCGGTGGTCATCCCGTGATGGGCGTGGAGGTCCAGCAGCAGTACAAGTTCCCGTTCACCGTGACGATCAGCGTGGGCAACATCGGCGGTCCCAGCGCGGGCATGATGTTCGCGCTCGGCATCATCGACAAGCTGACCACGCTCGACCTGGCCGGCGGCAAGTTCATCGCCGGCACCGGGCAGATCACCGCGGGCGGCCAGGTGGAGGCGATCGGCGGCATCCAGCAGAAGATGGTCGGCGCGCGCGACGCGGGCGCGACCATCTTCCTGACCCCGGCGTCGAACTGCTCGAATACCACCGGTGCCGTGCCCGCGGGGCTGCGCCTGGTCAAGGTGAGCACCCTCACCCAGGCCGTTGATTACCTGCAGGACATCAAGGCGGGCAAGTCCGTTCCCGGCTGCTGACCCGGTACGGGGCCCCCCAGAAGGCCCCCAGAAGGCCCCCAGAAGGTCCACCGGAGGCGAGCCGGTAGACGCAGAACGCACATTCGGGTCCGTTCGGCTAATAGATTGAGCTCCTATGAGGGTTGCTGACGCGGTTGCCTTTGCCGGCCACGAAGTGCACGTGTGCCGCTACCGTGAGGCTCGCACGCTGCTGCGCTGGCTCGGGCCGGACCTGCGCGGCCTGCGGGTGCTCGACGTCGCGGGTGGCGACGGGTACTGGGCGACCCAGGCGCGCCGGCGGGGAGCCTGGGCGGTCGCGCTCGACATCGCCGAGGACAAGCTGCGGTGGGGCCATCGGCTCGCCACGCCGGCCGCGCTGGTCCGCGGGGACGCGCTCGAGCTGCCGTTCGCCGACGCGAGCTTCGACCGGGTGATGTCCATCTGCGCGATCGAGCACTTCGACGACGGCGCCCGGTCACTGGATGAGATGGCCCGGGTGCTCGCCGGAGGCGGTGAGCTGGTTATGTCGGCGGACGCGCTGACGCTGGCGCAGCGGTGGCCGCGGCTGTACCGGGCGCACTGCGACCGGTACCACGTCAAGCGCACCTACTCCCACGACGACCTGACCGGGCTGCTCGCCGCGCGCGGCTTCGACGTGATCTCGCATCAGTACCAGTTCAGGAGCCGGTGGGCGCAGCAGATGTACCTGGGTCTGTCCGCCTACGGCGGTAAGGTCGGGTTCAACGCGGCTGCGCCGGTAATGCCGCTGGTCGCCGCGTCGGACGCGGCGGCTCGCGGCGACGGCGGTGCCATCGTGCTGATCCGCGCCCGGCGCCGTTCCCAGCCCTCCCGGCCTGCGGACGGGCCGGACGGAACTGCTCATCGGCCGCTCGGCGCAGGGCGTAGGCTTCATAGTTGACGGGACATCTACGAAGGCGTGCCGGGGCCGTGCGGGTCGACGCGTGCTCTGCGTTGTCAGCCTGCCCGGGTGACCCAGGAGAGGAGCAAGTGCGGTCGTGGCACCTCGCGTACTAATTGATGCGACAGACGTGCCAGCCGACCGGGGCGCGCTCGGCCGGTACGTTGACGGGCTGATCGGCGCGCTCGATGCGGCGGGCGCGGATATGGCGGTGGTCTGCCAGCGCGCCGACGAGGAGCGCTACGGGCGGCTCGCCCCCGGGGCGCGGGTGGTCACCGGGCCGACGGCGCTCTCGCACCGGTCCGCCCGGCTGGCCTGGGAGCAGAGCGGGCTGCCGGTGGTGGCCCAGCAGGTGAACGCCGACGTCATCCACGTGCCGTATTACTCGATGCCGCTGCGTCCGGGCCGGCCGACCGTGGTGACCGTGCACGACGTAACCTTCTTCACCGAGCCGGAGCTGTACAGCTCGGTCGGCGCCATGTTCTTCAAGTCGGCGATCCGGACGGCCGCGCGCCGCGCGGCCCGGCTCATCGTCCCGTCCAAGGCGACCCGAGACGAGCTCGAGCGCGTGCTGGGCGCCGATCCGACCAAGATCGACGTCGCCTACCACGGCGTGGATCACCGGCTGTTCCACCGCCCCGACCCCCAGCAGGTCACCCAGGTGTCGAACCGGCTGGGCCTGCACGGCAAGCCGTACGTGGCGTTCCTGGGCATGCTCGAGCCGCGCAAGAACATCGCCTCGCTGATCACCGGCTGGGCCGGAGCCGTCGCGGACATCGACGACCCGCCCGCGCTGGTCCTGGGCGGCGGCGGAGGCTGGAGCGATGAGGTCGACGTGGCGGTGGCCGGGGTGCCGCCGCACCTGCGCCTGATCCGCCCCGGCTACCTGCGCTTCTCCGACCTGCCCGGGTTCCTGGGCGGGGCGCTGGTGGTGGCCTTCCCGAGCCGTGGCGAAGGCTTCGGGCTGCCAGTGCTTGAGGCGATGGCGTGCGGAGCGCCGGTGCTGACGACTCATTGCACCTCGCTGCCGGAGGTCGGCGGCGAGGCGGTCGCCTACACCGAGCCTGACGCCGAGTCCATCCGCGACGCGCTGCGCTCGCTGCTCGAGGACACCTCCCGGCGGCAGCGGCTCGCCGACGCCGGGTACGACCGGTCGCAGGAGTTCACCTGGGCCGCGTCGGCCGAGGCGCACCTGGCGTCCTACCGCCGCGCGGCCGAACAGACGGCCGCCGATGTCAGCGCCGTGTAACCTCGTCTCTCATGCCGCGTGAACCGCTAGAGGCGATCGTTCTTGTCGGGGGCCAGGGAACACGGCTCCGGCCGCTGACGCTGTCCGCGCCGAAACCCCTGCTGCCCACGGCGGGCGTCCCGTTCCTGGCGCATCTGCTGGCCCGGGCGGCGGCGGGCGGCGTCACCCACGTGGTCCTGGCGACCTGCTACAAGGCGGACATGTTCGCCGCGCACTTCGGTGACGGAGCGGCGTTCGGGCTATCGATCGATTATGTCCAGGAGGACGTGCCGCTCGATACCGGCGGCGGCATCCGCAACGCGGCGAGCTCGCTGCGCGGCTCCGGGGCGGCCGATCCGGTCGTGGTGCTGAACTGCGATATCTTGTCGGGCCACGATCTGGGTGCGCAGGTCGACCTGCACATCAAGGCCGACGCCGCGGTGACGCTGCACCTGGTCGAGGTGGCGGACCCGTCCCCGTTCGGCGTGGTGCCGACTGATGGGGCCGGGCGGGTGACGGCGTTCCTGGAG
>Ga0302314_10008740_pt1 | contig 17996 bp, 9 predicted proteins | sample III_Palsa_N2_3_FD_200533 | JGI IMG/M metagenome (GOLD analysis project Ga0302314, IMG submission 200533) | Peat permafrost microbial communities from Stordalen Mire near Abisko, Sweden - III_Palsa_N2_3 | ecosystem: Environmental > Terrestrial > Soil > Palsa > Peat permafrost | place: Sweden...
TTCCGCGTGCATGAAACCATTCCGGTGGCGGCCGGTCCGCTGACCTTGCTGTATCCGCAGTGGATTCCGGGCAACCACTCGCCGACCGGGCCGATCGACAAGATCGCCGGGCTCGTCGTGAAGGCGAACGGTCAGACGTTGCAATGGACACGCGACCAGTACAACGTCTACGCCTTCCACATGGATGTGCCGCAGGGTACGAGCGCAGTCGATGTGAGCTTCGAATACCTGACCCCGCAGAGCATGCGCGAGGGTCGTGTGGTAATGACGCCGGAAATGCTCGATACGCAGTGGAGCGCCAGTACGCTGTATCCGGCCGGCTATTTCGCACGGCAGATCAACACCGAAGCCAGCCTCAAGCTGCCGACCGGCTGGCAGGCGGGTACTGCGCTCGAGGTCGCCTCCAAAGATGGCGATACCCTGCATTTCAAACCGATCAATTACGACGATCTGGTCGATTCACCGGTGTATGCGGGCAAGTATTTCAAGCGCGTCGACCTCGATCCGGGTGCTCCCACGCCGGTGCATGTCGATATCGTGGCTGACGAGGCCAAGTATCTGGAGATCAAGCCCGAGCAGCTGAAGGCGCATCTGGCGCTGGTGCAGCAGATGTACAAGCTGTACGGCGCGCATCACTATGACCACTACGACTTTCTGCTTTCGCTGAGCGACAAGATGGGCGGTGAAGGCCTTGAACATCACCGTTCCAGCGAGGATGGCGTCGGCACCGGCTATTTCACCGAATGGGATAAAACCTGGGCTGAGCGCGATCTGCTCTCGCACGAGTTCAACCACTCGTGGGATGGCAAGTACCGTCGGGGCGCCGATCTGGCTACGCCGAATTTCAATGTTCCGATGGGTGACAGCCTGCTGTGGGTCTATGAGGGCCAGACTGAGTTCTGGGGCCAGATCATGGCGACGCGCTCCGGCCTGTGGACCATGGACCAGGGCCAGGACATGCTCGCCTACATGGCGGCCATGTACGACAAGGGCCGCCCGGGCTTGGCCAGCTGGCGCAACGTGCAGGACACCACCAATGACCCGACCATGTCGATGCGCGCGCCGCTGCCGTACCGCAACTACCAGGGCAGCGAGGACTACTACGTGGCCGGCGAGATGATCTGGCTCGACGTCGACGGCAAGCTGCGTGAGCTCACCGGTAACAAGCGCAGCATCGACGATTTCGCCAAGGCATTCTTCGGCATCAATCCCGGTGCCTGGGATGTCGATACCTACACCTTTGACGATGTGGTCAAGACGCTCAACGAGGTGGCGCCTTATGACTGGGCCAAGTATTTGCGCGATCGACTGGACGGCCACGGCTCTCTGACCGGTGGTATCGCCACGCATGGCTGGAAGCTGGTCTATAACGACAAGCCGTCGGCTGCGGTCAAGGCGATGGAGGAGCGTCGCCATTCCGCCGATCTGATGTATTCGCTCGGCCTTTCCGTGGGCAAGGGCGGCGACATCAGCGACGTACTCTGGGACGGCCCGGCGTTCGCCGCTGGCATTTCTCCCGGCATGACCGTGATCGCCGTCAATAGTCATGACTACAACCCCGATGAGCTGAAGGATGCCGTCACCGCTTCCTTCAAGGACAAGAGCCAGCCAGTCGAACTGCTGGTGAAAAACTTCGACGAGTACAAGACGGTGCGCATCGACTATCACGGTGGCCTGATGTACCCGCACCTGGAGCGCGACAGCGGCAAACCAGATCACCTGACTGAGTTGCTCAAGGCAAAAAAGTAAGGCGGATGCGCCGAGGCCAAGTTGCTTCGGCGCCTCGTTGAGTCACGAATATTGCAGAGCTGTTGACGTCTGCTCTCAGGGATCGGGAGCAGACGGTATTCAGCAATACCTGTGAAACCGCTTTAAAAATCATGGATGCGCGGTTAGTTGCAGACATCCAGTGCCCGCTCGTTGTCCCGGCCGCCCGATGCGTTGCCGGCCATCCAACCCCATCGGCAACTCGGCTATACTGCGTCCCCGCGGCACGGGCCTTTAAGACCACTGTCGCGCCGGCCACCAATGCGCTCGTAGCTCAGCTGGATAGAGTACCGCCCTCCGAAGGCGGTGGTCGTGGGTTCGAATCCCGCCGAGCGCACCATTTTTCCCAATGTTTCCTCCTGTTGTGTGTTCAACCTTAACTTGGCCGCATCTGGCAGTCGGCTGTCTGTAGCATTGCCTCAATGCAAGTGTCAGATGACCGGCCGGCCGTTCGCTATTATTGCTTGGCTGAGCGTGCGAACCTCTCCCTACAGTGGGTGGCAGAGGTCCATTATTGTGAGGTCACGGCCATTGGCGGAATTGGTGTTGGTGACTTTCAGAGCGGCCAATACGCGAGCAAACGATTCCGTATCCATGGCATCGCCTATTTTTGGAGGCCACGGTTTGTGCGAGTTAGGCGGCACCGATCCACCGCATTCGAAAGTACTCACGGTTATGGCGGCCTTGGAGTCAGTGGATGCGTCGTTGGTGGATGCGATGTAGTAGGAAAGTTCGTTGATACGCAAAAGTACCGCGCGTAACTCGGCTTTGATCTGCGCCGGCGTCTTCTTAGGCAACTGATGAACTATCTGAGCAGGTGTTTTCGTCTGCGCAGATTGAGTTGCCGGCGGTGTTTCGCCTGCGCGCACCAGATTGAGCGCGCACAGCAGGCCGAGCAGGACTACAGGGCGGATTCGCTGTGAAGTCTTCGATTGCATGATGTTCCCCTTGAGTGGATCTTGCTTACAAGATCAGCGCACACATTGCTGACCGTTGGTCTGGGCAGTGCCCCGGCAGAATGGCCTCAACGAGCATCCGACGCCATAGCGAGTCGGCTGGAAACCTGTCGCTATACAACTGAGCTTGGCGTTTGAGGTTTTCGCCTGTGGCTGCGGCAGCCGTGGCACTGAATTGCGCCGCTATGGTGTAAAGCGTATTTCGATCCAGAAAAGGATGATCGGCTGGCAATTTTTTTTCGAATAGTGCTCGTGCCTTGAGATGCCAAGCCAGCGCTTCATTGGCGCGCCCGGTTTCGCGCAATGCACAGCCGATCAGTTCGAACACCTGTGCCAACTCGACCTCCTGGCCTGCGGCAACCTGCGACTGCTGCGCCGCCAGCGCAAGCAGCTCATCCAGGCCCGCCGCATACGCACCGCTGCGCAAGCGCACTTCCGCCAAATACCGGCGCGCTCGCAGCACTTCCAAGGTGGTTGCCGCGTAACCCGCGATCTGCAGCCCTTTGATGACATCCTGCATCTCGCTGGTGGCGTCGTCGTACTTGCCCATCATCGCGAATGCCCTCGCTTCCGCCTGACGCGCAAACAAGTGCTCAAAATCATGTGCCGATGTGCCGTCCAGGCGTATTGCCGCGGCGGCAGCATCACTCGCAGCGACCGGCTCGCCAAGTCCCAGCCGGGAAGTGGCCAACAGTCGCCATAGAACAGCTTGTTGGCCGTGTGTCTGATTGACTTGTTCGTGGATCTGTTTCAACAAGTTTTCAAAGCGACTGGCGGCCGCGACATAGTCGCCCAGATCAAGGCTGAGTATTCCTTCGGTGCGCTCAAGCTCGATGCGATCAGCTTGCCGCAGCGTAGTCTGCTGGCTCAGCGCCAGCGCACGATTCAACACCTCGACAGCCTCGGTGAGATGCCCCATGTTGCGTGCTACTACCGCCAACTCCGTCAATGCGACCACTGTTTCCGGGGACTTCGATCCGAAGCCGATTTCGCTGTTGTCCACGCCTTGGCGCATTTGATCAAGCGCTGCCATGGCGTTTCCATGGCGCAAGTCAAGCGTACTCAGCACCGTATTGGCATAGTAGCGAGCCTTGGCGCATTCAGCACCATTGTCACAGGCGCTGAGCACCGAGCGGCCAAGCGCTGCGGCGCGGGTGGGGTCATCACGGAGTACTGCGTCTGCAACCCAACTTCGCGTTCGGTTCAATGCCGGGTCGTTCGCTGGGGCAGTAGCATCAAGTAGGCCGAGCGCTTCAGTGAGTACTCGTGCCGAATCCTCGGAATTTCCCAAGCGGTTGTACATGTGCCCGAGTTCGGAGAGCAGTTCGCCACGAAGGCGATCCTGATCCCTGAATTCCGCGTGCGCGCGCTTGACAGCGCCGTCGACCATTTGGCTGCCGGTGGGCTCTGCGTCCGGATGCTTTTCATCCGGTTCGGCATCACTGACTAATTCAAACATGAAATTTCGTACGGTATCGCCGCGTACGCGTTGTGCCTCGCTCTCTACATGTTGTTGCCATGCAGTACTTGCAAACCCCGCGGCAACGGCCAAGCCGATGGCCGCGGCGATACAAGCAGCGCGATTGCGGCGTATGAACAGGCGCGAGATATGCGCGAGCGATGGCGGCCGCGCGCTGATCGGACGGCTGGCCAGATAGGCTTCGATATCGTCGGCGAAGCGTTCGACCGAGCCGTACCGTTCCACACTGGTCTTGCGCAAGGCTTTGCTGATAATGGTTTCCAGATCGCCCTTGAGTGCTGCGCGAAGGCGCCCGGCGTCGGGTAGATTGCGCGACTGCGCTGCCGCAAGATCGATGGTCGCCCGCCCAGCGCGCCCTGGCTCGACGTATAGAACCGCATGCATCCAATCCGCCAACGATGCCGACTCCGACAAGAAAGGCGTGGCACCGGTAAGCAATTCGAACAGAATGACGCCGAGTGCGTAAACGTCGGTTGCCGTCGAGATCTGTCCGTTGTTCAGTTGCTCGGGGGCGGCATAGCGCGGCGTCATCACACTGTCACCATCGCGCGTCAACGCGGTGGACTCCATCTGCAGCGCCGGATCGCCAAGCAACTTGGCGATCCCGAAATCGAGCAACTTAACCTGGCCGCTGGCATCGACCAGAATGTTCGATGGCTTCAGGTCGCGATGCACGATCAGATGCCGATGGGCATAGTTGACCGCATCCAGCACTTGCAGAAACAACATCAAGCGCTCGCGGATACCCAAGTGTCGGATGTCGCAGGCTTCGGTAATGGAAACCCCGTCGATGAATTCCAGCACGATGAAGGGTTGACCTGTCGCCGAGACGCTGGCGTCGTAGATCTGGCCGATATGCGGATGACTCAGCGCGGCCAGTATGTCCCGCTCGCGCGTGAATCGTTCGACGGCAACGGCAGAGTTGAAAGTGAACAACGGTATCTTCAGCGCCACCTGACGCTTCACCACGCCATCGATCCGCTCGGCCAGCCAGACTGCCGACATGCCACCCCGGCCCAGCTCGCGTAACAGCCGGTAGCCGCCCAGGCACATGCCGGCGTTGAGGCCGATCGTTGCTTCAGGCTGATGCAGCAAGGACGGCAGGTCAAAAGCTGCCGGAAGCTGCAGCAGTAGTGAATTATCGGTCGCTTCTGCTGCCTTCAGCAGTCGGAGAAGCCGTTCGTGCAGCGCCGGCTGTTCGGCGGCTAACTTGGCCAATTCAATGTCGCGCGTACTCGAGGGAGCGTCGAGCAGCCGATCCAGCCAGGTCAGCGCCAGAGCGTCCAGAGACTCGGCTTGACCGGGTGAGTTCATCCAAGCGGCACCCCAAGCGCTTCATACAGGAAAGCTTTGCCGCGTTGCCAATCACGTTTGATCGTTGGCTCGGACAGCGACAACGCGGCCGCAATTGCGGGCACCTCCATACCCATCACCGCGCGCATCTCCGCGACTTGCAACAAGCGCGGTTCGACTTGGCCGAGCCGTTCGAATGCTTGATCGAGTAGCAGTATCTGCTCTGGCGTGCCGCTGCGATCGGCGACCTCGGCGCACAAGGTCAAGGGCAGCAATTCAGCCGAACGCTTCTGTGCAATTCGCTCGCGCGCCATATCGACCAGGAGCGATCGCATCGCGCGACTGGCATAGGCCAGGAATTGCTCCATGGTCTCGAAGCGAAGTCCGTTACGGCCCTGCAGATTCAGGTACAGCTCGTGTGCAAGTGTGCCAGTAGAGATGGGAGCCTTTTCCCGGGACAGCCGCGATCGAGCCAAGGCGAGCAGTTCGGCGTAGTGATCGCGAAACGAAGACTCGATGTTTTTGTTCAAGTTGCTACGCCCCCCGTGTTGCCTGGCAAGCCGCTCTTTTTGCAGTGTAGAACAAATTTTTCGGAGCCATGATCTCTGCTGGCACCACATTCCGCTTAATGGGGTACGGACACTACTAATCGTGAACTATTTGTTCTCGTACAGGGTTGATGCTTCTGCGCTGCATGCGCTTTGCGCAATCAAGGGGAATGTCCGGACTGCATGCCGATCCGTAAGGGTCTGCAAGAGACATCTTTGAATCTGCCGAACTTAAGGAGAATTCCATGCGAGCAACAACGCACGGCCGGCACGCGTCCGGTTCACTCTTGGGAGCACGATTGGCCTTGGTCATCGGATCCCTCGCCCTGGTAACCAGCCAATGCGCCGAGGCATCCTTCCTCGACAGCCACGGTGATCTGATCGATGTGGTCAGTACACCACCGAACACAAACACGTCTCAGGTCACCGTGTGGCGCATCGACCAGCCGAATATCGCACAGTTGGCAACCAACTACCCGCAGATCCAGTTCCAGCCGGGCGACAGATTCAAGGTACTGGCCGGGGGATGCGACCAGACCGGCGGCATGGGCCACACCTGGAAACGCTACGTCTATCCACAGGGGGACAACACCAACGTTCTCTACCACGGTTTGATCCTTGTCCCTGAGGCCTTGCCCGCTGCCCCTCATGATCCAGGTCTGGCCAAATCGCTCTATAACTTGTTTTCCCGGCTCGGCGACTTTGGCGTCGGTGATGGACTGGGCGGCGGCGTGCCGGTGGAACACTATATTCCGGACCCGCTGCCGGACGGTCGCAACTTAAAGATAAACCCGCTTTACCTCAGCCTTGGGTTTGAGGACGATGGCTATAGTGATAATGGATATTATGCGCGCGACCCTGGCAACAACGATCAGTGCGTCAACGTTCCGCCGTCCTATGTGATTATCACCATCGGCCATCACGGCGCGATTCCCCCCGATCCGCGGCTTTATATAGGCATCAAGCCTGACGACTTCGAATGTCAGGCGGGCTGGGCTTTCGTCAACCAGGGCACGCCCGAGTTGAGCTATGCCACTTTTCAAACGGCCTTCCAGATCACCTGGGCCGGAAAATACCTTAATCCCTTCAATGAAATTCTTTATCAGAGCGGGAAAGGTCTTGCCTCAAGCGGCAATTGCGAGGGCATGGCTCTTTTGTCCGTGGCTGGAGAAGATCAATTCGTGGTCGGGGATATCAAGGAAAGCTTCTGGCACAACTACCGATACGCCTTATTCTCCCAGACGCCCGCAAATATCCAGTTCGATATCAACGTCGCCCACTGGCAGCAGCTATCTGGTTACTTCGTGCACAACTGGCTCGACAGCATCGAGAGCCACGCGTCGACCATTGTTTCCAATATCGAGCACGATCTCACCTCCAGCGAATACAACTACAACTACGGCCTGCTGACGCTCAAGCATGGTGGCGGAGGTCACGTGCTGGTACCTCTGGCGGTAACCCATTCAGGTGCTCATACCTATATCGAGGTTTATAACCCCAACACGCCCTGCACCAGCATTCCGAACACCGCCAACGCTCCGAAGGTCGACATTGTCGGCGACAACTGGAGCTATGACATGGGCAGCGACGGGGTCTGGACCGGCACAAACAGCGGTCTCCTCGGGCTGGTCGACAACGGCATGGGGTATATCGCCTATCACGGTCCGGATGATGGTTGGACAGACCAGATCAGCAGCCTTTCGGGGCTGTCGGAAGTGATCTTTGGAAGCGACGTGTCGGTTGACCAGGTCAGCGACAGCAAGGGCCGCAAACTCATCATCAACGGCAAGGTGGATGTCACGGATCAGGGGCTGGGCAGTGAGGTCGTGCTGTTGCCCAACTACGCCGCCACGGAAACCCCTAAGCGTCCGCGTTCCGGTGATCCGAGCAAGGTGTTGAAGGTGGCCCCCGAGAAAGCGGGCAGTGCTGCCCAGCAGGCTTTGCTGGCGCAATTCGACAAGGACTATGCCCAGGATTACGAGAAATCCGGATTGGTGTATGTGGTCACGGACAAGAATCTGACCGACCTCACTTTTACGCTCTCCTCCAAGAAAACGGGAAAGCCGGTACGGGCGCTCATCAATCAAGGCGGGCAGTTCATCGAGGTCAAATCCGCGGAGGCTTCAGGCTCCGACCTCATTCATCCCAGTCTGACCGTGCACAGTCTCGCCGACCTCGCCAAGAGCGGAGTCACCTTGAACAGCTCCGATGCCAAAGTCTTGAAGGTGACCTTCACCCACGGCCTCTACGACGATCAGGCCAAGACCGAGACACTGCAGCAAAGCTCCGACATCACCATCAAGACGGCAGTCAAGGCGCAAGTCACCGGCAACGAGCTCGAGCTTTCCACGGCTGAAACGCCTGCCGCAGCGACGGTAAGCAAACGAACCATCAGCGTGGATGCAAAAGTCACCCAGGCCCCGATTCGCCAATTGACCACAACGCCAATTCAGTAGCGCCCATTCAATAGCCATTTAGGCGGCTGCACTGATTGGCACTGGCGACACTGAGACCTTACAAAATTTAGGAGATATCGATATGTCATCGTTAGCTGTTGTAAACCTTCCTGGTTCTGACAATCTTCAGCTCTTCGTTGGCGGTTATCCCAGCGGAAGCATCACGCTCTCGCAGACGGGTAGCGGCCCAGGCTCCTGGACTGCGGCGTCATTGTTCCCACTGTCGGGGACATCCGCGAGCGACTTCGATTGCATTGCGGCCTGCCAGAATGAGAACGGCGTTCCACAGGTCTGGGGACCGCCCACGGTGGGCACACACGGTTGGGTATACACGCGTTACAGGGCACTTGGCGGCACGACCTGGACTCAGCCGGCGTTGCTGTCCGCGACCCCTATTGGCAATGCGATGGCGGCAGGTTTGTCAGCGCCCGGCCGAGTTCAGCTATTTGCCAATCAGCCTGAGATCGGCGGTAGCAGCAATGATGCTGGCAAGCTCATCACCTGCTGGCAGTCGGTGCCGAACCAGCAGTCTTTCAATACCTGGTCGGCCATGGCCGGCGCCCCCACTCCGGGCAACGCCACTGGTGCAGTCGCGGTCCACAATCTGCCGGACAAGCGGCTACAGCTGTGGTGCTGCACATCATCCAATCAGTTGTTTACTTGCTGGAAAGAATCGACCAAGGAAAACGTTCCCTGGAGTACATGGACAGCGGCGTCAGTGCAGCCCGGAAAGGTCTTGAGTGCAGCGGGAGGCGTGCGTGCTGATGGCCGGGTTGAAGTGTGGTGCTTGCTTGAAGGCGGTAGCCTGGTCACGTCGATACAGTCGTCATGGCCATCGGCGAACGTGTCGTCCTGGGAGCCGGTCTCCCTGCCGGCGGGAGTTGGGCCGGTCTACGCGGTTGCGGTCGGCAAGCTGAGCGACACGCGATTGCAGATTTTCATTCTCGCCGCCAATACGCGCGCCAACGACGCCGTTGATCTATACACCTGCTGGCAATCCAGCACTGCTGCATCGGCCGCTTGGTCAGCCTGGACGCAACTTTCTACCAGCATCTGAGCCTGTTGCCGTGGGCACAGCATGCGGAACCAATTTGGTTGATACCCACGGGTACGAGCAACGCCAGTGACTTTGCTGGTGTTGTCGTTCACCCAGCATGAGCGCAGCACTCCACTGAGGACACTGTCATGAGTTACTTCACTGCAACAGCACAAAACTCGACCGCGATTGGCCTCAGCTGGAATTTCCAGAGCGACGTCAACGGCATTATCCAGGGAGTGACGATTACTCAGACCGATCCCGACGGGAATACCGCAGCTCAAAACTTCGGGCCTGGAGACAGCGTCGGCAGCACAGTGTTTTCGGGTCTCAAGCCAAGCACGCTATACAACTACGAGTTGGATGCGCCCTGGCAGGATGAATTCGGCGATCAAAACGTCGAGACCCTTTACTGTTCGGCGACGACCAAGCCAGCGCCGACGCCGACGCCCCGTCCGACCCCAAAACCAACGCCGCATCCCACCCCGACGCCGACGCCCCATCCCACGCCAACGCCGACACCGGCTCCCACACCTACTCCGGTTATGAGCGGACTCTGGATGGCCTACGTGGCCAATAACGCCAGCAATGATTTGCTCATCGCCAATTCCGCGGACGGTACCACCTGGACAGAAGGGGCACTGGTCACCGGGCAGCAATCCAGCTCGAAAGCACCTGCCATGGTGATATTCCAAAAGAAGCTCGTCCTCGCGTACATCGCCAATAACAGCAGCAACGACATATTGATTACCACGTCGCAGGACGGCATCCACTGGAGTTCCAACACAACGGTGACAGGCCAACAATCCAGTTCGCACGCACCGGCTCTGACCGTCTTCAAAGACAAACTGGTTATGGCCTATGTGGCAAATAATCCAAGCAACACGCTGCTCGTAACGACATCAACCGACGGCGTCAATTGGACCAACCCTTCCATCGTCGCCGGCGGGCAATATAGCAAGGCTGCTCCCTCCCTCACCGTATGGGGCGGTTCACATCCTTGCCTCATGTTGGTCTGGGTAGAGAACGCTTCGAGCAACAACCTTCTCCTTACCGGATCAGCCGATGCCGTGAATTGGTTCGCTACGGCAACCCCGGGGATCACCGAGGATCAGCCGCAACCGATGACATACAGCCTTGGCCAACAATCGCCGTTGAGCGCTGCACTTACAACCTTCCAGACAAATCCCCAAGTGGCATATGTCGCCAACAACGGAAGCAACGAGATTTTTCTTTCCATGGGCTTCCCCGCGGGCTCCGTGGTGTTCACATGGTTGAGTTCCGCGGAGTCATCGACAGCCGCACCCATCCCCGGACCCCAAACCACTTCCGACGCTCCGGCCATCGTTTCGTTCAAGAGCCAACTCATCACCGTCTTCATCGCAGAAAACGGAAGCAATGACCTGCTCGTCATGCAGTCGACGGACAATGTTGGCGTCAAATGGACAGGTGCCACGCAGGTAACCTTTGAGCAGTCCAGCAAGACCACTCCTGCCCTTTGCACCAATACGCCCTAGCAGAAAACGGTCGAATTCTTCGCACTCTTCGAAGGAGCATCCGATAAGTGTCCATCTTCATCTCCATAGCGGCTTACAGAGATCCTGAACTCATCCCCACGGTTCAGAATTGTCTTGCCAAAGCCCAGTGGCCCGATCAGCTTCGCTTCGGTATCTGTTGGCAGCATGGCGACGAGGAGGAGATTCCAGCCTCGCTGAAGCAGGACGCGCGGTTTCGCATCCTCGACGTCGACTGGCGCGAAAGTCGAGGGGCTTGCTGGGCGCGCGCGCAGATCATGGATCTCTGGCAAGGCGAGGATCACTATCTTCAGATCGATAGCCATCATCGCTTTGCGGAGGGTTGGGACGCGAAGCTGCTGGAATGCGCGCGGCTGACAGCCAGCCCCAAACCGTTGATCACAACGTATTGCCCAAGCTATACGCCAGGCCAGGAGATTTTGTCTCCGACCGAACCGACGCAAATGGATTTCGATTATTTCACCGCCGATGGCATCGCGATGTTCAAACCGGCTTTCATTTCGCAATGGAGGAGCTTGCGCCGCCCGCTGCGTGCGCGCTTTGTCTCCGGGCATTTCCTGTTCGCACCTGGCTCATTCGTCGAGGAGGTTCCGTACAATTCCGAACTCTACTTTCACGGCGAAGAGATCACCTTGGCTATTCGCGCCTATACCTGCGGATACGACTTTTTTCATCCTGCTGAAGTGCTGATATGGCATGAATACACACGCGAATATCGCCGAAAACATTGGGGTGATCACGTCGAGAGCGAGCGGGTGGAGCTTCCCTGGTATGAGCGCGACAGCAAGAGCAGGGATGCCGTAACCCGTTTTCTGAAAAATCCGCATGTCGGGCGCTTTGGCTGCGGTTCCAGCCGCACCTTCGCGGAATACGAAGCCTATGCCGGCATCGACTTCAGTCACAGAAAGGTTCAGGACTACACATGGCAGGGGGCGGAGCCGCCAAATCCGACGGCCATGGAAAATAGCCAGGAAAGCGTCCCCGCATGGACGGTCCGGATTGAGTTGAAACGTAGTCGATTACCCGCCGAAGCTCTCGCGGATCCGCTGTTCTGGTACGTCGGTATTCACGACACAAATGGCATCGAAGTCCATCGGCATGACCTGTCCGGTGAGGAGCTGAAGCATTTGATCGCGGATGGGGTGGAATACATCGTCATCGAACGGGCGTTCCAGTCCAGTGCAACACCTGATACATGGATGGTGTGGCCGGTGGCGCAAAACACGGTGTGGCTTAATAAAACGATCGGCTGCGCGCGACCCGTCGCTACGGAACTCCGGCCATCATCGATTGCCGCTTGAGTATCAATTCTCATGCTTGAGCGTAAAAGGCTGGTGAGAAAATTCACGCCATCGCAATCCACTGCAAGCCTCGGATATAGGATGCAAGGGCCACGAGCCGGTGCAGGCATCGCTGCGCTCGCTCGGATCGCCCACGAGACGGCGGTGAAGATACAAAGAGGGTTTGCTTGAATATCGCAAAACCCCTGACGGCATCCGCCGCCAGGGGCATGGTTCAAGCGTTACGGTGCGTTGACGAATGCCTTCCATGCAGCAAGGAGGTTGGTGGCATTCACCGAACCCAGACCCGAAGCAAAGCTCCAGCCTTGCTGAGTGTCATAGGCTGCCGTCTTCGGCGTGTATTGCGTGGCGCTGGTCGAAGTCAGTCCTACCTGGACGGATCCGAACTCTCCCTCATAGTTCGAAATGGTCCCGTAGAAGTAGCAATCAGGGCTGACCAGGGCAGGAAGCTGTTGGATGCACTGGGTGGAGTTCCCGCTGCTCGTCACATTATGGAATACGCATTTCGCGGTTCCCTTGGTGCCGTTATCGGCACTGCATGCCTCCAGACTGGCCGGCGCACCACCCGTGGCCCCACCGTATTCCTCGGCTGCCAGCGCATACAGCGTAGGTGCTGCGTTGCCCTGGTCAGCAGGCAGGCCGCGCGCGGCCAGTCCTTGATCGATCAACGCCTGGATGCCGGCGAACATCGGCGAGGACAATGAGGTGCCACCGCTGAGCTCAACCGGTGCGGTAAATCCCGATACGCAGGGATAGGCTGCGGTGCAGGTGATTACGTAGGTGTAGCCGCCATAGGAGCCGGCATACAAGGCCACATCCGGGACGTCGCGCGACTGATCCTTCGCCGCATTGTGGATCTGTCGCTGCCATGCCGGCTTGCGATCAATCGAGGAGGGACCGCCGCTGCCGGCCTCGGACGTAATGTAGTAACCGTACGGGTCGTACTTGAGATACTGCTTGCAGAAGGCGAGCGCGCTGGCGAGGCCTACGGACTTGGCCGCCACCGAGTTGCCGCAGGACTGGTTCCACGGGATCTCCGGCACATACGAAAGTGCCGATCCGTACACCGGGTTTGTCGTCTTGCTGAAGTACTTGCTGGTGGTGCCTTCCAGAACGTCCGCGGTATCCGTGCCACCGACAACCGTGTCGTTGGGCGATGTGCCGAACGCATTGGCGTCGATGCCTGCGCCGGAAATCACTCCACCGTTGAAGCTCGGATTGGAGCCCGAGTCGCCGCTGGAGACGAACACCGAAATGCCTTCGGCATCGGCTTGCGCCCACATCAGATCGATCGCTGTCTTGCTGGCAGTATCGGTAAAGCCCTCGCCATAGCCGTAACTGGCACTGATCACGTCTGGGCGAGTGGTACCGTTGATCAGATTCGTCGCTGCGGTGAATACGCCGCCGAAGAAGTTGCTGCTGTTGGAATCATCGCAACTGGCGACCTGGATATGCGCGCCCGGCGCCATCGCGGTGGACCACTCCGCATCGAGCAGAGTTTCGCCGTCATCCTCGCCGGGAACGGCAATTGTCGGATCGATGCAATTGGTAAAGCCGGTTGCTTGTGGCTGGATCTGCGTGAACGTGCCGCCGTAGCTGCCGAGATTGAATTGACTGACGAAATTGGTCCAGTCCGCAGGCACCATGGAGCTGTCTTCAACCACTGCGATGGTGATGCCGGTACCGGTCACGCCATTGGCATGCAGTTGATCGACACCATACATCTTGGCGAGGTCATAAGGCACCAGGCCGCGCGCGCCATTGGTAAACGAGACCGCCTCGGGGTTCGTGGCCGAGGTTGCAGCAGCAGTGGCCGGTTGCCTGACCTTGAACTTCTGCGTGGCGGTGCTGAACTGCGCCACCTTAGGGGCGATATGCATGGCCTGCGGATGCAGGTCATTAAGGCCGGCGATACCGACGACCACGTCCTGCAGAGCCGTCGGGATGCTGATGTCACTGGCATTTGCGATGTGGTTGGTCTTGTTGATCGTGTAATGGCTTTCCTGGGTGCGGAACGCGTTCTTTACCAGGCCTGCCGTGCCGCTGAAGTCGATCTGCATGTCATTCGGGTACACACCGTTGACGGTGAAACCCTGTGATACCAGCCATGACTTCGCTGCGGCGATGTCGGCATCGGCGACGCCGAACGTCTTGCCGTATTGCTGCGGCGTCAGCCAGCGGTGGAATTTGGGTGACTTGGGATCGTGCTGGGCAGCGATCAATGAATCCAGTGCCGCTTCACGCAGCGCACTGCGCTTGAGCACGAGTTGCATGTGGTTCATGGGGGTCGAGTCGGCCACATTCCCTGCTGGCGTCAACTTGGCAACAAGCGTCAGATGGCTTTGTTGAATCGTCGACACGATCCTGTTGTCGATCGTCTTGGTTACTCGCGGCATTTCGGCCGTATAGATGTCCGCAGTCACTGCGTCTTGCGGAGTTGCCGTTTGTGCCGGTGCGATCGTAGGTAGGGTTGTCAGAGCTGCAGCGATCGAAGCGCACAGTAACAGGTGCCTGTTATTCATGACTGTTTCCTTGAAATGATTTAATTGCAAATAAACGAGGCCCCCCTGTCGTGGAATTTGCAAAACGATATGGTCACTCTGGCATCTGTTGAACCTCCTTTGATTACCGTGATTGAACATCGAGATCGCCGATGACGTCGGCGACGAAGGGAGCGTGGAGGTGGTTGCCGGTTGCCTGCAGAAACAACGAAGTCGCCGCCTGGATGCTGCGTTCGCTGTTGAAGTGAACGCAGTGTCGACCTGCCAGGCCGCCAGTGCTTACCAGTCGAGCTTCTGGCTGTAACGCACGTAGACGAAACGTCCGTAGTCGTACGATGCGCTGTACGCATACAAGCTATCCGTACCCGAGCCGTTGTACATGTATGGCCCCAGACGATTGAAGATGTTGTTTGCGCCCACCGAGATCGTGGCGTGCCACGGTGCATTCCAGTACACCTGCAGATCGTTGAAGGTCACCGAGGGCACCTGCGTCAGCGGTGTCACGCCGGTTCCCGCCGCATAGTAGTTGGGCAGTGTGCAGGGGTAAGCGCTGTAGGAGGGGTTATAGCAAGTCGCCTTTTGTGGCGAGAAATAGCGCAGGTTCCACGACGCGCCGAAGTCACCATACGTCCAGCCGACGGTAAAATTGGAGCGTACCCGCCAATTGCCTGCCGTGCCGGCGTCGTAACTCACCGGCACCCCGGGATACTGCAGAGTGTTGAACTTCGACAAATAGGTAGAGCTGGAGGTCAGCTTGAACTCCCCGAAGGACAGTTTGGGCAAGGCATAGGAAAGAGTTACGTCATAACCGCTGGTCTCCAGGTAACCCTGGTTCTCTTCGCCGGAGAACAAACTGCTTACCTGATAGTTGTTTGCCGCGTTGCGCTGAAACAGGTTGCAATCGGCGACGATGCCTAGCTGATAACAGTTATCCAGCACCTCGTTCGGGCTGATCGACGAAATAACATTGCGCACCTTGTAATTGAACCAGTCCACGGTCGCGTTGAAGCCGGTCAGGTAGCTCGGGCTGTAGACGAAGCCGATCTGCGCGCTGTCCGAGGTTTCCGGTTTCAGGTTGGGATTGCCGCCCAGAGTAAACGGCCCGTACACCGGCGCGCCGCCCGGCGCGGTCACTGGAATGCCCGGCGACTGCTCCTGCATGAATCCGTTCGAAAACTCGCCGCCCAGGCCGGCAGCATTCAGTGCTGCCTGACTCAAGGCCGGCTGCCCGCCAATGCCGTTGCTGCAGTTCTTCGCCACGGCGGCGTTGTACTTGGCCAGGCCGAAAGTAGCGTCGCAGGGATCGTCATAGGCGGGATAGGTGGTCGAGACACCACCGTAGAGATCGCCTACTGTCGGCGCGCGGAACCCGGTGCCATAGCTCGCGCGAAACAGCAGGTCGTCAAACGGCTTCCAGGTCAGCTTGAATGAGTTGTTGCGGGTGCTGCCGAAGTTGCTGTAATGGGAAAAGCGCCTTGCCACGTCCAGGCTCAGGGCCTGCGCGAATGGCAGATCCTTGAGCAGCGGCACGTTGACCTCGGCATAGGCTTCGTTGACGCCGTACGAACCCTGCGTAGGCTGGCCGGCGAGATTGGTCGTCAAGCCCTGTACATCGACGGGATCGGGGTTGTCGTAACCGCTCTCCGTACGATGCGAGGCGCCGACCGCAAAGGTCAGGTCGCCGCCGGGCAGCTTGTAGAGGTCGCCGCTGAGGTCGACCTGCGGACCTTTCTCCTGGCTGCCGTAATGGTCGTCGGTATCAGCCTCGAGATACTTGAACATCGCCGGCGTGATGCCACCGGGGCCGGCCAGCACGTTCAACGGCACGCAGCCGGCAATCACCTTACCCGGCGTGCCGCAGACCACATTGCCGCTGGCATTCATGAACGACGGACCGAGGGCATTCTGCAGGTTTGCCAACCACAGATTGCCTGTAGCGTAGATATTGCCCTCGAATTTGGTGTCGTAGTAGCTGGCGTCCCAGTTGAACAGATGGTCGCCGATAGCGAAGTTGCCTTCCAGTCCAAAACTGTAGCGATAGTTCTTGACCTTGTTGATGGTATAGCGCGGCAACTCGACCAGAGCTCGCTGATAGTCGATGTCCTGGGGCGTCTGTCCGGGAGCGTTATAAGGGTTGTAGTAGCTGTTCTGCGAAAGCGCGTAGTCACCATTGTAGGTCGACAACGGATACCCACCCAGCAAGGCGGTATTGCCCTGTTCGTTGTAGTCCAGGTTGAAGTTGGCGGTGAGGTTGTTGAGCAGGTCGTAATGCCCCTGAAGAAACAGGTTCTTCATATTGGTGGCACTCTGCAGGTTGCTCAGCGATTGCAGGTTGTAGGTGTCGCCCGGATTGGTAACGTTGCCATTGGGGCCTGAGGTCGGCAGCACCTGCGTATGGTAGTCGTTGATGTTCAGTGGATTGCCACCGGCATTGAGGATCAGCGGGGACCCTGATGCCGTGTTGAGGATCTGTCCGTACGGACCAACAGTCGCCCAGCCGCTGAGCGGATGCAGATTGGTCAACGGATAGGCACTGAACGGGCGACTGTCACCGTTGAGGGCGTCTTGATTCTGGTATTGCGCGGAGAACAGGATCGAGCCGCGCTCGCTGGTCTTGCCGAAGGTCATGCCGTATTGCTCTTGGTCACCGTCGTGGTGGGGCATGTACTGGCCGTCGTAACTGTCGAACTGGATGCCGTCGAAATTTTTCTTGGTGATGATATTGACCACGCCCGCGATGGCGTCCGAACCGTAGATCGCTGAAGCGCCGTCGGCCAGCACATCGATATGGTCGATGATCGAGCTCGGAATGGTATCCAGATTGGTAAAACCGTCGTAGGACGTACCCCAGCGCTTGCCATCCACCAGGATCAGCGTGCGCACCGCGCTCAAGCCGCGCAGATTGATGAAGGTGCCGCCGGCATCCACGCCGGCATCCAAAGGATCGGATTTGCTGATGTCAGGTACATTGGCCGCCGTGAGGTTCTGCAGGAACTGGCCGACCGTGGCGAAACCCTGGCGCTGGATGTCCTGTGCCGTGATGGTGACCACCGGCTGTGCCATTTCCACATCCACGCTGCGGATCAACGAGCCGGTGACTTGCACGGCCTGCAGGTTCTTGGT
>Ga0302314_10008741_pt1 | contig 17993 bp, 18 predicted proteins | sample III_Palsa_N2_3_FD_200533 | JGI IMG/M metagenome (GOLD analysis project Ga0302314, IMG submission 200533) | Peat permafrost microbial communities from Stordalen Mire near Abisko, Sweden - III_Palsa_N2_3 | ecosystem: Environmental > Terrestrial > Soil > Palsa > Peat permafrost | place: Sweden...
TCGTGATGCCGCCACCACAACCATAGGATAAGGACGACTGCCACGACGACGACCAGGAGGACGATACTGCGCAGCTTCATTGAGACGTTATCCGGCGGTGGGAAAGCTTGAGCAGGCTACACCTATGGGTTTGCTGTTGTTTTTCTGACTTATTAACAGTTTTTCATCTGCTTGGAAGACTCCTCGGCGATACCAGCTATCCGTCGATACGGACGTCATCGGCATCTATCAAAGTCCGCCCCTACCCTTCAGCGCCGCAGATCACGTGGACCTGATTCTCAGTTCCGGCACTGCCTGCGAAAGTGCCGCAGCGGCTCTTTGGAATAAGCGTGAACCGCGTTCTATTTAGCCGGCTTAGGTCAACTGATGGTCAGGTTCATCCGTTACTCTTTCTCATAACTGGTCACGGAAAGTAACGGATGGTAGCTATTATGTCGAAGCTGACGCTGAGCTTGCAAATCACGGGCTCCTCAATTCGGGGCGCAGCCCTTGCAATATCGGCGGTCGCCCTTGCCGGTTGTGTCGCACAGGTGCGGGTTGCCGGACCTCCGCCGGTGTATGTGGCACCGGCTCCCGCGGTCGTTGAGATACGCGAAGCTCCGCCGCAGCTGCCGGATTACGACCAGCCCCCCTGCCCCGAAGACGGCTATCTGTGGACCCCGGGTTACTGGGCCTGGGGCGGCGGTGGCTATTACTGGGTCCCGGGAACCTGGGTGTCACCGCCACGCGTGGGTGTGTTGTGGACCCCGGGGTACTGGGGCTTCGTCGGCGGCGTCTATGCCTTCCACGGCGGCTACTGGGGCCCGCACGTCGGTTTTTATGGCGGCGTCAATTACGGCTTCGGCTACGTAGGCACCGGCTTCGCAGGCGGCGCGTGGGCCGGGAATTCCTTCGCATACAATCGTGCGGTCACCAACGTGAACGTCACGATCGTGCACAACACGTACAACACGACGGTCGTCAACAACGTCACCGTTAACAAGGTGAGCTACAACGGCGGCGCCGGAGGTATCGCCGCGGCCCCGACCCCGCAGGAACGTCAGTTCGCGCAGGAGCCGCATGCACCGCCGACGCAGCTGCAGCAACAGCATGTGCAGCAGGCGCAAGCCAATCCGGCGTTGTTCGCCAAGGCCAACGGTGGTCATCCCGGCATCGCCGCCACGCCGCGCCCGGCGGCATTCAACGCGCCCGGGGTGGTGGGCGCGCGCGGCTCACAGGGGCCGGCCGGCACTCGGCCCAATCCGCAGAACATCGCGGCGCGCCCCAACCAGGCCCAGGAGCAGAGCCGGCCGACAGGCCAGGGTCCTGGGAACCAGGTCCAGAACCATCCGCAGACCCAGCAGGCCGCGCAGAACAATGCGCAGAAGCCAAAGCCGGAAGACAAGAAGAAGAAGCCGCCGAAGGATAAGCCGAAGCCGAAGAAGCCCCCTGAGAAGGACGATCAGAAGTAACGGCTTGCCCGCCTGATGATTGAGACAGCCGGACCTCGAGGTCCGGCTGTCGGCGGTCGGCCTAGGCCGCGCCCCAGACCTCGTCGGCGACTTTGCGCACCAGCCGCAACTTCGCGGTCTGCTGTTCAAATGCGATGTCGTTGCCATGGACGGTGGAGGCAAAGCCGCACTGCGGGCTCAATGCCAGCTGTTCCAGCGGCACGTATTTCGCGGCTTCATCGATGCGCCGCTTGATCTCATCCTCGGTTTCGAGCTCACCGAGCTTGGTCGTGACGAGTCCGAGCACGATGGTCTTGCCTTTGGGTACGAAGCGCAGGGGCGCGAAGTCACCTGAGCGCGGATCGTCGTACTCAAGGAAATAGGCGTCGATGTTCATGGCGTTGAAGAGCACCTCCGCAACCGGCTCATAGCCTCCCTCGGCTGCCCAGCTCGAGCGGAAGTTGCCCCGGCACAGATGAATGCCGGTGGCCATGTCGGCCGGGACGTCGCGAATCGCGCGATTCACCAGCTCCGCGTAGAGTCGCGGTGCGTCATTCGGATCCAGTCCGCGCTTGCGCGCATTTTCCCGTTGCGTCGTATCGCAAAGATAGGCGAGGTTCGTGTCGTCCAGCTGCAGATACCGGCAGCCCGCTTGGGCGAGATCCGCAATTTCCTCGCGGTAGGCCTTGCCGACATCCTCGAAAAACTCCGCCATGTCGGGATAAGCCGTTTCACTGATTCCCTCCCGCCCGGCGCGGAAGTGCAGCATCGTGGGCGAAGGAATGGCGACTTTTGCGACCCGCTTTGTCTGCCCCAGCAGGAATTCGCAGTCGCGGCGCTGGATCGGTTTGCTGTGACGCACCTTGCCCGTGACCCCCAATACCGGGGGCGCATAGTCGAGTTCCTTGCCGCCATGCTGGTGGAATTTCACCTGGGTGAGACCGGTTTGCTCGATGCCGTCCAACTGCACCAGAAAATCGGTGTGGAAGAAGGTTCTGCGAAACTCGCCATCGGTGATGGCATGAAATCCCTGCTGCTCCTGGTAGGCGACGATGTCGCTAATGGCCTGGTCCTCGACCGTGCGCAAAGCCGCGGCATTGAGGGCGCCTGACTGGTATTGCGCACGCGCCGCGATGAGCTTCGCGGGACGCAGGAAGCTGCCGACGTGTTCGGCACGAAAGGGTCCATGTTCTGTCATATGAATTCCAGCTTTAGAAAATTGAGACGGCACAAGACCGGCGGCTCGCGGCGAGCTCACGAGACGACCTTGAGCATTGAGGTTCGTGGGCGCTCGCCGACCCACAAGGTGACCGTGAGGGCGCCGCCCTCGAGGTGCTCAGCGACGCGGCCTTCCAGTCCCGCGGCTTTGAGCCAGCCGAGGATGGCCTCGTCGGCGAAACCGAGCCGGGTATGGGCATCGCGGTCGCGCAGCTCCTCGCGATCGTGCGGGGCGAAGTCCACGATCAGCAGCCGGCCCAGGGGACTGAGCACGCGCGCCGCTTCTGCGATCGCCGCGGGCGGATGCTGCGCATAGTGCAGAACCTGATGGATCAGTACGGTATCCGCCGATGCATCCGGCAGCGGCAGGGCGTACATATCTCCCTGGCGCAGATCCGCATTGATCCGGTTCTCGGCAAACTTCGCCCGCGCCAATCTCAGCATTTCGGGTGAGCGATCGATGCCGAGCGCCTCGCGCGTCTGCGCGGAGAGCAGTTCGATCATGCGGCCGGTCCCGGTTCCGATGTCGACCAAGCGGCCGATCGGTTTATCTTTCAGGCAGCGCTCGATTGCCGCTTCGACCTGCGCCTCTCCCACGTGGAGCGACCGCAGCTGGTCCCATTGCGCCGCGTGGCCCGCAAAATAGTGCTGGGCCGCAGCCGCGCGGTCGGCGCGCACGGCCGCCAGGCGCGCCTGGTCCGCGAGCAGCCATGGATCACGGCCATCGAGCGTCGACCAGGCGTCGAACAATTCGAACAAGGGACGCATCCGCGCGGGCTCGGCGGGGTTCAGAAACACCCAACTGCCCTCCTTACGCCGCACGACCAGTCCCGCCTCGATCAGGATCTTCGTATGTCGGGATACCCGCGGCTGGCTCTGGGCGAGGACCTGCGCCAGCTCGCCGATGGAAAGCTCCATCGTTCTCAACAGGGCGAGCACGCGGATCCTGGTCGGATCGGCAAGTGCACGCAGTATGGCGGTCGTGGACATATCCACATATAAGGATATCCTTATATGTTAGTCAAGCCCAACCATCAGCGGCGCACTAACCTGTCGATTCACATGGAAAAATCAGGGCCCGTGGGGCGATCCGCCCGGCGCTTCAGGCCGCGCTTTCTTCCCGAGCCAGTCGCGCGACCAGTTTGTTGAACAGGGTGACGCCGCGGTCATGCGCGGTGGGCATCGTCACTGCATCCGGGGTCATATCAATGACCCGCTGTTGCGCTTCGATCATGACCTTGTCCTCGCCAAATGCCTGGTCGGCGAGCTTCATCAGAAAATCGCGCAGCCCTTCATCCCCGTGACTGCGATGCGGCCCCCAGGAGAAGAAGTAGCGCGCGCTGCGATCGGCCATCGGCGTCACCGCCTGGCTGGTGAACGTGACGCCGCGAACCGCCTGGGTATAGTCGGGGCGCGCGTAGTCGCAAGCGGCCGCCGTGCCCAGCTTGAAGTTGCCGGACCACATCAGCAGCACGCCGGGGATCAGGAAGTCGTAGGTCATCCAGTGGTCCGAGAGCTCCTCGGAACTGCGGCCGGGAGGCCCTTTTGAGGCGAGGTTCCAGCGCTCGAAGCGTACTCCCCGCTCAAGTGCCGTGAGCTTCGGACGCTGCTCGGCGAAGCCCGGGCCGGCCCCGAAGCTGTTCGCATGCACGTAGCTGAGATGACTGAAGTCGAGCAGGTTGTCATTGATGTAGCAGGCCTCGGCCCGGTAATCGAGCTGCCCGCGCCCCAGCACCCAGTCCGGGTCATCCAGGCCCACCGCCGCTGGGATCAGTGCCGGATCGGCGCGGCCGGGATCGCCCATCCATACCCAGATCCAGCTGTGACGCTCAGATACCGGGTAGCTGCGCACCCGTGCGCCGGGAGGTATCAGCTCCTGGCCGGGAATCTGTATGCACTGGCCCTCGGCGTCGTAGAGCAGCCCGTGATACATGCAGCGCAGCTTGTCGGCTTCACAGCGCCCCAGGGAAAGCGGCGCGAGCCGATGCACACAGCGATCTGCAAGGGCCACGAGCCGCTGCCGCGTACGCCAGACGACGATGGCTTCGCCCAGGATCCTGACGGCGGTCAGCGAGTCGGGTCCGAAGTCAGGACTCCAACCTGCCACATACCAGGCATTTCGCAGGTATTGCATCGCACCGCGTCATTTGGCGGCGGGCGCTGAGCCGGGGGCCGATCCGGACCCCTGGTGCTCGGCCGCATCGTGGCCTTTCTCAGTGCTCGGCAGATTGGCGTTCAGGTTCGGCAGGCACTCGACCTCGGGGACGTCGCTGTAGTCCTCGCGGATGAAATGCTTGGTGTTGTGCCACTCGCCCTTCCAGTTCTTCGGGTCGGTCATGGTGTATTCGATCTCGAGCGTCTTGCCCTGGTCGAGCAGCCGATAGCGCTCAACGAGCTCGAACTCATCCGAGACCGGCAGGCCCCGGTCGATCCAGTGCTGGTTGGGTTCCAGATACTTGGTGCTCACGACCAGGCTGTCCTTCTCCCAATGACCGATCGACTCACCGTTATAGGTCAGGATCGCGATATCCGGATCGGTGTGCTTGCGTCCATCCAGGTAGATCACCCGGTAGCTGTTGGTGAAGCCGAAGATCATGTGGATCGAGGTCGGCAGCTGGATGATGTTTGTGGGCCATACCCGCGTCATGATCATCGGCATGCCGGCGGGAAAGCACTCACCGATGCTGTCGCGATACGACTTGTGCGCCTCCGCGGCCGCCGCGGCCTCGATCAGCGCCTGCTTGCCCGCATCATAAAACTCCGGGTACGGCGGCCCGAACATGAAGTCCGCGAACGCATGGCGCAGGTTCACGAACCAGGTGCCGGTCATGTCGAAGGGCGGCTTGGGACGCGCTTTGTGCAGGTTCTGCGGCGCGAGCGCGCCGTAGTAGCCATCGTGCTTGTGTGCCAGATCGTCTTCCTGTTTCTGGCCTAGACCGGGACGTGCGGGTGCCGCCTGCGCGCTCGCCTGCCCCGCGATGAATGCACATGCCAGCAGCAGGGCTGCACCAAGGCCGACCGCCGCCTTACTGCCGGTGATTCCCATCTTCCGTCCCCCAAGAGCGTTGTAGTGTTTTATCGCGGTCAGCGCTGCTGTTCACCGCCGAGGACGGTGCCGTCGGCGAGCTTGATCGAAACATACTGCCCGCCCGGTGTCCCGTCCCGCAGCGGCCGTACCGTCACGGTGACCTTGTCGCCGGGCTTGAGCGTCGTGCGCTTCCAGCCTTCACGCACCAGATTGTTCGGGCTGTTCATCTCGACCGCCCAGACCTCGGAAACCCCGCCGGGTTTATCGACGTTCACCTTGAAGTTCGCGTGGGGGTTGCTCCAGTTGAAATCGACGACGGTGCCGCTCACGTCGACTTTCTTGGAGGTGTCGAACATCGCGCCGGAATGATGCGCCCAGGCCGGACCGGTGCCGACCGTGAGGCTCAGCATCAGGCCCAGGCTGATCGCAGCAACTGAAAATCGGTGCATCAATTTGTCCTCGTCAAGTTGTTCATGGTATCGCCGGGGAAGTTGTCGATGCAACTCATACAGCTGCGGGTAGCCACCGCCGTCATTTCACGGCCGCGCCCGTCACCGGGTTCACATAGTGAAACGGCGGCAGGAACGAGCGCGGATACATCTCGAAATGCAGCGTCGGCGGCGCATCCGGCGGATTGGAGGCCGTGATCCCCGGGGCATCGCGCGCCGCCAGGTCCTTCCACCCCACATCATAGGGCGCGAAATACGTGTTCATGACGTGGTCGGACTCGATGCGCCAGATGCCGTCGCGCTTCACGTAGGTATTCTCGTAGACCCCGCCCATCCAGGTGCCGCTCTTGCCGTAATTGCCCATCATGCTGAAGGCGCGCGAACGCATCTTGGCCGTCTGGCCGTCGCTGGCGACATCGATGACCGGCTGGTACTGCATGTGGTTGTGCAGCACGCCGTCATCCAGCCCCTGCTGGCCGTACAGGTTCAGATTGCGCCGCACGGCCGGTTTGCCGACATAAACGCCGCGCAGGGCGATTTCGATGGTGCCTTCCGGCGCCCACAGGTCCGTGAGCGCGTCCCACTCGAGGGTGGCTAAGTAATAGCCATACATCGCGTGGAGGTTTTCGATGATCGCGGCATCCTCCAGCAGCCCGACTCGATGCTCGAGCGCAGCACTCGCCGCGGCCATGGCTTCCGGAGTCGTGCCGACGGCATCGAGCAGCGCCTGGGTAGCTGCCGGGGTGGCCGGGCGCGGGCCGGTGACGGGATTGGGGTAATCGAAGGGCGCCGCCGCGGGCAGCCCCGCGAGTGCCGCCGCAGGCCGATCCGGCGCGAGGCCCGGCTCGAACCGCGAATAGCTGGCGACGTTCCGGGCCCAGCCGGCGTCGTAGGGCGTGTACAGGGTCGGATAGAAATGCAGGCTGCGGATCATCCACACTCCGCCGCGCTTCACGTACTCATTCTCGTAGACGCCGACACCCCATTCGTGGAACTGGCCGGCCAGCGCCAGCTGCGCGAACAGATGCCAGCGCGCCCGTGCGCTCACGCCGTCGGGATTCACATGCACGATCGGCTGCAGCTGCATGTTGTCGTAGAGGCGTCCGGCGACCGGTCCTTCGGGTCCGATCGCGCGCAGGTAGGCCAGCACATGCGCCTTGCCGGCATACGTGCCCCGCCCGGCGATCGTCACCTCGCCGTCCGGCGCGAACAGGTCCGCGGCCTGCCCCCACAGCCCCTTGTCGAGGTAGTAGCCGTAGCTGCGCTGCAGTTTCTCGATCGCGTTCTGATCCTCGAGCGACTGCACGGTGCGTGTCAGCGTCGCGAGCTGCTCGCGCAATTGCGGCTCGGTCCACTGCACCGGTGCGGCAGCGATGCTGCCCTGGGCGCCATCGGTGCGCAGGCTCGGCGGCTGGTTCTTGAAGTGAAAATGCGGGATGTGCGCACCCGGCCAGACCTTGTACAGCTCGGTCGGCGGCGCATCCGGCTTCAGGGTGGCCGGAACGTAGTGCGCGCCATTTACATCCGGATTGCGCGACCAGCCCCCGGCGCCATAGGGGGTCAGCAACGTCTGGTACCAGTGCAGCGCACTGATCCTCCACACCCCGTTCTCTTTCACGTATTCGTTTTCGTACGGTCCCTCGCCCCACCAGGCGCCCTTGCTGGGCTCGCCTGCCAGAATGACGGCACGCCAGGTGCCGTTCGCATGCATTCCGTCGGGGTCCAGATTCACCACCGGCATCAGCTGCAGGTACTGATTGACCTGGCCGGGGGCCAGGCCGGTATGACCGCCGCCCACCGCTGCGTAGTACTCCCGGACGCGCTGCTGGCCACGAAACACGCCATCGAGTCCGATTTCCAGGGTCGCATCGTGTGCGAACAGGTCCGCCACCTGGTCCCATTGACCGTTGTCCAGGTAGTAGCCATAGGCCCGCTGCAGGCGTTTGATATCATTGATGTCCTGCAGCGCGAGCGCCCGTTGCCGCAGTGCAGCCACCTGCTGTTGCAGGGCCTGGGTCTGCGCACTGTCAGTCATGGGCGCGGTGCTCGTGCAACTGCTCAACGCCCAGATGGCGACGACCGCGCCAAAAATCGCTCTCATCGTCCATCCCCCTCGAGTACCAGTGTCGCAAGGCGCGGCTCCGTGGCCTGAAACAGCAGCAGCAGCAGTCCGATCGCCGCACCTGTGAGGGCGGTCGCGCTCCAGCCGCCACGATGATACGTCAGCGCGCCCAACATGGAGCCGGCCGCGCCACCGGCAAACGTCACCGTCATGTAGATCGCGTTCACGCGGCCGCGCGTCGCCGCCGGCGTCATGTAGATGACCCGCTGGCTCACCACCTGGTTCATCTGCACCGCGGCATCGATGAGAATGGCCACGAGGACGAACGCCGCGAGCGACCCGGCCGCCACCAGCCAGCCGGAGACCAGGAAGGACGCGCCCAGCACTGCCATGGCGCCGATCGTGCAACCCCGCGTCCACCCCGCATCGGCGAGCCGGCCCGCGAGGGGCGCCACCGCGGCGCCGCCCGCCCCGGCCAGCGCAAACACCGCGATCCCATGCTCATGCATGCCGAAACGTCCGGCGAGCGCGAGCGGCGCCGCCGTCCAGAAGAGGCAGAAGCCGCCGAACATGAGGGTCTGATAGAGGGCGCGGCGGCGTACCTTGGGCATGTCCCGCAGGACCGCGAGGCTCGTGAGCAGAATCTGGCCATAGTGCAGGCCGCCATGCGGCTGATGCCGCGGCAAGATGCGGGCGAGCAGCGCCGCCAGCACCAGCATCACGCCGGCCGCGATGGCGAACACCGCGCGCCAGCCGAGCGCGGCGCTGATGAAGAGCGCGGCCGGTCGGGACAGCATCAGCCCGGTCAGCAGTCCGCCCATGACCATCCCTACGACGCGCCCGCGCCGCTCCTCGGGCACCAGCTGGGCAATGGAGGGGATGAGAACCTGGGCGCCGGTCGTGAACAGACCGACCAGAAATGCGCACACGAAGTACACGGCCGCGGTTCGCGCGAGCGCCACGGCAAGCAGGGCCGCGGCCGTAAACAGCAGCTGGGTGAGGATGAGCCGGCGATGCTCGATCAGATCGGCCAGTGAGACCAGCAGAAACAGGCCGAGCCCATAGCCGATCTGGGTGACGCTGGTGACGCTGCCGGCCACGTCCGGCGCAATGCGCAGGTCTGCCGCGATGACCGCGACCAGTGGCTGGGCGTAATAGAGGTTGGCGACGATGACCGCCGTGGCAACGGCGATCGTGGCGATGAGCGCCGTCGAGGGCCCCCGGGCCGTAGTCAGACCGGGGTCTTCTCGGTATTGGCGTTCGCGTTCGCCTTGGCGGCGGCCGCTTTGATCTTTTCCTCGTCGGTGATCTGCCGCGCTTCAACCGGCGGCGGCGGAGCATCGGCCTCGCGCTCACCCTCCTTCATGGAGTCCTTGAAGCCTTTCACGGCCTGACCGAGATCCGAACCGATGGTGCGCAGCTTCTTGGTGCCGAACACCACGAGGACGACCAGCAGGACGATCAGGAGATGCTTGGGGGAGAATAAATCCACGGCAACTGAGCCTTCTGTAAACCTTGGGGAATGATACGCCTTTGCGGGAGGTGACGCAGATCACTGCACCCTCCAAAACCGATGGGCATAATCTGTGCCCTGAAACGGGGCGAAACTGATTTATGACCAATGCTTTATATTCAACGATCTACCCATCTTACATGAGAAATTACATTGAGTATCTCGCTGCAATCGCTGCTGAGTGATTTGACATTGTTTTTCGTCTCATGGGGCGTATATTCAGTAATGAAAGTGGGGGAACGCAGGGCTTACCTGCCGAAGAACACCAATACAGACCCAGGCATGAGGTCACTATGAACACTGTGTGGGAGAAGTTTCAGGCCGCGACCCTGTCGCTGGCGCGCTCCGGTTCGATCAAGGACCGACTCACCAACGCCTACCGCAACCATCTGTCGACGGTTGCCGAAGACGATTTACCACGCGAGATCCGCGAGCAATTCCATAATGTGCGCTGCTCGCTCACGCGTGAGCGTCCGCTGCACGGCGAGGATGCGATTCGCGCCACGGTGCGCAAGATGTCGAGCCACGAGGCCGAAAGCATCGCTGAGATCGTCGTCGAGATGCTGAGCGTGATGGCGCGCACGACGCAGCTGGTGCGGTCCTCGGCGCCGCCGCCGCTGTACCTGCTGGAAGCCCTCGAAGCGTAGAAGCGGGCGGGTCAGTCGAGCTTGAACTCGATGACCTCCCAGCGGTTGGTTTCCTCGTGCCGGGCCTGGCGCTTGATCGCGTCCACCAACGCGCGCCCGTCCCAATCGACGATTTCATCGGCCATGTCGGCGAGTGCCTTGGCCACGGGTGTCGCGCTGCCGAAGTTCTTCATCAGCACGACGGGCTTGTTGGCAGCCTGGGCAAACACCATCTGAAACTGCAGCAGATCCTGCAGCAGGTCGCGATTGCTGACGGCGAGGCTTGGCAGTGCAATCACCACTTCGGCCGCCGCGATCTGCTTGCGCAGGCTTTCGCGCAATGCTTCCTTGTCGCCCGCCGGCAGCTGATCCGGCGTGCTGCAATTCCTGTAGAAGAAATTGTTCGAGCTTTCCAGATATTCAAAAACGCGCAGGTAATCGACACTGTTGTCCCAGCCATGGGTGACGAAGATCTGAATGGGGTTCGACTGCGACATGGCCCAAGTCTGGCACAGCAGGCAGCCGGCCGCAAAATCGGCGCTCTTTCAGAGTACAATCCGCCGCTCTTACTTCATCGATAAAGGTACGGAGAGCGGCAGCCGTTGCGTCTGGTCGTCTACAACATCCGCTACGCGACGGGCACCGGCCCTGCCTTCCATCTGCCGCTGCCCGGCGCCGGGTACCTGCGCACGAGCCGCCGGGTGCTCACCGGGATCACCGAGTTCCTGCGGGCCGAACGGCCCGACGTGGTGGGGCTGATCGAGGTCGATACCGGCTCGATCCGCTCCGGCATGGTCAACCAGGCCGAATACATTGCCCAGGAGCTCGGGCACTTCTCGACCTACGAGTGCAAGTACGGCACCCAGTCGCTGAATCAGTTCGTGCCGATCGTGCGCAAGCAGGCCAATGCCTTCCTCTCGGCCCCGCACGTGACGGGCGAGCGGTTCCATTACTTCGACACCGGCATCAAACGCCTCATCATCGAGCTGGAACTGGACCAGGTGTGCGTGTTCCTGGTGCATCTGTCGCTCAAGTACCGGCATCGCCAGTACCAGCTGCGCTCGCTGCATGACCTGATCGTGAAATCCAACAAACCGGTGATTGTGGCCGGGGACTTCAACACCTTCTGGGGCAACCACGAGATCTTCCTGTTCATGCGCGCGGCCGGCCTGCGCAGCGCGAACACGCTGGAGCTGCCCTCGTTCCCGGCCCGCGTGCCGCGGGTGGAGCTGGATTTCGTGCTGGTCAGTGCGGACATCGAGGTCACCGACTTCAGGGTCCCCGACATACGCTTCTCCGATCACCGCCCCCTGGTGTGCGACTTCGACGTCAAGACGACTGCGCTGCGCCGCGACAGCGCCGCATGATGAGCCTGCGAGGAACATGAGTAATTCAGCCTGGAAAATGGACCGCGACGGTGACGGCATCGCCTGGCTGACGCTCGACAAGCCGGAAACGTCGGCCAATACGCTGTCACAGCAGGTGATGCGGGAACTGGATGCACTGCTGCAGGCCCTCGCCCGCACGCCGCCGCGCGGCGTGATCATCCGCTCCGGCAAGCCATCCGGATTCATCGCCGGCGCGGACATCAACGAATTCACGACGCTTGCCAACGCCAGCGCCGGATACCAGCTCACCCGTTCGGGCCAGATCACCTTCGAACGCCTCGAGCGCCTGCCGTGTCCGACGGTGGCCGCCATCCATGGCTTTGCCCTCGGCGGCGGTCTGGAGCTGGCCCTGGCCTGCCGTTACCGGGTGGCGGTGGGCGATGAGCGCCTGCAGCTGGGTCTGCCGGAGGTCCAGCTGGGCATCCATCCGGGCTTCGGCGGCAGCGTCCGCGCCGTGCGCCTGCTGGGCGTGCGGCCGGCGATGCAGATCATGTTGACGGGCCGGCCGGTGCGCGCCGACAAGGCCGCGCGGATCGGCCTCGTCGATCGCCTGGTCGCGGCGAGCGAGCTCGAGGATGCGGCGCGCCAGATGGTGCTGCAGCCCCCTGCCCCGCACCACCCGCCGCTGGTGGAGCGGCTGCTGAGCCTGGCGCCGGCGCGTCCGTTCATCAAGCCGGCCCTCATCAGGCAGGTCGCGGCGAAGGCGCCGCGGGCCCACTACCCGGCGCCGTACGCCATGATCGACCTGTGGGCGCAGAATGGCGCCCACGGCGAGAATGCCTTCGAGTCCGAGGCGCGCTCGATCGCGGCGATGTTCGAAACGCCGACCTCCCACAACCTGATCCGTGTGTTCCTGCTGCAGGACCGGTTGAAGTCGCAGAGCACCGGGGCGGCCGCGGAGGTGAAGGCGGTACACGTCATCGGGGCCGGCGTCATGGGCGGTGACATTGCTGCCTGGTGCGCCCTGCGCGGCTTCAACGTGACGCTTCAGGACCGGTCCCCCGAATACATCGAGCCGGCTCTCAAGCGCGCCGCCGAGCTCTTCGAGAAGCGCCTGCGCACCCCGGATAAGATCAGCGCCGCCCGCGAGCGCCTGCGCGCCGATGTGCCCGGTGCGGGCGTCGAGGGCGCAGACGTGATCATCGAGGCGATCTTCGAGAACCTCGAAGCCAAGCGCGCGTTGTACGCATCGCTGGAGCCGCGGATGAAGCCGACGGCGCTGCTCGCGACCAACACCTCGAGCCTGATGCTCGAACCCCTCGCGCAGGAGCTCACGCGGCCCGAACGCCTCGTCGGACTCCACTTCTTCAACCCCGTCTCGCAGATGCCGCTGGTGGAAGTGGTCTGCGGCGCCGGCACCTCGGAGGAGGCGCAGCAGCTCGGCGTCGCGTTCACCCGTCGCCTCGACAAGCTGCCCATCCTGTGTCGCAGCGCTCCGGGCTTCGTGGTCAACCGGGTTCTGATGCCCTATCTGCACGAGGCCATGTCCCTGGCGCAGGAAGGCGTGCCGCTGGCCGCGATCGATGCCGCGGCCACCGAGTTCGGCATGCCGGTGGGACCGATCGAACTGGCCGATGTGGTGGGCCTGGATGTCGCGAAGGATGTCGGTGAGATCATCGCCGCCGAACTCGAAAAGCCGGTGCCCGAGAATGCGCAGCTGTCGGCGCTGGTCGCGGCCCGCAAACTCGGGCGCAAGAGCGGCGCCGGTTTCTATACCTGGCACGAGGGGCGTCCCACCAAGCCGGACGCGAGCGGCGCGGCGCCGCAGGATGCGACCGACCGGATGCTGCTGGCCCTGGTCAACGAGGCCGTCGCCTGCCTGCGCGAGGGTGTCGTGAGCGATGCCGACCTGTTAGATGCCGCCGTGATCTTCGGCACCGGCTTCGCGCCGTTCCGTGGTGGCCCGATCGCCTATGCCCGCGCCCGGGGCATCACCGAAACCGTGCGGCGTCTCTCGGACCTTGCCGCGCGACACGGTGATCGATTCCGCCCGGATCCGGGTTGGCAGCTGCTGGAACAGGGCCCGCAAACCGTGAACGGTGTACCAGAGCAGCACTGATGCTGTGCTACCATCAAATGCTCATCAAAGACATGGCAGCCAACCGTAACCAGTCGTGCAAATGACCGAAGAACGTGAAGCCAGCGTTCAGGTTCTCAAGACCTTCGCGCCGCTGGATGGGCTGAAACGCGAGAACATTGCGGCGCTGGCAAAAAAAGTCAGCATCCGCACGATGCCCGCGGGTCGCTTCCTGTTCAAGGAAGGGGACACGGACAAGCGCAAGATCTGGCTGGTGAGTGGCATGCTCGAGCTGCGTGAGGGCGAGCGCACGATCGCGATGATCCGCGGTGGCACCGCCGATGCACGCAATCCGCTCTCCCCGAACCTGCCGCGCAGCGTCAGTGCCCGGGCGGTGGATGAGATTTCCTACCTCTCCATCGACAGCGAGCTGCTCGATGTGATGATCACGTGGGACCAGACCGGTACCTACGAGGTCGAAGAACTCCAGGCGCAGATGAACGGCGGCGCCAATGGCGATGACTGGATGACGACGCTGCTGCAGACGCGCTCGTTCCACCGCATTCCGCCGGCGAACATCCAGGCGATCTTCATGCGCATGCAGCGGGTGCCCTACCTCGCGGGCGATGTGGTCATCAAACAGGGTGACGAGGGCGATTACTTCTACGTGATCGTCAAGGGCCAGTGCGTGGTGACGCGCGAGACGCCGCTGAACCGTGACGGCATCAAGCTCGCGGAGCTCAGCGTCGGGGATACCTTCGGTGAGGAAGCTCTGATCGCGGAAGCCAAGCGCAACGCCACGATCACGATGCAGACCGATGGTGTGCTGATGCGCCTCGCGAAGGACGACTTCCGCGAGCTGATGAACGAACCGCTGCTGCAGTGGGCCAACTATGACGAGGCCCGTGACATCGTGGCGCGCGGCGGCCGCTGGCTGGACGTGCGCCTGCCGAGCGAGCACCAGAACATGAGTATCGAGGGATCACTGAACATCCCCCTGTACTTCATTCGCCTGAAGCTCTCGACGCTCGATCCGAAGATTCCTTACGTGGTGTATTGCGACACCGGCCGGCGCAGTTCGGCGGCCGCCTACATCCTGGTCGAACGCGGCTTCGACGCCTACGTGCTGCGCGGTGGCCTCACCACTGGCGCCGTGGGCCTGCACCAGTCGCGCTAACGCGGTATCGGTTCCTCGGGCGGCTCCACGCCACGCAGATCGGCGACGAGGATCTGCGCAAACCGCTGGTACAGCCCTGACAGCGAACCCGTATTCGTGCCCTCGTCCCGACTCGTCAGGCGGGTACGCGCATGGACGTCGAAAGGCGGCAGGGCCGCCGCGGGGGAACCGCCCTGCACCTGGATGTCCGCGGTCAGCATGGCATTGCGAAAGGTGAAACCCAGGACCATGGCGTTGCTGGCCAAGGTGTTGGTGAAATTCTCCACCGTGATCGCAAGCGTCGGCGCAGCCGACCCGGGCGCCAGCAGCCGATAGGTCTGCAGTTCGTGCTCGACCGCAGTCACCACCGCATCCGCCGACAACCGCGGATCCGCCGCGGCCAACTCCTGCGCATGCTCGCTCAACGTCACGGTAACCGTGCTGTAGACGCCCGAGGTGCGTGGCGCGCCCGTGGCCGCCGGGTTGGCATTCACCGCCGGCAGGCTCGGCTGCAGCGTGGAGTTCGGCAGCGGCGCGTTCGGCGCGCCGCTCATCGGGACCGCCGCACTGGAGACGCTGGGCATCGGCGCCGGGTTGCTCGAGGCGAGCGTCGCATTGCTGCTGTCGGGAGGCCCGACGAGGGGCGTCTGGGCGCTCGAATCGCGTTGTGGGTCGCCGTGGGCCAATCCGACCTGATCGGTGCAGGCACACAGGGTGAGTGCTGCAGCAGCCAGGGCGGTCGCAGCAAGGGTCGTAGGAGTTCGCATGGCCCAATACTACAGCGGCCGGGAACTACATCGTATGCGTCGCTTTATCACCCGAGAGGGCGCCGGCGAGGTAGGTCTCGATTTTTTTCTGGGTCTGGCCGCGATCCTGCTCGCTGAACTGCACGCCGATGCCCGCGGTGCGTTTGCCCTGGGCGCCCTTCGGCGTCACCCAGATGACCCGTCCGGCCACCGGCAGCTTTTCATCCTCGCCCATCAGGTTCAGCAGCATGAAGACCTCATCCCCCAGCCGGTAATTGCTGTTGGTGGGAATGAACAGGCCGCCGTTGCGCACAAAAGGCATGTACGCCAGGTACAAGGCGCTCTTGTCCTTGATCGTGAGGGTCAGTAGTCCGGGCTTTGGTCCCATTGCGGCGCTTGATACTTACACAACCAGAGATCGTAACAGGCTCTCCAGCACCAGCGAACGGTTCACCGGGGTCGCCAAGGCCGCACGCAGAGCGCGTAACTGGTCCAGCAGATCGAAGAGTCGAGGCACATTTGACCCCGGATCGGCACGATCGGTGTGCGTACCATCCCGCATTTCCGCGGAATATGTCCCGGCGCCGAGGGCCCGTCGGATGCGTTCCGTGAGCCAGTTCTCAAAGCACCCGAGGCGCAGCGCCAGCTCCGAACGACTCCAGGCATCGGCAAGCTGCGCGGCATCCGCGCGCCGTGCCGTAAGATCTCTCAGGCCCGCCAGGGTCTCATCGCGGATCGCAAGGACCGCACGTGGCTCCAGGCCCGCGGCCAGCAGCGGCGCGTTGCCGATCACATCCAGCACGGCCTCCCAGGGCCCCTCCCCCACGGACCCGGACAGCCACGCGAGTGCCGCCTCGCGCTCGGGGGCGCGGATCCGCACCCGCTGGCAACGGCTGAGGAGGGTCGCGGGCAGGCGCGAGGGCTGCTGCGCGACCAGGATCAGCACGGTGCGCGCCGGCGGTTCCTCCAGCGTCTTCAGCAGCGCATTGGCCGCGTTCCAGTTCAGGGCATCGGCCGGGTCGATCAGGGCCACCTTGTAGCCGCCCTGGTGACTCGCGAGCGCCAGATGCGCGGACAGTTCGCGGGCCTGCTCGATCCGGATCTGCTTGGACTCCTCGATCAGCCCGATGCGGGTGAAGTCCGGATGCCGATCCTCTCTCACGCCCAGGCAGGCCGGGCAGCTGCCGCAAGGCCGGTTCGCCGCCGGCGCGATGCACAACAGCAGCTGCGCCAGCCACAGTGCGAGCTGGGCTCCCCCGGCTCCGGGCGCATCCTGCACCAGGACCGCATGGGCCATCCGATCGTGACGGACCGCCGCGGCGAGCTGCTCGCGCGCCGGGGCAAGCCAGGACGCCTCGGCTACCGAGCCCAACAGGGTGGTCTCGCGCGTGCTCACAGCAAACCCTCGAGCGCCGCCACCACGCTCGCCTGCACCGCCGGCAGCTCGCGCGCGGCATCCACGATGCGAAACCGCCGCGCCTCGCGGTGCGCCAGCGCCAGGTACGCGGCGCGCACCCGCTCGAAGAACGCCGCGTGCTCCTGCTCGAAACGATCGGTCTGCCCACGGCGCGCCTGGGCCCGCGCCAGGCCCACCGCCACCGGCAGATCCAGCAGCAGCGTCAGATCGGGCTCGAGGTCGGCATGCACCAGCTGCGCGAGCGACTCGATGCGCGCCCCATCGAGGCCGCGACCGCCGCCCTGGTAGGCGCGCGTCGCGTCGGTGAAGCGATCGCAGATCACCCACTCACCGCGCGCGAGCGCCGGTCGGATCAGATTCGCCAGGTGAATGCTGCGGGCCGCAAACATCAGCAGCAGTTCGGCCTCCGGCGGCAGCGCTTCGCTGTCGGGCTTTAGCACCAGCTCCCGCACCCGCTCCGCCAACGGCGTGCCACCCGGCTCGCGGGTCAATAGCGCGCGCGCGCCGCGCTGCTGCAGCCATTCGAGAATATAGCGGGCAACGGTCGATTTACCCGCACCCTCGATCCCCTCGAGGGTGATGAAGCGCCCGCGGCTCACGGATGGGCCGCCGCATTGCGCAGCCTCTGCACGTAGTGCTGCACGGCCAGGTTGTGCTCGGCGAGTGTCGCGGAGAAATGATGACCGCCCTGCGCATCTCCGGTGGCCACGAAGTACAGGTCACCGGTTTCCTCCGGGCGCACCGCAGCCAGCAGCGCCGCCCGGCCCGGCAACGCGATCGGCAGCGGCGGCAGCCCATCGCGCGTGTAAGTGTTGAAGGGCGTATCGGTGGTCAGGTCACGTTCATGAATGTGGCCGTCATAGGCCGTGCCCAGACCGTAGATCACCGTGGGATCGGACTGCAGCCGCATGCCCTTGCGCAGCCGCTCCATGAATACCCCGGC